>Ga0182030_10001346_pt1 | contig 50494 bp, 52 predicted proteins | sample 812S3MmetaG_FD_121299 | JGI IMG/M metagenome (GOLD analysis project Ga0182030, IMG submission 121299) | Permafrost microbial communities from Stordalen Mire, Sweden - 812S3M metaG (Illumina Assembly) | ecosystem: Environmental > Terrestrial > Soil > Wetlands > Permafrost | place: Sweden... | reverse complement strand
GGCTATAGCGTCACTTTCACGACTGCGGCCGCCCTCGTGCACGAGCTCATGGAAGCGCGCGACGAACGCCGCCTGCGCGCGCTGCAAAAGCATCTCAACACGGTCAAGCTGTTGATCGTCGATGAGCTGGGCTATGTGCCGTTCACGGCTGTCGGCTCCGAACTGCTCTTCGAGGTGTTCAGCCAGCGCTATGAGCGCGGCGCCTCGCTGGTCACCAGCAACCTGCCTTTCGATGAATGGACTTCCATATTGGGTTCGGAACGGCTCACCGGCGCCTTGCTGGACCGGCTCACTCATCATGTTCATATCCTGGAGATGAACGGGGAAAGCTACCGGCTCGCCGCCAGCAAGAAGGCGCAGCGGCGATCCCCTCAGGGGCAACGCCAGAACCCGAAAACGCCAAACGAAGGGGACCCCGCCACGGAAATATAAATCGGCACAGAAGAATGAAACTAGACCGGGGCTTCACAGCCCTTTTCTGTCACCCCGACTGGTACACTTTCCCGCCGCCATTTGGCACAATTTGTCTCCGCCATTGACATCGCCCAACGCCGTCTCTTCAACGCCCGCGAACGCTTCCTCCTTGGCGCCCTCGGCAACGCTGTTCGCCTTCATTATGCGGCCATGAGAGAGCGGGGCGGCCTGGCCAATCTGTTCAAGCTGATGATCAGCCCGGCCGCACGGCGCAAGCAGTTGGAGCGGCAGCAAGAGACCCAGAAGCAGGCCCTGCGCAAACGTCAGGCGCAGAGCCGCAATGAGAGAGCGGCAACCCTGAAGGCCGCGCGACGGGTCGAGCTGGCGAAGCTCTCACAGGAGTTCCAGACAAACCGCGAAGCCATGAAAGCCCGTCACGCTTCCGAGGTCGCCGCACAGAAGGTGGTCTGGCGGCAGCTCGCCGCCGAACGCGAGAAGGTCTGGTCGGACTATCGTACTGAGTTCGCCACTCCAGAACCCGAGCAAGAAGCTGGCCAGCAGCAATCTCATCGCGACGAGTTCCGAGACGCCGCGTCCGGCGCCACCGAGACCGGCGCCAATCCGGAACGCGAGCGGAGGGACGATCAGAACCAGGGAAATGGCGCCGATCGTGAGCCGACTGTTGAAAAATCACCCCGGCGGGACTGGCGCGCCCGACGGTCGGCGGCGGAGCGCAAAGCCGATGGATCGTACAAGAAGCGGGACAGAGGCAAGGACGACGGCGGCCGCAGCAGGGGGCGCGATCGGTACGACCACGATTGAAGTGCGCCGATGTCTGAAGACCCGAGACGTTGTAGTTTAAAGTGGGCTCGTTTTTCTAAGTCAGACTATATAAATTGAAGCGTTGCATGACTATCCTCCACTGTCTTGCAAATGAAATATATCTGGAACTTCTAGGATTAGAACATGAAAAAGTCGGGTGCGAGCCAAGGCGAGTCGGCATCGGAGCTCATCTCGAAAAGAATCGCCGAACTCGGGGACTGGCGCGGGGAAACCCTCAGCAGAATGCGAGAGCTCATCAAAGAAGCAGACCCGGACGTCGTCGAGGAGTGGAAGTGGATGGGCACTCCGGTTTGGTCACACGACGGCATTATCTGCACGGGCGAATCCTACAAGAAAGTCGTGAAACTTACCTTCGCCAAAGGCGCGTCTCTGAATGATCCGGCCCGTCTCTTCAACTCGAGTCTCGACGGAAACGTTCGACGTGCGATCGACATCCACGAAGGAGAAGAAATTGATGGGTCCGCCTTCGAGGCGCTCGTTCGCCAAGCGATCGCGCTTAACAGTTCTGGCAAGTCGAAATCTTCGAAGAAAGCGAAGTCCTAAGAGAATTCGTTCCTGAACAGGCCGACATCGCGATGGCGGAAGTGTCGTTCCGCTTGGGACGGATATCGGCGTAGAATACACTCATCTATGAGATGGAACAGGGAGGGCCCGTTTTACATTCGGCCGCACTTTCACGTTTACGTCGACACGCTGATCCAGACGGCCCAGCACCGTCATCAGGCGGTCAACCGTGAACCGCCCGATGTTCGCGTTGCGAATCCGGGAAAAATCGGCGGCGGCAATTCCCGTCAGTTCCGCAGCCTTGCGGACCGTCAGGCGCTTGCGGTCTAACGCTTTAACAATCTGCGCGGCCAGGATGGCGCGCAGTTGCTCAAGATCGGGGTTCGGCATGTCGAAGTCACGGAAGACATTGCCGCTACCTCGTACGAGTTCAAAATCGTCGCTCATCGCAGAGCCTCCTTTATTCGTTTGATCCGTTCGCGGATCAGGTCAATTTCAGCTTTCGGCGTGCTGATCCCGCTTTTCGATTTTTTCTGGAACGCGTGCACGATCCAGATGTCGTCCGCCAGTTGCAGGGCGTAGACGACGCGGAAAGCGTCTCCCCGATGTTTCAGCGCCAGCTCCATCACGCCGGACCCCAACCCTGTCAGTGGCTTCGCAATGTCAGGGTGTCCGCCCTCGGCAACGATAGTCAGGGCGCGGGCCATATCCTGCCGTGCCCCCAAGGGGAACTCCTCGAAATCTTTGCGGGCCGCTTTGATCCATGAGATCGGCCGGGTCTTGCGTGTCATCCCTTTTATGTTGTCATATCTGACAACATGGAGTCAACGAAATTCTGATCCTGTATAGCGACTAAAAATTGAACAATTATGGATAGTGAAGTATAATTGGATAATATACACATAGCGTAAGGATCGCCGGAAGCAACGTGACGGAAGCAGATAAACGACCTCATTATCTCGATTTTAAAGAGGCCCGCCAGCTTCTTGCCGAGATGAATATCCACCTGACCCAGCGCCAGATCAAACGTTCGTCCGACAAGGATGCGCACGGCAAGCGCAAGCTGCCCTGGTTTATCGATCCCATCGAGGGACGGCTGAAAATCGAAAAGAACGCGCTGCTGAGCGCTTACTTCAATAGGCAGGTCGAAGCAGAGCGCTCTTATGATAACTGAGTTTTCTAATATTGCAGTTTATCCAACAGATTTGCTATGAATATACTATGGCAGACATAAGAAAAAGAACCGGAACTAAGGGAACGACTTACCAAGTCCGCTATCCCTCCAACGCGACGAAATCCGGTTACACCTATGCCACCTTCAACACGTTGAAGGAGGCGCGCGCTTTTCTTGAGAGCGGCTCCTTACGAAAAAAGGACACGCGCGGTCTGGTGACGTCCGAACCGTTACGGAGGCCACGGATATGTGGCTGCGCATATGTGAGAAAGAGGGGCTCAACGGCCGCGAGCCCGTCACGAAATACACATACGAAAACTACGAGTACCGGGCCCGATTCATCAAGGCCTATGAGTGGCCGAAGGCGCTGTCTGACCTGACCGCGCCTGACATCGTGGCTTTCCGGTCCTGGCTGCTAAGCGGCGAAGTTAGTCGTGCAGTCGCCAGCAAGGTACTGTCGTCGTTTCACTCGGTGATGAAGGAAATGACCATTCGCGGCCTTCTTGCGCATAATCCCGCCATAGGCATCTCGGTGCGCGCGGACTCACGCTATCAGGAGCCCGTCAGCATACCGTCGAAACAAGACATAATCGCACTTCTGGCCGCTGCCGACCGGCTGGCCAATTCGAAAAACAAACTGACCGCAAAGACGTGGCGACGCTATCGTCCGATGCTCTACCTTGCAGTGGACTCCGGGATGCGGCCGCAAGAATATTTGGCGGCTGGTCGGTCGGCTCTTCGGGAAAATGGCATCTATGTAGATCGTGCCATCGAAGGCGGCGGCAGCGAGATTTCAGTCACGAAGACACCGGCCGGGCGACGGTTCATAGAGCTGAGTCCCGACACGCTTGATATGGTAGGCCATTATGCGACCAACCATGCCGCCGACAACAAATATGATCTCATCTTCCCGTCGGACAACGGACGCTGGCAGTCCCGCCGCAACTGGCAGCGGCGCGGTTTCGAGGTCGCTTGTGAGGAAGCCGGTCTCGTGGAGACCGTGACCGTGGATGGCGAGGATGTCGAGCAGGCGAAGTACCGACCCTACGATCTAAGGCACTTCTTCGCATCGATGTTGATCGAAAAGAAAACCAACCTGAAGAAGATACAAGCCCTGATGGGCCACACCAATATCGAGACGACCCTGAACGTCTACGGACATTTGCTCGAAGAGAGTGACCGGGATAAAATAGGATCAGTGGGGCTGCTAAGCGGAATGCTTGAGAAAAGTTGTGGCGAGTCTGTGGCAAGACGGACCTAAAAGCCGCAGAAATCTTGGACTTTTCTTGCATGGGGTGCAAGGGGTCGCAAGTTCGAATCTTGTCACTCCGACCATTTTTAAATCAAAGACTTAGCCGAATATTATAGAAACAAAGTGCTGCATTCTGCGAAATTTGCCACAAAAATCCGGCCCCATGAAACCCGCAGAAATCCGCCATTCTCCGAATCGGTCCGCCTTGGCCTGTGGCGAGTTTGTGGCGAATTTTCACCTTCCATCCCGCGTCCGAGACGGGCTTGTTTTCCAAACCTTGCCATTGATTGTTCAGACTGGCATTCCGCTCTAGTTGGGCAGTTCAAACATTACCCCCACAACTTCCAGCAAGCCGGTGAGGCGCGGAAAGCCAAGCTCTCCCTCAAGGCTGAGAATTTCGCCCGGAGCTGTGCCGTCCGGATTTATGCTCTCCAGCATGATGATGGCGTCGTGCCGGCGAAGCCGCTTGAAATACCGCGTACCGTTCTCATCAACCGCAATGACGAGGCGTCCGTCTATCTCACCGAGGGTTCCAGGCTTTAGGATGACCGGCTGCGTCATGATGAACTGACCATCCAACGCAACAGGCTCTGCGCTTCGTCCGCTCACTTTGAACAGCTTTGCATTTTGAAGCAGCATGTTGACAACTGTTAGATCGCTCAGCGCAGTAAACTCCGCGTTTTCATCCTTCGGTGGCGTCGGAAGCCTGGACGAGGCGAACAGAGTGCCTACGATCTTCCGAGGCGTTATCTTCTCCTGAGGTGCAATGACCGGCTGGGCGAGCGCATAGGGGTCCACAGATTGTCCGGTCAGAATGGCAATGTGCGGGTGAATTTCCGCTTCGTTGTATCGGCGCGCGAGCAACTGGTCTCCGAACGCCGTGACCACGAGGTTCCGTGCGTGCACTTTCGCGTAGTTGCTGACGATGATGACATCGCCAATGGTTGCCACCGGATCAAGTGTTCCTGCGGTGAGCTGATAGGCGTCGTGATTGTGAAGTGTGATGTTGATTGACTGCGCCAGTTCCTCGACCGTTATTAGCCCATCTCCCGCGCGGCCATCGGACCTTGCTGCTGCCGCGATTCCTGTGTGCACAAGAGTAAGCTTCTTGAGCTCGGTGGCGTTGCCCGCCGGCAGTGGAACGACATTGTCCATCCACGGAAAGAGGCGAGGTTCGCCCGAATATGCCTCGTATTCCGCATAGACTTTGAAGCATGTATGTATCTGGGTTTGAAGCGTGTTCTCCCAGAAAGACTTCACTTCGCCGGCTTGTGCCACGCCGATGGTGCCATCAAATTTGTGGTGTGATTCATTGATGATTTTCATCGGTTTCGCACCGCCGCCACCCGTAATCGTTTTGAGGAGCTTCTCGAACGAGGGCCGATTGAAGGGCGCGACGCTGGCCTCGCGTAGCGTCTTCATCCCATTTGCAAGCTGGTCCAGAGATAGATCGCATACATCTGGTCCTTCGGAGCGAAGCATGATTTTAAGCAAGTCTTCGCAATAGGTCCGGATCTCGAAGACGTAACGGTGGCCTAGCGCGTCATCTCCCTTTTCCCTGGCCTCCTCGTAGCTTCGCGCAAGAGAGGTCCCATTTATAACCGTCGCAACCTTGGAGGCTGTATTCATCCGAACAACGAGACCCTGCTGACCTGTCAGTTTTTCGATATTCACGAGAAGCTGGAAGAATTGACGTTCATGGGTGATGACCAGAAGCTGCATGCCATCAGGTACGGCGGGGTCCGTATTGGCAAGTCGCGCGATTTCCTCGGCCCACTTTCTTTTATTGCGCGGATCGAATGTGACCTGCGGGTCGTCCAGCACCACGAGCGGAAATGGATTTGTACCGAGCGACTCCGAGATTTGTTCCCTCAATGCGAGGATAAACGCCCATAGTATAGCGCGCAGCCAGGAACTGTTCGCAACCGTCGCTGCGTCAATTCGAATGCCATGATCGAAACTGCCGTATATCTGAACGGATTTTTTGCTCATGGCCGCGTCTTCGAATGAGAGGCGTTCTTTGAAATGGATGCGGTCAAGAACAGACTTCATCCGTCCGGAAAGCGCGGAAATCGAGCTTGCAGTTTCGGTTTCTACCAGCGTTCGCAACTCCTTGAGTGGCTCCAGCGCCCCTGCGATCGCTTCGCGGACAAGCTGTTGGGCGTGGATCACAAGCCATTTCTCCGCTTCTGTGGCGGCGTCCCTTAGCGCCCTGGTGAGATCGTCGAGAGGGGTAGCTTTTTCGAGTGCCGCTTCGAGGGAAGCGAGCTTGCCTTCTAGGCTGTCCGTAGGAAACTTGCCCTGCGTATCGGCGATACCTTTGAGCGAATTCCAGCCATCCACGAAAGACTGTCGATTGCTTGCCCACCATTCTACGAGTGCCACGATTCGCTCTACGTTCTCGATGTACAAAAGGAGGTTGTTCGCGGCGGTAGGCCCACCGGACGATGCATTGGTTTCTGTGTGCTTGAAGGTCGGCAACTTGGTTGCGAGCTCAGTGGCGGTTGCGGTCACAAAATTCGCCATTCCTGTTAGGACCGTGGAGAAAGGAGGCTCCAGCGCAAACCGCTCCTTCGCGGCGGCTTCAAACGAGTCGCGAGGCTGCATATCGGCGAGCAATGTAAAGTGCGTGTTGAGAAGTTGAGGAACGAGATTCCGGATGTTCTTTTCAAATTCGGCGCACGCATCTGTGAGCTTGCGCTCCGCCACTGTGGCGGCCTTCTTAAGTTCTTCCAGCTCGGCTGCGAGAGCCCTGCGTTTGGTGCCCGAGAGCTTGCTCTCGCACAGAGGGCAGTCTGCATCTTCGTGAGTATGTCGCGCGCCCGACGATGCAAGCTGAATATGTCCTGCTTTAAGATCGCCGAATTTCGCCCAGGACAGAACATTTCCAGAAAGAAGTGTCTGAATAGCCTCTGATAATGGAACTGGCATAATGTTCGCTCCTGCTGGGGAGAGTAGAACAGAAAGGCCCATGTAATCCAGTAGAACTGTACGTTGCCAACTACGATTATGAAAAAGTTCAGAGTGTCATCCTGCCGTGACATGCCAATTGGCATGGGCCAGAATAAAGCGGTAATTCACTGATAGGATGTCGTGCAGAAGCCCAGCCGAATTTGGTCGCGCCAGAAAGCATCAAAACAATGATACTTTCTGCGCGTGAATAGAGCGCGGCGCGCGGATGATGCTATGGCGTCGGCGGCTTCGGCCTGCGGGCGTTGAGCGCGCGTCTCAGACTTTCGAGGGCCATCAGTGCTTCCTTGCGCTGGGCTTCGTAAAAGCCAATCGCGCGGACGGCTTGCTCGAAGAGCGCCTTCAGTTCGGCTTCGGTTCTGTGTCTGGTTCGGTTCGTCATTGTCGTTCCTTTCGTCCATGGTGTTGTTCACGGGCGTTGGAACAGCGGCGGTCCAAACCGCACCCTTCAGGGCCGCAAAGTCAGAGGAGGAGCTTCACGCTTGCCATCAGGACGGCCGCTACAAATGATCGTGAAAGAGCAAAAACAAATGGACGAGGAACGGCAGGGGCAACTTTGACCAGATCGCGACCAGGAATTCCGGCTGCTGCGCCACTACGTTGAGCATGACGGCGCTTGACGCCGTTGACTGACGTAAAGCAGCGCACATGACCTCAGCACAGGGCTCCAAGAAAAAGTCTGAACCCGCGCAACGGCCGCAGGGGGAATGACCCGATGGCTCGCGTTCGCACCATAGAGCCTCGTTTGCTGGATCGCTCCCAGGCAGCGGCCTATTGGGGTATAAGCCTCGCCGTTTTCACGGCGCGATGTCCGGTGCAGCCTCTGGCGATGGGGCAGGGGAAGAGGCTGGAACGCTACGACATCCGCGACCTGGACGAATGGATAGACAGGCTTGGCGCGCGCGGCGCGACCTCTGAAACCCTGGATTGGCTCGAAAAGATGGACGGCCCCGATGGGAACGCTCGTTCGGGTAAAAGGTATTAGGCGCTGGCGGCATCCCAGGACGGGCATATGGTATTGCTACCATCGAAAGTCCGGAACGCCGATCCAAGCTGAATTTGGATCGCCGGCTTTTTTCGCCGAGCTGGCCGCCGTTGAGAAAAGTCAGCAAGCAAAGACCGCGAGGCCAGGAACATTGGGTCTCGCGATAGATGCCTATCACCAGACTCCCGCCTGGGCCGCCCTAAGACCCAAAACCAGGGTCTCCTATGAGCGGGCCATCGCCATCCTTGAGCCACTCCGCGACATGCCTTTGATCTCGCTGAATCGCTCGACAATCATACGCCTTCGCGACGAGAAGATTTTTCCCAAACACGGCCGATGGATGGCGAACTATGTCGTCACGTTTCTTGGCATTCTGCTGCCGTTTTGCCGGGATTATGATTTCATCAAAGAGAACCCGCTGGCCGAGCGGGTCAAAAAGATCCGCAAGCCGCGGGACGGTTTGGTCCAGAATCGACCCTGGACGGAGGAAGAATGCCGGATCGTTCTGGAGAAAGCGCCTCCGCATATTCGCGTCCCGATCGCTCTTGCCATGTGTGCGGGTCTCCGCAAGGCCGACGTGTTGACCGTGACCAAGGCGGCGATCGCCGGAGGCATGATTACGGTGACGACGGCCAAACGGGAAAAAGAAATTTCGGCGCCCATTCATCCGCTCCTGGCCGACGCCCTAAAGGCGCTTCCAGTGAACGACGCCGTTCAGATCGCCGTGAATTCACATGGACAGCCTTGGTCGGAGACCGGCTTCAATTCGTCCTGGTCGAAGTTCCGCAACAGCCTTCGGAGTGAGGGCCTGATTGGCCCCGGCCTGACGATCCACGGCCTTCGCCATACCTTGGGAACTCGCCTAAAAGAGGCCGGCGCCGATGACGGGATGATTGCCGACATCCTCGGCAACACCATTCCGCGGCACTATTCGAGCGGCGCGAAACTCTCCCAAAAGGCCAAGGGATTCGTCGTCAATTTGAGCCTGGACGGAAACAAAACGCGTCCAAAAGTGTCTACACCGGACTGAAAAAGTGTCTACACGGTGAAAATGAGAATCGATAAGTTATTGATTTTAATGGTGCCCAGGGGCGGAATCGAACCACCGACACTGCGATTTTCAGTCCTGATATCAGTGCTTCTAACACGTTGTTATTACATAGTAATCTCACAGAGTTTTTTCACTAGCAAGGCGTCAGCAAGTTCTCGGAACAAGCGCCGCTTTTTGCGATCCGCCCGGATCGGTCTCATCTCGCCAGATTGAAACTGATGGTGACGCTGCCGCGGAAATGTCCGCCTGGCGGCGGCGGCGGATGCGAGGCGGCGAGCATCTGATGGACCGTGGCGTCGATGGCGCCATTGCCTGAGGACCGGGTGATCGCGTGCGAGACGATCGCGCCCGAGGGGCCGATCGAGAACACCACGCCGACCGCGCCCCCGGCTCCCGCCTCGCGTGCGCCCGCCGGGTAATGCTTGTGCCGGTTGATCTCGGCCGAGACCAGCGCGGCATAGGCCGCGTTCGACATTCGTTTCGCTTCGCCCGCGCCCTCCTTGACGCCGGCGCGAATGGCGGCGGCGCCGAGCTGGGCTTGCGCCGCGCGCCGTCTTGCATGGGCCTCGGCCTTGGCCCGCGTCAAGGCGCGGAGCGCGGCGCGGAGCGCGGCGCGGCGCAAGGCCTCCTTGATCTCGGATTTCTTGACCCGTTCTCGCTGCTGCTCGACCAGCCTCTCGGCCTTTTCGATCTTTTGCGGCTTTGGCCGTTCGATCGGGAGCGGCGGCGCTTCGGGCGAGTCGATCTTCGGCTCCGGCAAGGCGAGGTCCGGAACGGGCTCGTCCTGCGCCATCTGCTCGACCGGCTTGGCGAGATCGGGATCATCGCGCATTTCCGGATCGGGCGAGACCAGCTCGGCGGGATCGGCGCTTATCACGGGAGCAGCCTCCGGCGTCGGCACTGTGCTCGTCTCTGTCACCGTTTCGCCCTGCGGCACGAGCTCGACCCTGATCTCGTCGAGCGGCGTGACCTTTTCCTCGGCGAACCAGATGAAGCCCCCGAGCGCCGCGACATGCGCGGCGATGACAAGCGCGATCACAAGCGGCCGCAGCCAGGCCGGCCGCAAATGCCCATGCGGGCACAAGTTGCCGTCTGGGATCGGCGGCTCCGGCTCGGCCAGCGCTTTCATTTTGGCGCGGCCTCGCCAGCGGATGGAGTCTGGACGGACGCCTCAGGCGCGGTTGCTCGCGCCAAAGGCGTCGGCTCATCCGGCAGCGCTGGGGCCGGATTCGTCGGCCCCGTATTTGTTTTCTCCCGCGCGTCGGCGAGAATGGCGATATGGATCAGTCCATTCGCGGCGAGCAGATCCATGATCGCGACAATGTCGCCATAGGCGGCCTGCTTGTCGCCGCGGAGATGGATCGTGCGGTTCAGGTCGCCTTCAAGCTTGCCGTGCAATGCGTCGATCAATTTGTCTTTCGCTATCTCCTCGGACCCAAGCGAAAGCGTTCCGTCCTTGGCCACGGCAATGACGACAGGATCCTTCGGGTCGAGGCGCTGCGCTTGCTTCGCCTGTGGAAGATCGACCTTGAGGCCGCTCGAAAGCATCGGCGCCGTCACCATGAAGATGATGAGAAGGACCAGCATCACGTCGACTAGCGGCGTCACATTGATCTCGGCGAGCGGCCGGTACAGCCCGCTCCCGAACTTGTTTTGCGAAGAAAGGGCCATCACGCGACCTCCTTCAAACGACTTGCTTCAAAGGATTGGGCTTACGCCGCGCCGCGATGTCGACCGCGCGCTCCTCGATCAGATGGCCGAGCTTCTGGCCCGCACGCGACAGCGCCGCGCCGAGGCGATTATAGGCGATCGACGCCGGGATCGCGGCGGCGAGGCCCCAGGCCGTGGCGGCGAGCGCCTCGGCTATGCCGGGAGCGACCGTGGCGAGGCTCGTGTCCTTCGCCTCGGCGATGCTGGCGAAGCTCGTCATGATGCCATAGACGGTGCCAAACAGGCCGATGAAGGGCGCAACGGAAGCGATGACGGCGAGATTGGGCAGGCCGCCCTCGGCCTGCGTGAGCAAATCCTGCGCTTTGCGGTTCATCGCTTCGACGATCCGTTGGCGAAGCTCGCCTGAGCTTTCTTGCACAATTGCGAGTTCTGACGCTTGCCGTCCAGCCGCGATCACGGGCTCGATGAGACGGCCCGCATCGGCGCCCGCCGCGAGCTTCACCGCGCGCTTCAGCCTGAAGAGGGCGAACAGTCCTTCGCCAATCAGGACCCAGGTCCAGACCGAGGCGAAGGCGAGCAGGCCCATGACGAGCTTGCCAACGAGGCCCGCTTGCTGAAAGGCGTGTGGCAGCACAAGCATAAGCGCTTCGGCACCGCTCGGCTCATTCAAATTCTCCAAGGTTTGGACTCCTTTGGCGATGCTGTTCAGTCGCGTTGTTGCAAGGTGTGTGCTATATATTTACCGGCATACTTATCGAGATCGCGAGCGACGAGGCAAGCGTGAAATGTATGTGTCGCGCGCGCCAAATAGTTGAGACGCGCATTGAACAACAGCACCTCCCATCGGCGGAATCGTCCGTCGGTCGTAGCGCCGCGCATTGCTTACCCCTCGTCAATGACGTGCCGCCCACAGACGCGCAAAGTCCGGTTGTTGCCTTGCGCTGCTAACGTTACTGCCCACAGGTAGGACCGGGACGAAAGTCTCGATGCGCCGCCCCTCATGGGTAAAGGCGATGCGCTTCAAGGGCGCGCCGTAAAGCAAAGTGAGAGCTTTTTCGGTCAAGACTTCGGCGGCGGGACCCGCGGCATAATCCGCCTCGCCCATCATCAGCAGCGCCTCATCGGCGATGGCCAGCGCATGATGGGGATGGTGGGTGGTCAAGACGACAGTCAATCCGTCCTTCCGCGATAGCGTCCCGATCCAGTCGAGCACGAGAGCCTGGTTCTTGAGATCGAGCGCCGAGGTCGGCTCATCGAGGATGAGGATTTCCGCTTCGGCCACAAGCGCGCGGGCGAAAATCACGAGCTGGCGCTGGCCCCCTGATAGTTCATGAAACGGCCGCCCCGCAAGGTCGGCCATGCCGAACCGGTCGAGCGCGGCGAGCGCCGCCTCTTCGTCCTTGCGCGAGGGTTGCGAAAAGAGTCCGATCTTCTTGGCGCGGCCCATCAGCACCATGTCAAGCGCCGAATAATCGAAGCTCACCTGGAAAAGTTGCGGCACGAAGGCGATCTTTCCGTTCACCGTCACGCTGCCCTCGCGCGGCTTCAAGGCGCCGATGAGAAGATGTAGAAGCGTGGTCTTGCCGCGCCCGTTCGGCCCGAGCAGGGCGAAGATTTTTCCGGGCGAAATAGACGCTTTCAAATGGCGCAACACCCATTGTCCGGGCCGGTAGAAATAGCCGAGACCGGAGACGGCGATCGCAGGCTCACTCACGCGCCCAGCCCTTCGATTGCGTCTTCCAGAACAACAGGGCGAAGATCGGCGTGCCGACGACGCTGGTCAAAAGCCCGATCGGGATCTCTTGCTCGGTGAGGCTTCGGGCGATATCATCCATGCCAAGAAGATAGATCCCGCCAAGGAAAGCCGCCGCCGGCAGAAGCCTCGAATGGTCGGGACCGACCAGCATGCGGGCGAGATGCGGCACGATGAGCCCGACCCAGCCGACCCCGCCGCTGACAGACACTTGCACCGCGACCAGGAGGGCAACCAAACTCATGAGGCCCCAGCGCAAAAGCTCGACATTGACGCCGAGCGCTTGCGCGTCGGTCTCTCCGAGCGAAAGAAGATTGATCCGCCAGCGCAAGCCCAAGAGAAGCGTGCCGGCGACGAGCGTCACGCCCGCGACCAGCGCGACTTTCTCATAGGTCGCGCCGGCGAAACTGCCGAGCAGCCAGTAGACGATCGAGGGCAGCTTCACCATCGGATCGGCGAGCGTCTGGACGAGTCCGACCAGCGCGCCGCAAAAGCCGCCCACAATGACGCCGGACAAGACGAGGCCGAGCGTGCTGGCGCGCCCGGCGAGCTTGGCGAGGCTGAAGGCGGCGGCGAGCGCAAGAAGACCGGAGCCGAAGGCGAGGCCCGTGACGCCAAGCGAAGGCCAGGACAGCATGATGGCGACGACGCCGCCGAGCGAGGCGCCGGAGGTGACGCCGGCAATCTCCGGTCCGACGAGCGGATTGCGAAAGACGCCCTGCATGGCCGCGCCCGACAGCGCGAGCCCCATGCCGCAAAGAGCTGTGAGCAGAATGCGCGGCATGCGCACGATCTCGACGACGACCCAGGGCGCGTTTGTGTAGTCGCCCTTGGCGTTGATGGGGAAAGTGGTGAAGACGATCCGCGCCACATCGAGAAAGGGCACCGGATAGCGCCCGAGCATCAGTGAAAACAGCATCAGCAGGATCAGCGCGGCGAAAAGCAAGAGCGGCAAAAGATCCGCGCCGTGGCCGCGATTGGCCCTAAGGGGCGAAGGGATGGCGAAGGTCAAAGCTCAATTTCCTCAAGCCGAAGTGAACCCCAACTGAATTCTGGCCCATTAAGCGCCTTGCGCAGTTAAGCGACCTTTTTCGACGATAGCGGTGCTGATCCGCATCCGGGGGAGAGCCCACTCTTGCCATTGTGGCCTCTGCAAAAGGCATGATTGTCGCGACAGGATCCTTGGCGCCAACAATGGCGATGCGGCGGATGTGGTGCTGGTGAAGGCGAAAAATTCGCGCTCGAATGCCGACGGAAACTCAAACGCTCGCTGCTATTCAAGGGTCAGCGAACTCTATCGCTCGTTCGAATCCCCATTGTGGTTGATGATCCCATAATGGCGGAGGGGTAAGCGAACGACCGAAGTGGTAATGCAGAAGCGATCGGTCGAAATCCATCGGGTGAGCATCAAGGAAACGAAAAAGCCATCGGCGAGCGATGTCGACCGGAATATAGATCTTCGTTCCATAGTGATCGCCGTAAGCTTCACAGAGTTCGCGAAGGCTGGGGAATGCTGAAAGCGTCGCGCGCGCGCGGGTTTCAAGGTCGGCGAAGATTTCGTCGCAACTCATGGCTTCCAAGCGGTCGATATTATCGGCTGTCAATTCGAGATGCAGATAGAGATCCTGCGGCGTTTCTTTCTCGCCACGGACAATCTCGATCCATTCCCGTTCCGAGCGCAGGTCAAAATCCCTTCCGACAGACTCCTTGACGAAAGCTGGAAGATTATCCCGGTCTTCCTCAGTGATGCGCTCGGCGTCATGATGGGCCCCATGGCCGATATAGTAAAAGGGTCGCACATGCCGGCCGTCATACGGGGTCGGCAAAGCGTCGAGTATGCGCGCCAGTTCGTCCATGAGCGGCAGACTGCTTTTGGTCAGAAACAGCGTGGTCCCATGCTTCATGCCGAGCTCGGCTGCCGTGCGAAGCGTGCGCATCAGAAACGCGAAGTCGCCATGTCTTCCGTTCCAGCGGTCATGCACGGCGCCATGGCCGACGAAGGAGCCGGAGACACCCTCAATGCCTATCGCTTGGCGCTCTAGCAGCCATTTCCGCATCTCGAGCTCGGAGCGCATTTTCACCCCGCCCAATGGTATCCAAGTTAATGTAAATCCCTGCGTCCCTTTGAGCCATTGGTTCAATCTGACGAGAGCATTGAGATCGAAATTGAACGCGGGCAAGAAGCCGCCTTGCACGCCAGGCGCCTCCGGCCCTTGCGCTTTTTGCCAGTCGAGGAATCGCTCTACAAAAGCCATCCATCGCGTGAGAGGGAATTTGGGGCCTCGATCGCCGATCGAGCAATAGCGGCAAATATGAGCGCAGGGGCTGACGTTGGCCTCGATCGTCAGATCCAGCACTTTTCCCACCTTTCGTACCATACAATTCTCCTGGTTCTCGAGCGCCGAAGCGTTGGACGTCCGTCCATTTCGTGTCCAAGCCGCACCATTTTTTGCCAAGCTGCGATAAAAATATCACAGCTGATGTCGTAATACAGACAAATGATTTTTTGCTTGACCGGCCAATTCATGTATCGATAAATATATCGCTTGTAAAGCAGGGGGTACATGTGGCGGACCGCAAAAGCAATCCATTCCGGCAGACGGACAATTCCGGGCAACGCTCGGGAAGCGTCAAAGGCGCAGGTGGGGTTCCGGCGAACCGCGACGGGCTTGCCTTGCCACCTGCGGCTCTTGCAGTGGCTCAGCCGTATAAGAAAGGACCGACGGGCCGCAAACCCAAGGACCGTACCGTCAGGCCAAAGCCGCCAGAGCCCATTCGCGCCGATGCGTCAGAGCCTGTCGTAAAGCGTACGTTCCATTGCGCTGGACGTCTCGTCCGCTCTCGTGGCCTGTTCGAATCCATGAGCAATTCGGCTTGGGGCACAAATACCGATATGGCGGCGATCGCCCATGGACCGGTCGGCTGCGGCGTCTTCACCCAAAGCACGCGGGACGTGCTTCCCTTTCGAGTTCAGGGCGTCGAAAGCTTTTCCGAACTGCACTTCTCGACCGATCTAGATCGGGACGAGCTCGCGGCCGAGGCAGGCGGTTCCAAGCTGGCCTGCGCCCTCAACGAATTGGCGAAGCTTTTTCCGCTCGCCAAGGGAACCTTGGTCCTCTCTGAGGATCCGGTCGGACTCGTTCATTCCGATTTACGGAGAGTGGCGCGCGAAAAGAGCGAAGAGACCGACAAATTCATCATCGCTCTGCCTTGCGAGAGTTACCACTCTTGGGGTGTGGCGCTCAATCTCGAGGAGGAGGCAGCCAATCGGCGCGCCAGCGCGCGCCTGCCGAAAGATGTATCTACGCCTTACGACGTCGCGCTGACCTTCATGCGCCCGGGCAATGGCCTCGCCTGGATCGTGGCACGGCTTCTGACCGACGTCGGTCTCAATGTCCTCCATCAATATGTCGGATCATCTGCGGCGGAGATGGGCCGGGTCACGCGCAGCAAGCTGTCGATCGGATTTGCCCCCATGCTCGACGTCCCATTGCAACATCTCGCCGGGGGTGCTGCACGACAGCTCGAGAAATGGTTTGGCGTACCCGTTCAATGGACCTGTTTCGCTGGTCCCTCATCGACGGATGCATCCCTACGTGCGGTGGCTGCCCATTTCGACCTTCATATTCAAGCGCGCGCGGAAAAGGTCATCACCGAAGGCCGCGCCTTGGTCGAGGCTATTATCACCAAATACCGGCCACGACTCGAAGGCAGACTGGTCGTTCATTTCCACGCGATGACGGACGAGCAACTCGAACCGTTTCGACTGCTCGGCCTGCGCATCGGCAATGCCGATGGCTGGCAGGGAGAACGAGGAGCTTGGCGGACGCCGCGAGTGATTTGCGATCGCGACAATCCGACCGACAAATCGGTCGACGCACTTTTGGCTGAAGCAAAACCGGATCTCGTCCTCCACGGCGGGCGCGACGAATGGGAATGGCTGAAGCGCGGCCAGCAGGCTTTTCGCCAATCGCCGATCTGCGCCGGCTCTGGAGAGAATCTCTATTGGGGCTATGACGGCTTTGCCTGTTTCGCCGCCGAACTCGATCGTCTCATCAACGCGCCCTGGCGCAAGCTTGTAACGCCGCCTTGGGCTGCGGACGACGGCTGATGCGCGCTTAATCCCGCTTACCTTCTCGTCGACGCTTTCGAGTCGTCCCAAGGCCGCAGTCCGTCCTGCGCGCCGACGGCAGCTTGCGCTCTCCCTTATCGAGAGGAGCTCGCGTCTTGAAGGATGATGGCCAAAGGTTCCAACTCCGCCCATGTTCGAACAACACAAGACTACAAGAGCCGCCAATGAAACCGACTCGTCTACATAACTGCCCGTTCAAATATCTCCATCGCAGGGCGCTCTGGGCTAGCGCGTCGATTCTGGCGATCCTCGCGGCAAACCATTCTGCGCTTGCTCAGGAGCCGACACCTGTCCCGGACATCAACGTCACGGAAACAGCCACTCAACCAGCTACCGCAACTCAACCTGTCGAAGGCAGCGAGGCAGCCGGCTATCGGCCAACCACCGTCCAAGATTTCGGACCCTTCGGGCAAATGCCAATTCTCGACGTACCCTATTCCGTGAATGTTATATCGTCCGATCTCCTTGAAAACAAATTGGCGACGCCTGACGATGTCTTCAAAATCAGTCCCGTTGCTCAATTAGACGTACCGAGCACCAGATTGTCGACGACCTATGCTATTCTCCGGGGCTTCATTCAGACCAATACACTCGCTGAAGATGGGTTACTAACCGGCGCAGCCTCATATCCGATGCCACTGGAAGATAAAGAACGAGTCGAGATTTTCACTGGGTTGACCAGCTTCCTTTATGGGCCGACCAACGCCGGGGGAGAGATCAATTATGTTTATAAACGTCCCACTGCAACGGCCCTAGCCAATGTTACGATTGGTGATTATGGAAATTTGGCGGGATTTGTTCACGGCGATTTTGGTGGTCCAATCGACAAGGATGGCCAATTCGCCTATCGTTTGAATATCGTTGGACAACACGGCGACTTGCCCGTTGATTATCAAAGCCTCGACAGGGAACTCGTCACCGCTGTAGTGGATTGGCACATTGCACCAGATACAACCCTTGAGGTAATGGGAACCCATCATTATTGAAATTTGCATTCCGTTGGGAGCTTTTGGAACGTATCGACGTATCCGAATGGAGCGAGCAAGTTTAATTATGGTTGGGTTCCCAATCCTTCTTCACTCTATTCGCAGACATTTACGTCTTCGCCCTATCAAGTTGATCGAGCGGAGGTCAATCTCACTTCCAAGCTGAACGAACTCTTCACTGCGAGATTAGCCTATTCCTTCACCAACGCCTATGCTTTCGGCTTTAATAACGCCTATAATGTACTCTCAGACGGTAGCAATAATGGCGTTTATGGCCAGTGGGTGTTCAGGAACAATGGCACAAGATACCAAGTGAGTTCTGGTTATGGCTTTCTAGATGCCCATTTCACAACCTGGATGTTTGATCACAAGATGACGATGGGCTATTACGGAAATATCTTAACGACACAGCTAGGTGGCGCAAGTGGATTTGGAGGAGTTTTTCTATCCGGACTAAACGTCTTTAACGGTCCAACTTATATTCCCGAACCTTCCGCCGCTAGTCTGGGATACCCTGTGAGCTGGTTTGGGGCGCGATATACCGCAAGCGTCGCAGCACAAAACAATTTTGTTGTCGGCGATGACATCAAGTTCAACGAATACCTCTCGGCACTTGTAGGGGCAAATTTTGCGGAAATTATCGCCCGTAATTATGGTTTCGCACCTCCGTTTGCTGAGACTTCAGCTTATGATCAAGGAAAGCTCACGCCAAGTCTGTCGTTAATCTTTAAACCACTTCCTTGGCTGTCAACTTATGTGACTTACAGCGAGTCTCTTGAACAAGGCCAAATCGTCCCTTCAACTGGCGCGCCTGTATATACAAATGCAGGCCAAATCCTTCCGCCCTACTTGAGCGAGGAATATGAAATCGGCGCCAAAGCGAATGTGGGTGGCATGCTGCTAACAGCAGCCCTGTTTAAGATCAACAAGGCGCTGCAATATTCCATAACCAACACTGACGGGACGGCCACCTATGTGCAAGATGGTCGCGAAATTCATAAAGGCATCGAGCTTACAGCCACTGGCAACGTTTTCGATGGATTTCGCCTTTTAGGCGGAGTGACGTTAATGGATCCCAGGGTCGTGAACCAGGAAGCGAATACAGCCTTGGTCGGTAAAATATCTCAAAATGTTTCAAGTCGGATGGTCAAGGCGACTGCGGAATATGATTTGCCATTCGCGCCTGGGCTTACGCTAACCGGCGGCGCATACTATGTTGGAAAGGCGCCGGCTGACGTAATCAATAGCGTATTCTGGCCTGACTATGTGACTGAAGACATTGGTCTTCGCTACAAAGGAAATCTTCCGTCGGGTCAAGAGGCAGTCTTCAGGCTGAATGTCAGCAATCTTACGAACAAGGCCTACTGGCTCAATTCCAGTAATGTCGGCGCACCGCGTACGATAGCCATGTCAACACAAATAAAATTCTAGAGCGGTTTGTCAGGCACACGTACGGGATTTGAAGTATGCAGAGGGTCATGTGGACTTCCTTGAGCGCCGTAGAGTGTCTCATGGTCCTCGAATTACTTTGTTTGGTTCTCGGCCTCAACGCGCCGAGCGTGAACATGAGGCCGTGTCCCTTTTCGTCGTTGCTGAGTTGCGCAATAGGACGCCGCATTGTCAACGAGCAGCCTGTGCGAACGGCTGCGATCTTGGCGCCTGTCCTATCTGGCTTCGCCGCGGTCGATGGAGGTTTGTGCCGAGTGACTGCTATTTCCAACTTTGTCCGAAAAGTGCAAAGTCGGGGAACATTCGGCCACATTTTTCCTCAGATAGCATCTTTGCCGTTGGCTGGTGTCGATGGAGCTATTCCCGATCCGGAGCGGATTCTGCAGCTGCATTCTGACGCAGTTGTGGCATGGCGCATCCAATCGGAGGCGTTGCGCAAGACCGGCTACCCGGGGCTCGTAGAGCTTGAGTATTTGTCGCGCCGAAGTCTTTTCGACATTTGGACGCGTCTCAGTGAAGTTGTTGGCCGGGAGGGGCGGGCGAGGGCACTGTGGGACGATGCCGAGGCGACGCAGCGGGAGTTGCAAGACGCGCTACCACCGACGGAAAAGGCATCGGTTCTGCCTGCGGTCCCGAGTGCTGCCGGATGGTGGATTGGCGGGAGAAATTACGAATTAAACGCGTTGCTCGAACATGTCGGCGCTTTCAATCCGGCTTGGGACCTTTTCGTCTCCGGCACCGTCGATGCTGAGGAGATCCTGCGCTTTGATCCAGATGTGATCGTTATACCTTCCTTCAGCGACGAAGCAGCACCAGGCCTTCTCTACAGTGATCCTCGGTGGCAAGCCCTCCGTGCCGTTCATCAGAGGCGAATTTATCTTATGCCTGTGAGTTCATTGTTCAACGCCCCAGTTGACGAAACGCTTTTGCTGATTTGGCTTGGTGAAGTCCTTCATCCATCGTTGTCTCGCATGACCCGCGCCGCCTATCATAAGAGCTACGCACGAGCCTATTATTATGATCTCAGCGACGATGAGATCGATGACGCCCTTTTTATGAAGGAGAACGCCGAGTCTGTTGGCTATGCACGCTTCGCACGCGAGACCGGCGCGTCAAGCCAATTAACGCTCCAGGACGATGGTGAGCAGGGCCGCAGATCTACCGAAATCCGGAGACCGGAAAGATGCCTCGACGGGCGACAAACGCGATAAACGACATACGGCCCTATTGATCACCGTTGAGATTTGGCTGCCGAATAGAGCGCTCTTCGACGTCGAGAAACTCGCTCTAAACGAAGCCATCCGAAGAGAGCGCTCGATCATCGGAGCAAGCCGCAGTCTCGGAGTGTCTTGTCGAAAATGCTGGTTGGAGGTCGACGCGATGAACCGCGCCTTTGAGAGTCCCGGGGTGCTGACTCACCCAGGCAGGAAAGACATGGGCGCTGAAATTACGACGCTCGGCGAGAAGCTCGCAGCTCAATACCGGTCCATTGAACTCAGCGCCTCGAACGCCGCGCGTAGACCTGGGCAAGAACTGGTCGCCGCTCTCGACTGGTCTTTCGAGCGAAGGATTGGCGCGCACGCCACGGCGGCGGTGCCTTCAGATCCAGAGGCACAGGGCGCGCGGTTTTTCCTAACTGGAATTTGAGGACCGGCGCGTGGTTAAGCTCATATCGATCTCTCAGGCGCTTGTCGTCGCCGAGCATTTGAGCTTCAGCCGCGCGGCGCGAATTCTGGGAGTCCGGCAATCGGCGGTGAGTCGCCGCGTGCAAGAGCTGGAGGACAAGCTCGGCGTATCTCTGTTCGAGCGAGAGGTGGGCGGAGTCCGGCTCACCGAGGCCGGCCGGCGGTTTCTCGAAAGGTCTCGTTCGGCGCTCGCCGAAATCGATTATGCAGTAAAAGCCGCAGCCAGCGCGGGGCGCGGCGCCGAGGGATCGCTGCGGATCGGCGTCGTGTCGTCGCTGTCGGCCGGCTTTGTTCGCGAGTTGCTGGACGCCTATCGCGACTCCCATCGAGCAATCGCCATGGACTTCGTCGAAGGTTCCGCGAGCGAGCATATCGCTTGGATCACGGAGCGCCAGCTCGACATCGCCTTCGTCACCGGGACGCCCCAGGCGTCGCATTGCGACGCCCTCGCGCTGTGGAAGGCGCGAGTCTTTGTGGCTTTGCCTCAGCGGCATGTTCTCGCCGAGGAAAGCGAAATTCGCTGGGACGCGCTGAAGGACGAGCATTTTATTGTCAGCCGGGGCGCGCCCGGTCCGGAGATCCATGACTATATCGTGCACCGGCTGGCGGAGCTCGGGCGCAGCCCTTCGGTCGAGCGCTATCGCGTCGACCGCGAGACCTTGATGGTCCTGGTTGGGCTCAACTTTGGCGTCAGCCTCATCAGCGAAGCCGGGACGGGAGCCCGCTATCCCGACGTCGTCTTCCGGCCCATCGCGACATCGGCGGATATCTTGCCCTACAGCGCGGTCTGGCTACCGGGCAATGACAATCCGGCGCTGCGGCGCCTGCTCAGCCTAGCTCGGTCCCTGTCGTCGGGCCGGCCGGCGCTGCGGGGGCCTTAGATTGGGTCTTGACGTTCCGCGCTTTGGCGAAAGCCCGGTCGCTTGCGATGAAGCGAGCCAACATGGGCGCGATCAGCTTGGATGGCTCGCTGATTGGCTGGCCGGTTTCCCGCGCCAACGCTTCGGCATAGGCGACGAGATCACGGTGGATTGAAGCGGGAAGTTCGATCGCGAGCTTGACGGGCTTGTCATCGGCCAGCGCGCCGAGTTTCAGCTTTGCCATCTGTTTCCCCCTCATCCTTGATAGGGCTCGAGCACCAGATCGCGGTTGACGATGACGCGCACGGGGAATCCCGGCCGGATCGTCAGCGTCGGCTGAATGTTCAGATTGCGCCCGACGATTTGCTGGCCGGTCTGATTGAAGCTTTGGGAGGCGCCGCTGCGAATCGCTTGAACGAGATTGTTCTCATTGTTGCTCACATCCACCTCCGATCCGACGCTGAGCAAGGTCGACAGCAGCGCCGCCTTGAACAGCGCGCCCCAATGCTCGTCGACCTGGTCTTCGAGGCCTGAGTAGCCGGCGGCGTCGGCGCCCGGCTGGCGCTCCAGCACGATCGACTTCCCGCTCGGCAGGATGAGTCGGGTCCAGATCAGCAGCACGCGGGTCTGGCCGAAGGCGACCTGGCTGTCATATTGCCCGATCAGGCGCGATCCTTGTGGAATGAGGAGCGCGCGGCCGGTGGGGCTGTCATAGACATTCTCCGTCACCTGGGCCGTGATCTGGCCCGGAAGATCGGAGCGGATGCCGGTGATCAGCGCGCCTGGAATGATTGTTCCGGCCTGCACCACATAGGGAGACGCCGGCGCCGCTAGCCGGTCGGGGCTGGTGGTGCGCCGATCGAACGCGGCGTTGACGAAGGCGAGCTTGCGGTCCTGGCCGTTCTGCGCGAAAGCGGCGTCGGTCGAGGGTTGTGCCGCTTGTCCAACTGCGGCGCCTGCGTCGGGAGACGGCGCGGCTGGGGCGATCGCCGGCATTGGAAGCTCGCGGATGTTGGTCGAAGCGAAGAGCCGGCTAAGCCGGGCCGCTTCGATCTCCTGCGCCCGCCGCTGCGCCTCGGGGTCGGGAGCGAGGGTGGAAATGCCTTCTGCTCCAGCTTGCCCTTGAGCGTTGATTATGGGCCGGCCGAGATCGCCCGGAAGGGGCGGTCCGAGCGGAGGCGCTTGCCTCGGAACGCCGGCGTAGTCGCGCGGCAGGCCCGCGAGTCCGTCCGCCGTGGCACGGTGGTCGGTGCTGTAGAGTTCTTCCGGCGCGGCGCCATGGTTGTTCTTGTTCTGCAACGCCCAGATCACCGCGCCGGACACGGCGAGGAGCGCTACTGCCGCTCCGCCAGCCAGCACCTTGCGGGACAGGCGGGTGACCCGCGGGTGCTCCGGCCGAAGGCGGAAGGCCGAGCTCGGCGGCTCGTTCCTCCGCGCGGGCTCAGGGGCGTCTTCCTCTTCCCGGCCGTCGCTCACCTTGGCCTCCCGTCGGTTCGCGAGATGCGGACGATCTGCGGAGGATTGCCGCCGAAGCGAAGCTCGGCGGCGGCGAAGAGCCGATCGACGATGTAATAGTTCTGCCGGACGCGATAATTGACGAGCTGGCCGTCGCCCTCCGCGCCGATGACGAAGAGCGGCGGCGCCTCGCCCTGAGCGAGTCCGCGCGGCATCTCGATATAGACTTTCGAGCCGTCGTCGAAGGCCGAGAGCGGCCGCCAGGGCGGATTATCGCCCATGATCTGGTAGCGGAACCGCAGCTTCGCGACATCGACGCCGGAGTCGATCGGCGCCGCGGTCGCGGCTGCCGCATTCTGGCGGCGGAGCGCGATGAGCTGGTCCTGCGGATATTGCCAGGAGACCGAGGCCATATAGGTCTTTTCGGTCGAGCGCAGCTCGAGGAGATAGGTGCGCCGGTCCGTGTTGATGATGAGATTGGTGACGAGGTCCGGCCGGGTCGGCTTCACCAGGATATGGGTGCGTTTGCTCGCGCCTGCGCCGCTCTCCGTATCGGCGACGATCCAGCGCACCGTGTCGCCGGCTGCGACCGGACCGGAGCCGACGAGCTGCTCGCTCTCCTGCAGCGCGATGTCTGTGATCTCTCCCGGCGCGGCGTAGACTTGATAGAGCGCTCCGTCCAGGAAGGGATAGACCTGCACGGCGTTGATGAAGCCGTCGCGCACGGGCTGCACGCGGGCGGCGGCGTTCGCCTGGTTGACGCGGACCGTCGGATCGCCGGGCTCTGGCGGGGATTTTCCGCCAGGGATGGGTTTCAGCTGGCCCGGAAGCGGCAGCGGCTTCGGCAATTCGACCACCCGCACGGGCGCCGGCGGAGCGGGTTCGAGCGTCGCGGCTTCCGCCACATCATCGAGCGCGATCTCCGGCGGTTTTTGCGCGCAACCGGCCAGCGCCGAGGTGGAAAGCAGCAAAGCCAGACATGCGCCTTTACGGAATGCCGGAACCGCGGGTTTGCGCGAAACCGGAAAACCGGCGGCGCCAACACCCGAAAGAGCGTGATGGGGGAAAGACCGCAACCTCATTGCCCCAACTCCTTCGACCAGTTAATGGCGTTGACATAGACCCCGAGCGGATTCTTTCGCAGACGATCGGCGTCATGCGGGGTCTGGATCACGATTGTGAGGATGGCGGTCCAGCGCTCGCCAGCATAACGAAACCCGCCGCCACGATCCTTACGGCCGTCGTCGCGTTTACGCGCGCCGTCATTGGTGAAACATCGTGATCGTGGCGGACTGGTAGCCGGCGCCCGGCGTCAGGAAGCGGCGAAGCTGCTCCTTCGCCTGATCCTGAGCCGCGGTCTGCTGCGCGGCTTGCAGGCTCTGGGCGCGGCCTTGCGCGGCGACGGTGGCTGTGAGGTCGGCGAGCTGCTGCGCCTGAAGGGCGAGGATCTGATTGCCCGCCTGAGCCGCCTGAAGCGCGCCCGTCGCCGACTGGCTCGACGTCACCAGGCTCGACATCTGGGTGCGATTTGTATCGAGATTGCCGACGACGCCGGCCTGCACCCGCATCGCGTCTTGCAATGCCGCAACCGAGTTCTGCCACCGCGCTTGCGCGTTTGCGATCAGAGCCTGATTGGACTGGCCGGCGTTGGCGCCTCCGTAGGTGGTCTGGAAGGCGCGGTCGATCTGCTGAACATTGTAGGCGATGTTCTGCGCCTGGGCGAGGAGCTGCTGGGTGCGCTGGATCGAGGACTGAAGCTGCTGCAGCGCGGAATACGGCAGGCGCGCGAGATTGCGCGCCTGATTGATCAGCATCTGCGCTTGGTTCTGAAGCGAGGTAATCTGGTTCGTGACCTGCTGCAACTCGCGCGCGGCGGTCAACACATTCTGGGAGAAATTGCTCGGATCGAAGACGACCAATTGCGCGGAGGCCGGCACCGCGGTGATCGCGAGCGACAGGGCGAGGACGCTCGCCGTCGCCAGAGGGCGAAGCTTGGTCATAGTGGTCTCTCCAGATTGGCGAGGTTCGGAATGAAATCGGCGGCCCAGCCGGCGCCGCGCAGGCGCAGCCAGGCGGACGCGAAGCCGTCGCGGCCATGCTCGGCGAGAACCTGCTCGATGGCGGCCTGGTCGGATTTCGAGGATGCGGCCGTGAAGGCGAGCGCGACCTCGCCGAGGCCCAGTTCGAACAGGCGGTTGCCGCGCCGCGACTGGCAGTAATAGTCGCGCTTCGGCGTCGCACGGGCGAGGATCTCGATCTGGCGATCGTTGAGGCCGAACCGCCGATAGATGGCCGCAATCTGCGGCTCGATCGCACGCTCGTTCGGCAGGAACAGGCGCGTCGGGCAGCTCTCGATAATCGCCGGGGCAATGGTCGAGCCGTCGATGTCGGCGAGAGACTGCGTCGCGAAGACGACGCTGGCGTTTTTCTTGCGCAGGGTCTTCAACCATTCACGGAGCTGGCCGGCGAAGCCCTCATCGTCGAGGGCGAGCCAGCCTTCGTCGACGATCAGCAAGGTCGGCCTTCCGTTGAGCCTGGCTTCGATCCGATGGAAGAGATAGGCGAGGACAGCGGGCGCGGCGCTCGTTCCGATCAGGCCCTCGGTCTCAAACGCCTGCACGCTCCCCGCGCCGAGGCGCTCGGCTTCAGCGTCGAGCAGGCGGCCATAGGGACCAGCAAGGCAATAGGGCTGCAAGGCGCGCTTCAAAGCCTGCGACTGCAGCAGCACCGATAGGCCGGTCAAGGTCCGCTCGGCGACCGGCGCGCTCGCGAGCGATTTCAGCGCCGACCAGAGATGGTCCTTCAAATCGGGCGTGACGCTGATCTTCTCTCGGGTGAGGATGGCGGCGATCCATTCCGCCGCCCAGCCGCGCTCGGCTATATCCTCGATCCGCGCCAGCGGCTGCAAGGCGACGGGTTCAGCCGCATCATCGGACAGCGCGCCGCCGAGATCATGCCAATCGCCGCCCATGGCGAGGGCCGCGGCGCGGATCGAGCCGCCGAAGTCGAAGGCGAAGACCTGGTTCCTTCGATAGCGGCGAAACTGCAGCGCCATGAGCGCCAGCAAGACCGATTTGCCGGCGCCGGTTGGGCCGACAACCAGCGTATGCCCGACATCGCCGACATGCAGCGAGAAGCGGAACGGCGTCGAGCCTTCCGTTCTGGCGAAGAACAAAGGCGGCGCCTTGAAATGCTCGTCGCTCGTCGGCCCCGCCCAGACGGCGGAGAGCGGGATCATATGGGCGAGGTTCAGCGTCGAGATAGGCGGCTGACGGACGTTGGCATAGCCGTGGCCGGGCAAGCCGCCGAGCCAGGCGTCGACGGCGTTGACCGTCTCCGTCATGCAGGTGAAGTCGTGCCCCTGGATCACTTTCTCGACGAGGCGGAGCTTCTCGTCGGCGATGCGCGGATCATTGTCCCAGACGGCGACTGTCGCGGTGACATAGGCTTCGCCGATCAGATCCGAGCCCAGTTCCTGGAGCGCCGCGTCCGCGTCCATCGCCTTGTTGTGCGCGTCAGTATCAAGCAGCGTCGACGCCTCGTTGGTCATCACCTCTTTGAGGATGGCGGCGATCGACTTGCGCTTGGCGAACCATTGCCGCCGGATCCTGGTTAGCAGCTTCACGGTGTCGGACTTGTCGAGCATGATCGCCCGCGTCGACCAGCGATAGGCGAAGGCGAGCCGGTTCAGCTCGTCGAGAATGCCGGGCGTGGTCGCGGTGGGGAAGCCGACGACGGTGAGAATGCGCAGATGCGCGTCCCCGAGCCTCGGCTCCAGCCCTCCGGCAAGCGGGTGATCGGCGAGCAGCGCGTCGAGATACATGGGAATCTCGGGAACGCGGACGCTTTGGCGCTTGGTCGAGACGGTCGAATGCAAATAGGTCAGCGTCTCGGCGTCATCGAGCCATCGGCTCTCGGGCATGAAGCCCTCGATCAGCTGGAGGATGCGGCCGACGCGGTCGACGAAACCGCGCAGCGCCTCGCGCGCATCGGCGCCCTCCGCCCGTTCGCGGCCTTCATAGAGAAAGCGCTCGGCCCGCGCCGCGTCCTCCGCCGGCGGCAGGTAAAGGAAGGTGAGGAAATAGCTCGATTCGAAATGGACGCCCTCTTCCTCGAAGGCGGCTTTGCGCTCGGCGTCGACCAGCGCTGAAGCTGCGTCGGGAAATCGGCTCTCCGGGTAATGGAAGGCCGCATGGCGCTGCGCCTCGACGAACACGGCCCAGCCGGAGCCGAGGCGGCGCAGCGCATTGTTGAGCCGGCCGGCTGTGCGCTGGAACGATCCGTCCTTGTTGAGAACGACGCCCTTGCCGACCAGGGCGGCCCAGGGAAGGAAGTCCGCGAGGCGCGTCGCGGATCGGCGATATTCGGCGAGGTTCATCATCGGCCGATCTCCATGATGCCTGGCCTCAGACGCTGAGATGGCCAGGGATGCGCAGATGGCGGCGCGCCACATCGACGAACATCGGGTCGCGCTTTGCCGCCCAGACCGCGGCGGCCTGACTGACTGCCCAAAGCAGCAGCCCGGCGATCCACAGCCGGAGGCCGAGGCCAAGCGCGGCCGCCAGCGTGCCATTGAGGATCGCGACCGCGCGGGGCGCCCCGCCAAGCAGGATCGGCTCGGTCAGGGCGCGGTGGACGGGCGCGACATATCCGAGGACCGGCGGGTCGCCAGCGAGATCCTGCATCAGATCAGCGCCCCGCCGCCGAAGGAGAAGAAGGATATGAAGAAGCTCGACGCCGCGAAGGCGATCGACAGGCCGAAGACGATCTGGATCAGCCGGCGGAAGCCGCCGGACGTGTCGCCGAAAGCGAGCGTCAAGCCGGTGACGACGATGACGATCACCGCGAGAATCTTGGCGACCGGCCCTTCGACCGATTGCAGGATCTGGTTGAGCGGCTGCTCCCAGGGCATGTTCGAGCCGGCGGCATAGGCCGAGCCCATCGTCAGGAAAGGCGATGAGGCGGAAAGCGCCAAGGCGGAAACGATTTTGATGTGACGGCGCGGCGAAAGATAAGGTTTCTTCATTCTGGATCTCCGGGTGAAGCGGGCTTGGCGGTCGAGACAAGTTTGTAGTCGCCGGTCTTTCCGAGCCCCGCGACGCGGACGAGCTCGACAAGCCGACGCTGGGCGCCGCGTCCGGCGAGCACCGCGATGACGTTGATCGTCTCGGCGATCAGCGCGCGCGGGACAGTGATGACGGCTTCCTGGATGAGCTGCTCGAGACGGCGCAGCGCGCCGAGGCCCGTCCCGGCATGGATAGTGCCGATCCCGCCGGGATGGCCGGTGCCCCAGGCTTTGAGAAGATCGAGCGCCTCAGACCCGCGCACCTCGCCGATCGGAATGCGGTCGGGACGCAGACGCAGCGACGAGCGAACGAGATCGGAAAGCGAGACGACGCCGTCCTTGGTGCGGAGCGCCACGAGGTTTTGCGCCTTGCATTGAAGCTCGCGCGTGTCCTCGATCAGCACGACGCGATCATTGGTCTTGGCGACCTCAGCGAGCAGCGCATTGGTCAGCGTCGTCTTGCCGGTCGATGTGCCGCCGGCGACCAGGATGTTGCTGCGCTCCGCCACGGCCCGGCGCAGGACCGCCGCCTGACCCTCGGCCATGATTCCGGCCGCTACATAGTCGTCGAGCGTGAAGACGGCGACGGCGGGCTTGCGGATTGCGAAGGCAGGCGCCGCCACGACCGGCGGCAGGAGCCCCTCGAACCGCTCCCCCGTCTCGGGCAACTCGGCCGACACGCGCGGCGCGCCGGCGTGAACCTCGGCGCCGACATGGTGGGCGACGAGGCGGATGATGCGTTCTCCGTCCGCGGCGGAGAGCCGCTCTCCCGTATCGCTCAGCCCGCTCGACAGCCGGTCGATCCAGAGCCTCCCGTCGGGGTTCAACATCACTTCGACGACAGCGGGGTCTTCTAGGAAGGCGGCGATCGCCGGTCCGAGCGCCGTGCGCAGCATGCGCGCGCCACGAGACATCGCCTCGGACTGGAAGGAATGAACCGCCACCTGCGTCCCCGTTTTCGTGGGCTGCGAAGGGCGGCCCTGGATCGGGGATAATTAGAGAAGGCAGGAACCAGGGCGGCGCAACAACGCCATCGCCGGCGTAGGGCGCTGGCGCACAAAGACAGGCGGACGGCGGAAGTGCTTGGATTATTGATCAGCGATCGTGGCCAGATGGATGGCCTCTTTCGTGGCAGGAGCGGACATCCTCCCTTTGGCGAGTGAACCGTCGCGTTTGACCCAAAGCCTTCCTAGTCGATTGTTCATATGACCGGCTGACGGGGCCAGCTCAAATATTGGTGCATCGACGGGCCCGGAACCAGCGTGACCGGAGGGGCGTAAAAAGGCAATCGGCCTAGCTTTTTCTACCGACGAGTTTCACGCCGATACCGCGAAATGCGGTTGCGCCTGCCCGGTTGACCGCTCGGAACAGACGATTTTCGCGAAATCGCTTGCGCTTTTGAGGTGGCTGGAATTCGATGAGCGCATGCTTAGCGGCTTCCTAGCGAGGAAGAACGCACAAGCTGATCGCGAGAATGCTAAACCGCGTTCAAGTTTGGACAACGGCGAGCTTAGTGAGCTATAACGAATAAAAGTTGCATATTATAAATAAGGAGACGGACATGCTCGGTTCCGGCGCATTTTGGTTTGGCATAGTAATAGGGTTCGTTACCTATCGTACTCTGAGGCATAAGAAGGATTCTGGGATCTCAGACATCGCAGCCGTTATTGGCGCTGTGGGAGGCGGAGCCATCCTCTCTTTATTTCCTGTAGAAAGCAACAGATTCGATTTCTATGCAATAGGACTGGCCTCCGGTTTTTTTTCCTATCTTGTTGTTTCCCTCATGCTGGCTGGAAGGGAAGCTACGACGGTGTTTCTTGGCGGCGACGAGTAACATGAACGAAGAACCGCGGGAATCCCTTTCTTCGGCCCTATTTGACCCGTCGCCCTGGGTTCGCATTGGGGCCGCCGCGATTGCGCCATGGCTTGCACCGACTCAGGCTGCAGATCTGCTGATGACCCGTGCGTGGGGGCCGAATGAGGAGCTGCCTCTAGATGAGGCTGCTACCATCGCGGTCGCACTCGCTCGCGCAGGCGGCGATCCGCTGCCGCTTGTCGCGCGATTACTACGCGATGACGTCGTTAGTCTTAAGTTGGCGCTGGAAGGTGATTACGATCGGTGGGCGAACTATTTATTTGAAAGAGCTGATTCTGTCTCGCTGCCGTCCGGTCCTCCTCGTCTGCTCCTCCCCTTTTATGCATCTTGGCGAAGCCGCGGCAATATCTGGCATGCTCCTCCTCGCACAGAAGAAGGCTGCGCGAGGAGTGCCCTCTACGTACTCAAATCTACGCTGTCTCATTACAGCGGTGGAATGACCGCCACCGAACAACAATCCGTTCTAGCGACAACATTTGGCGAAGCAAAGGAACAACTCAGTGCCGGACATGCCACTGCCGCAGTCGGGCCGCTCATCGAAATTGCAGTCACTGCGTCTTCCCGCTTGCTGCGAGATGTCGCGCAAGAAGCTCTTGCGGCATTGGGCTCTAATGCTTCTGCACCTCTTCTTGAATTGCTGGCAGGAGGGGCTGGCCCGCGCCCAAATGTCGATGTTTTCGAGTCGATCAGAAATGAGGGTGGCTTTTACTCATTGGAAGACGTAACGTCGGAAACGCTCGCGGCTTTTTTTGCCGGTGAATCGCTTGAGCTATTCTCAGACGAGACGACTGCCTTTGCAATTATCCGAGCGGCAATTGCGTGGAAGTCTCAAGCACAAGCCCGCGTAGCTCGCGTGGCAGCTCGAATGTCTGCGCATGTTGCTTTGCCGCGGCTGCTGTGGTCAGCCGTTAACCTGCCCTCGGCATCGGATCGCAGGGTCGCGAACACACTGCTTGACCGTATTATAGCTAGAGATGATGCATTCGGGATTTGGTTCCCTCACATTGGACCAACTGAGATTGATCCGGTTAACCTCAATTGGCTCCGTGAACTCGCTTCTAGCCAGCCAACTGAGCGCATCTGGATTTCCGATCCATCAGTGGCCATCCGGATCTTGAGTTCGGCGATCGCTTCTATTCCAGATATCGCGGGCCCAGTAGGCAGGATGTATGCCGACCCGAAGACCAAAGACCGAGTATTCTCTTTCACTAGATCCATTTCGTCACTTCAACAACTTTTCGGCACTTACACCCATCTTTACGCCACCGAAGAACCTCGATACCCACAAATCGGGTTTCCCGGGCACTGCCGGCTCGGAGATGAGACGACGATGAGGGTGCGCCTGTTGCCCGAGGAAGAGGATGCCGCCGCCGCGCCCGTCGTCGTGCCATTTGCTGACGGACAAGAGACCACCAAATTGCTGGTTCTGGTTCGCGCCCGGGGATTCAACGTATCTCCTGATTATGCCGAGCTCCAGGTGCCTCGCAAAGGTCAATCCGACACTGCTACGTTTTGTCTCCGCGCGCGCGAGAAGGGAGAGCAGGCGATCGAGGTAAAGTTCCTTTCTGGAACCGCGGAAATCGGGCATTGCTGCGTCGTCTCGCGGGTAACCACTGACGTATCTGGCGGCGAGGCCGCGACAACCGTGCTGACACGCATTACTGACGAATCTCTACAGCTTCAAAGTGATGCGCAAGCGTATTTGCGGGTGAAGACACAGGGGACGCGTCTCGAGTGGACATTTATCAAGGCGGATGCACAACCAGAATCGCTCGGCCACTCGCCGGCTAGCTTCGGGCCTCAGGAAATATCTCAATGGTGCACAACGCAGGCTCCGCTGATCCGCAGGATGCTAGAAAATGATCTCTCTGCAGACGACCTCGCAGGCGTGCTCGCTCGGCTTGCCGCGATTGGTCACAAACTTTTCGCGCAGATTGCGCCACCGTTGCTAAGCACCAAACTCGCCGAGCTCAGGGATGACTCTATAGTAGTAGTCGACAGTGACGCCGACTGGATTCCATGGGAGCTGCTAGCGAGCGACCCAAGGGGAGAACTCTGGGGTGAACGTTACGTCCTTGCGCGCGCCCCCGTCGTTGCGGCTCCGCCCAATGCAGTAATCTCTCCGCCGGGTATGATTTCAAGCACGCTCAATCACGCGTTGCTTGTCGTCGGGGATAATATCGCCCAACCGCAAAACTTGGCGAGGCGCACCTTCGGCGAGATGGAGAAGCGTGCAGTACCACTGATCGAGAGCACCTGGTTAAGGCTATGTTCAGAAGTTGAGGGAAAGGATATCGTCCATTTTGCATGCCATGGTCGCAGCGATCCTAATTACTATTTGAGCTACGGATCGGGCGTAGGTAGACGTCTGGAGCCGAACCAGGTGCACGCCCTTGGCTTAAAGTGGGGGGCCACGGTATTTGCGAACGCCTGCAGGTCTGGTACAGCGGAGTTGCTGCTCGCTGATTTTCAGAGCTTCGGGCGTGAGTTTTATTATGCGGGTGCACGACCTTTCATCGGCACCCTCGGGCCAGTGCCGGAGCGGGAGGCGATTGATTTTGCCGCCCTCTTCTACCGACAGTTTGCGTTTGCGGGACTTCCTGCAGGACAAGCGATGCGGCAAGCAAGACGCGAGGCCGCCAAACAATTCAAGAAGCCAATCTGGCTCTTCTATTGTCTTTACGGAAATCCTTCTGTTACCAAAGTGTGGAGCGCTGTCTAAAATGGTTGGTGAAATGCGCGTTCCTTTCAGAGCTGGAAGATCAAGTCCTTGGCTAGCTAGACTAGACAAAAGGCGCGCGCATTGTTTGCTGTTGGCGCATCGCAGGCCTCATATCAGACGGGGTCATGTCTGCATTGTTTCAAGAACGCCAATCATCTCTCCTCGGAAGTTTTGGCCTCCACATCTTGCGGAATTTCGTCGAGCAGGCTCTGTCCCTTTTGGAGGCGTCGACCAAGCGCGTCGATGAAGCCTTCGTAGCGTTCTCGGCCTTTGATCTGGGCCGCCGCTTGCGCGTCGCTTGGCAGCGGTGGGGTGACAGTCAGCCAGAAGCGGATGAACAGTGCCAGCGTCTCGGTCGAGATGCCGACATTGCGTTCGAGCCGCTGGACCTGTCGGGAAAGCCGATCAAGGCGGCGTGCAAAAGCGGCTTCACGCCGATCCGCGCCATCCGGCGACAAAAAGGAAGCAACGGCCGCCTCCACGATCGCCGAGCGCGAAAGGCCCTTGCGATCGGCGAGATCGACGATCTGCTTCAACAGCTCCGGCGGGAAATAGACATTCATTCGATCGCGCATCGCCCGCATCCTCAGATCTCGAGGGCATCGCCCGGATCGAGCGAGGCTTGTCGCGCGAGACCGCGCATTTGTTGACGAAGAACTCGCGCCTGACGCGCATTGTCCTCCGGCGCGTCATCGATCATGGCGAATTCCTCGCGCGGCTGCGGATCTGTGGTCTCCTTCGCGATCGCCACGTGATCGGGAAGTTCTGGCTCCCGGCGCAGGCCGCCATTGGCGGCGTCCTCGCCCTTCTTGATCTCGGCAAGCAGCGCCGCCGACGGCCTCCGGGGCGCGAGCGAAGACCAGCTATCGGGCTTCGATGGTCCTGCCGCTGCTGCGAGTTTGGGCGGCGGCAGAACGCGCTCGGTAAAGCGCTTGTCTTCGAAATAGGGCGCCTTTTTCGCCCGGATCGGCGGCGTGCCTGCCAGCATCACAATCTCGTCGGCGGGCGGAAGCTGCATCACCTCGCCGGGTGTGAGCAATGGGCGCGCCGTCTCGGACCGCGAAACCATGAGATGGCCGAGCCAGGGCGAGAGACGATGCCCGGCATAGTTCTTCATTGCCTTCATCTCGGTGGCGGTGCCGAGCGCGTCCGAAACGCGCTTTGCGGTGCGCTCGTCGTTGGTCGCGAAGCTCACGCGGACATGGCAGTTGTCGAGGATCGAATTGTTCGCGCCATAGGCTTTCTCGATCTGGTTCAGCGATTGCGCGATCAGGAACGCCTTGAGGCCATAGCCCGCCATGAACGCCAGAGCGCTCTCGAAGAAATCCAGCCGGCCGAGCGCCGGAAACTCGTCGAGCATGAGGAGAACGCGATGACGACGATTCTTGGCGTGCAGGTCCTCAGTCAGTCGCCGGCCAATCTGGTTGAGGACAAGTCGGATCAGCGGCTTGGTGCGGCTGATGTCCGACGGCGGGACCACGAGATAGAGCGTGGCTGGGCGATCGTCAGCGATCAGGTCGGTGATGCGCCAGTCGCAGCAGCGTGTGACATGCGCCACCACGGGGTCGCGATAGAGGCCCAAGAACGACATGGCGGTGGAGAGGACGCCGGATCGCTCATTGTCGGATTTGTTCAAAAGCTCCCGCGCCGTGGACGCCACCACGGGATGCGGCCCGGCTTCGCCCAGATGCGGCGTCGTTATCATCGCCTGCAGCGCCGTCTCGATCGGACGCTTCGGATCGGAGAGGAAGGCGGCGACGCCGGCGAGTGTCTTATCCGCCTCGGCGTAAAGGACATGCAGAATGGCGCCGACCAGCAGTGAGTGACTGGTCTTCTCCCAATGGTTCCGCCGTTCCAGCGAACCCTCCGGGTCGACCAGCACGTCGGCGACGTTCTGGACGTCGCGAACCTCCCATTCGCCACGGCGAACCTCCAGCAACGGATTATATGCGGCGGACGCCGCATTGGTCGGATCGAACAGAAGCACGCGGCCGTGCCGCGCGCGAAAGCCGGCACTGAGAGTCCAATTCTCGCCCTTGATGTCATGGACGATGGCCGAACCCGGCCAGGTCAGCAGCGATGGGATGACGAGGCCGACGCCTTTGCCGGAGCGCGTCGGCGCGAAACACAGGACATGCTCCGGCCCATCATGGCGGAGATAGTCGCGCTCCAATTTTCCAAGCACCACTCCGTCCGAGCCGAGCAACCCAGCGCTCTTCATCTCGCCGGGCGTCGCCCATCGCGCCGAACCGTAGGTCTCGACGTTCTTCGCCTCGCGGGCGCGCCAGACCGACATGCCGATGGCGACCGCGATCGAGATGAAGCCGCCCGAAGCGGCAATGTATGCACCCTCGACGAAGATCGACGGAGCATAGGCGTCATAGGCGTACCACCACCAGAAGAATGCGGGCGGTAGATAGACCGGCATGCCCCGCGCGAGCTCGAACCAGGGTCGACCAAGCTCAAGCTGGAAGCCGAGCCGCCATGCTGTCCACTGCGTCGCCACCCAGATCGTGACGAGCACGATCAGGAAGACGACGGTGATCTGGCCCCATAGGATTTTGGTGGCGGACAGCGCTTGGCTCCTCGACAGCAAATGTCACCATGGTCGGCAGTCAGCGCCACGGATTGCAAGACGTCTCTGTTGCGGATCGCAGGTTCGGTGGCTGCAGCGAATAAATACGGGCCTTGGGGGAAAGGGTCCTGGGACGGCTTGCGGATCCAACGCGGAAATTCGGCTCACCGTTTTCGACGACGGGAGTTGAAACGAAGTGGACCTTCGCCCGAAACAATGGCCCTCTTGAAATAATTACGCAATGCCAGGCTTCCAGCGGATGCTCGCCCTCGTGAGGTGAACGCTGTGTCTATCCGTTTCTAGGCCTAATCATGTGAACGGAGATTGGATTGCCGCTCGCGTCCCGTGGTGCGAATGCGATCGCCGTCTCGCGTGGTTGCAGCCTAGCAATCTTTCTCCGCAAACCATCGTTATCAGTGGTCGCGTAAACGTAACGATGAGCACCCAGTATCTGGAGTTCATTGAAAAAGCGAACGTGTCGGTTGGTCGCAGCTTGCGTTGCCACTCTCTCGCTCTCCAGTTGCGCAACGAAGCTAGTCTCGGATGCATAGCTTGCGACGAACATAATCGTAGGGCTGAGTGGCAGCGATACCAAGGTGCCTGGCCGCCAATAGGCTGGCCCGGCATGCTTTTCTAGGGTCTTCGGATTCTCCCAAAGGACGACGGGACTGTCGGAGATGATGAAAGGGAAGGTCTTCTCCGCTTGGAATAGGGTCCATTTCATCTCAGAGATCACGGGTCCAAAATGAGCAGCCGCGTTCAAAGCTGCCATTGTTTCCTCACGCGAGATACAAACCGTTCCATCTCCATCGAACCGAAGCCCCGCATCCTCGAAGCGGGCTTCCAACTCAAATTGCTTCGGATTCTCACAAGCATTACGCACAAGCCTGAGCATTTCCTCGACAGATGTTGGGGTTTGTGCCCGAAGCTTGTGGTGTTCGACCGCCAGGATCAAATCGGAATACTCCTGCCTCTTTCTCAAGGAGCGAAAATCCTGGATCGCGATAAAATTCGATAATACTTTCCGCTCATCGGCTGAAAGGCCCTCGCCCGCCACTAGCTTCCGCATCAACGGTGCCGAACAAGTCTCTATTTCACTGAGGCGCTTCTCAACGGATTGCGTGTCGATGGTCCCGTCGGGCTGCAAGGTCGCGTTGTAGAAGCGTTCGCAGGCAACCCTGTCTGGCTTCGAACGAAAAGATCGGCTTTTGCCTCGCTCCATGACTTCAAGCATGCCATCGGGCGCAACGAATTCGCGTAGGATAAACTGCGAAACGTAGTGCTGCTGTATGACATCGGACATCGTGGATCTCGGCGAGACGGAGGAAATCGACGTGGTAGCCGTCTCAAAGTCTTAAGGCGGTTCATAAATTCAGCGCAATAGGCCGCTCTTGGCGCAATCCAGAAATAAAAAGCCTGCCTGTGCTGCCGTGTATGTCATTCAAGACGGGGTCTTGATGACGACTGGCAAGGAGCCAGGGACCCGGGGACTTAAGTTATTGATTGATTACATGTAAAAAGCGAAGAAAGGTGTCGTGATCGGAATCCGATTCATACCCTTCGTGAACCTTCGGACGGCGGCCATTCGGGTCCTCCTGATACTGAACGCAAGCGCGCCAAATCACACCGCTTCTTCCAAACTGCATGGGCTGCATTGGGTAAGCTAGCCTTCGGCGTCGTCCTCGATTTCTGCAGCGACGGAAGCCGCGCCGCCAAGAGCTTCGTAGCGCCGAGAGGCGAGCCACTGGAGCCGCTTTGCCTGGGCGAGCAGAACTCGGCGAAGTCCCCCTTGGACTTTCCGTTCGGAGATGACTTGCGCCAGGCGCGATAGGATAAGAGCGCGCCGAGCCAGCCGGAAATCAGGATGCGAACGCAGTTCGAACACCCGTTCGGAGACGATACGGCCGCGGACAGAAACAGGCGCCTCGACAGCCATGCGGCCCGGCGGCGGGTCCTTTTCATTCAGAATCGCCTTGAACTGCGAGTTTTCTATCGCCTGCGCAGTGATTAGGCGCTCGAGCGCGTCGAGGTACAGGCGAGCATCAGCGTCGGAGCGGGGCGACTCTTGAAAATCAGGGAGGGGCCATACTTCGATCTCAAAGACCTCGAATGGATCTAGCACCGACATGGCGACCGCGTCGGTGCGCTGGTTAGTCAGGTGACGGCGGATGCGGGTGCGTAGCCGCTCGTTGGTCTGACCGACGTAGATTGGTTCGCGGTCATAGTCGAAGAAAGCGTAAACGCCCCATCGGAAGTTCCCGACAGGCATGGGGCGACCGCCAGCCCATGTGAATGGCGTGTCGAGAAACCGAACCAGGTTTTCCCGCAGGTCTTCCGTCTCGAATGGCGGGAAATTGACGGCGTCGGGGTTACGGCCGAACAATGGACCGGGGTCAGACACGGCGAATTGCCGTCATCTCGGAGGCCTGCTGAACCAGACCAGCGCGCCGGATAACTGTGCGGCGAAAGATTTGGTCACCTTGTTCGCTGATTTGGAAATCGACGTAGTTCACTTCGTCGTCTCGGCCTCCGAAGGCGTTGTGGAATGCCTTCAGCAGTTCGACTTGATCCAGCGCTTGCGCCCCGGCCTCGGGGCTCTCGACAGATGGTATGACCCCGGGAAGGAGGTAGATGCACGGCGGTGGAGTGGTGAAAGGGCCGACGATCGTTCGACGGGCCAACGGGTCAAGCGCGGCGAGTTTCGGGCAGGGGCGGCCCAGCGTCCCGCAAATCATATCCCAGATCACCAGGCCGTCGACGCGCTGGTTCCGGCTAATCATTTCGGCGCTTAGCCGGGTGTGGAGGCCGGACCAAGCGTTGCGACGAGGGTCGGCGCCTGTATTCGTGCAGAGGCTCCAGGTAACGAACTCGTCCGCTTCCCGTGGGCGTTCGAAGATATTGGTGTTCGCCCCGTCGAGACAGCCTTTCTGGTCAATAACCGCCAATCGCCCGCTCTTAAGGCGTACATAGTAGTCGTTGCGGGCGCCGCCTTTGGCCGGTTCCCAACCGGCGATATGGTCGGCGTCCTCCATGTGATTGAGCACATGCCGCACAAACTCTCGCTTGCCGCGCATTGTCGCGGAGAACTCGCCACGGACCTTCTCGATAGCGCCTCGAAATATCGGCGAGTTGTAAAAGCTGACTTCGTCCAGCCCGTGATCGCCGAGGAGATGGGCCTCAGTTTTCAGAGCCTCCGCATAGCGGTCGATTTCGGCGCGGAGACGCGCGTCCTGCTCGCAGGGGATGACGCTCACGCGGCCGCCCGCGCCATCTCGCCGAGACTGAGAAGCGGCACGAAAATGTGCTCGGCCAAATGGCGAACCACCTGGACGGCGACACCATCGCCAGTCAAGTGGTAGGCCTCATTGTAGTTCTTCGGCAGCTTGTAGTCCTCGTCCAGGCCCATGAGCCGCGCGGTCTCGCGGGCGGAGATGAGCCTGCTGCGAACTTTCTTGCCGTCGACGACGATGATAACTTGGCGACTGGAGCCGCCAGCGGGCGTGCGAAGGCATCCTGCAACGTCGTCGAACCGGACCTCGGCTCGCTGGACCTTGACTCCGCGCTCATCGAGGCGGGTCCGTTTGTAAACGCATCCGACCATGCGCCGGCCGGCCCGCTTGGCGGCTTCGACCTTGGCCTTGTTGACCGCCGACATCATGCCGAGGATCTGGTCGCGCTCCTTATCAGTGTGCCAGACGACACTTGTCGGGTTCTCCTCGATGAGGGTGGCGAAGGTCGTGTTTCGTTGACGCGGAGTCGGCATGTTCCACCAGACCATTTTCTTCAGGGCAGCCTTGTTGACTGGCTCAAAGGCGCGTTGCAGCGCCGCGGTATGGAAGGGTGCGATGGGGCCCGGCGACAGCAGGCCTGGGTCGATCTCGACGTCGGCGCGCACGCCGATCAGGAACAGGCGCGGGCGGGACTGGGGGACGAACCTATCAGCATTGATGACCAGGGCGCCGTAACGATAGTCTGCTTCGGCGAAGGTCTTGCAGATCGCTTCGAAGTCCCGTCCATTGTGCGAGGTCAATGTCCCCAGAACATTCTCCAGCGCGATGAGCTTGGGTCCCCGCCGGTCGGCGATAAGGCCCCTAACCACGTCCCAGAAGGGATAGAAGGTCCCTGATCGCTCGCCCCTCAGCCCGGCGCCCGCGCCGGCAAGAGAAAGGTCTTGGCAGGGGAACGATCCCCAAATCAGGTCGGCCTGGCCTGGCAGCTCGGAAGCCCTGATCTCTCGGACATCGCAGATTTTCAGCTCGCCGCCAGTTCCCCAATTCGCTTGGTAGGTTAACCCTTTTTTCGCGTCGAAATCATTGGCGAACAAGCATGTCCAGCCTTTGCCCAGACCTGCGCGCGCCATGCCGCCGCCAGCGAAGAACTCGTAAAAGCTAGGCATGGTCTGCGCCGCCCTTTCCTGGACCGCTGGCCCGACGATCCTCGGCCAACTTCTTTTCAATCGCTTCGGTTAGCGAAGTGTTACGCGGAATGTCCTCTGGCCGGCGGCAAGTCGCGTCGATGGCAGCGAAGGCGTCTGCCTAGGCGTAGTTTGAAACGATGGAGCGCGAGGATCATCGCAGGTTACGAATCAGGTATCATACCGTCAGGGTAACTCCACTGGGCTGTCAAGTCGAGGTGTGTTTCTTTTTCGTTCTCACATGTCCGCTCAGTTAAAGCGGTCGAACCGGAGGTTTATTTTTGGTCGAAGGACGCATCTATCCGAGGGCGATCGAGCGGCGGATCGACCTCGACCTGCTCGCTGACTTGTCCGAGGAAGAGGCGGAAGCCGGCGAGGACGAGGGCCTTCAGGGCAACCAGCAATACCGCGACATTCGCGGTGTCAGCTGGGGGCAACTTGCCGAGGCCTTGCAGCGCGAGGCCGAACTGTTTGTGCGCTTTGCCTCAGCGGCCGACCTCGACGAGGAGGCCGAGCGTTACGATGAGGAGCGGGAAGCGGCTCTGTTTCCAGACGAGGATTTATGGGGATTGGACATAGGCGTGATCGGCGCGACCCTGGCGCTCTCGGCACTCGGAGCTACGACGGTCAGCAGTTGCAATGCCGGGGGGTTCGGCGGCAGGCATGTGGCGGCCTTTCCCTACGTCGCTTTCTACCTCCCTCGAGATCTGGCAGACCAAGTGTTTGCGATCGCCGAGGAGGCAGATGTCGGCCTTGTCCTTGAGACCGGCGGGCTCGCGTGCCTCTATGGCTGCACGGACTACGACCTTCATAGGTTCGGCCAGGCCGCGCTGCGTCGGCATTTAGGTCGGAGGAGTTCGTGAGGCGGGAACTGCCCAGGTCTGCTCTGAACAGCGAGAATCACGTTTTTATAGCGCTTTTCGACTCGAGCAAAATGGCGCTTCTGAAACAACTCGGACATTGCAGCGTGGCCATATGAATGGCCGCGTCGGGGGAAAAGGACTTTCCCGGCGACTGTTCCGAGGCTGGCTCTGTCCAATTCGGGGACTCATCTGAGCCGCAGACGCTTTTCTAAAGCGGGCGCAAAAGCCTAAAGCGTGTCGGTTGGCTTATGGTGCCTGCGCCTCTCCGCGCGTTGACGGCCGCAATATGCACTAGAATCCGTGCAGAGCCGACACCTCTCAAATACTATATTGCCGTCACAGATTCTCAATGAGGCGGGTCGATGGCTAACAACGGCGATTTCGAAGAAGAGGCGGTGATCGGCAATTTCTGGACCGACGCCATCTACCCTCGCGACTTCAAGGACGGGTCCGGCAAATATCTTAACATTGTCACAGAAGTGGATGGCAACACCACTGTCGAGTATCATCCGCCCTATCCGTCGCGGAACAGAATCAAACTCACCGTCACGTTTTTGCGGGAGCGTGGCGAAATCAAGGAGGTCACGCTCAAGAAGTTCAAGCAGTTCACGAAGCGCGGTGTTTCGCGATGGGAGGAGGAGCGTTGGGGGCCAGGCGAGCCGATGACGTTCACCCACTTCACGTTCGAGAAGCTTCTTGGATTCCTTAAGCTGCTTACGGAGCTTAACCTTGCAAACCTAAATGAGCGGCGAATTGCCCTTCGCGAACATGGCGGAGGGGGAATCGATGCTGAGACGCAGGCCAAGATGCGTTCGCTGCTCAAGCAATCCGACGGCTTAGCAATGGTCGATGAGCTCCTTCGCAACGGCTCCATCACTTCGCGCGACCTCGTGAATATCGGTTACCGCAAGAGCCAGTTGGAAGTCTTCAAGGGCCTTTTGTGCGATCCGGAGCGCCTTGTTGCCTATCGCGCTGAGCACGGCATCAGCGGCAATCAACCGGAGAAGGTTTGGCAGCACTTTTTCGAGAAGAACGAATGGATTTTCGGCTTCGGGCTCGATTATCGCTTCCTTGGTCTCCTACAACGTGAGGCGCACGTCTCCGGGGAAGATCTCGCCGGACGAGACGGCTCAATTGTCGACTTCCTCATGGCGACCACAAACTTCACCGTGCTCGTGGAGGTCAAGAGGCCGGACACTCGCTTCTTTGAAGAACGTAAGAATCGAGCCGGTAGCTGGAAGCTATCGGCCGAATTGATCGATTCCGTCTCCCAAATCCTAGAGCAGAAAGCCAGTTGGCAGGTAAGATCCGAGGTTAATGCCTCGGAAAATTACAATACTGCTGGCGGCTTGATTGGGCAGAAAACCGTCGACCCGAAAAGCATCTTGATCATCGGGTCGGATAGTCAATTCACTGGGACGGAGAAGGAGCAGGCAATCAAACTTCGGACTTTTGAACTGTTCCGGCGTGACTCCCGGAACATCGAAATCCTCACCTATGACGAGCTTTATGAGCGGGCGAAGTTCATTGTTGGACACAGCGAACTGGGCCCTCTGTAGATCAACTCGGACAAGAAAGCCGAAATTCTGTCGAGAAATCAGAGGACGGTTGTTGTGGCGAGAGGAAGACACCAAGGAGGTAGCGAATTTTGCGTATTATTTGGCTCTACAACCCGGAGACCCTGAAAACAGCTGGAGCCAGCGATCGGGCTTGTAACCTAGCGGGGAAATTGGCCGCTTGTGTGACGCACTTTCGTGCGATCGCGTCAGCCTGGATATTATCGGCAGTAAGAAGGATTCCGACGATCGGTGGCTGAAGGAGCGTTCACCCTATGATCATACGGGTTCGACGTACGGGCAAGCACAATACCACTGTGAAGATCAAGTTGGCGATCGGCGCGCCATCGCGAGCAATAGCCGACGCCGAGTCCGAGCGGCTGCGGCATAGCGTGGTCCCAATCGTCGGCGCAACGCCTGAGCGACGCCCATACCTGGTTGGAAGCGCCGTGCTGCTTATCCATCGCGAGCGGAAGGTGCTTGCCACTGCCCACCATGTCTTGAGCGACAACGAGCAAGTTCCGCTGTCAATCTTCGCGTCTGACGGTGTCAGCCGGCCTTTCGGAGGTACATTTAATATCGCTCCCGAGGCCGACCTCGCGGTGAAGCATTTGTCCGCCGACGAGATCGCTGCGTTTTCGCATATCCCCTTTATTCAGCAGACCGACGTTGGGCAGGCAACCGCCGCGGGTAATCGCTTCTACGCGGGCGTCGCAGGCTATCCGTCGACAAGATCCAAGCGAATGGATCGATCTACGCTTGACACACGCACGACTGTGTTGGGCGGTCTCGCTATAGAGAGGCCGAGCGGCATAATCGAGGTCTCCTTCGCGAAGAGGGAGGGAATGGTCGATCATGGGGAGCACGTTACGCCGCCCGACCCAACCGGCATGAGCGGCGGTGCCATCTTTGGCATGGCACTCGACGGTTTCGAGATCCAACCAGGTGGTTCGGCGAAATTGGTCGGAATCGCAACTCGCTGGAGGCGGGGTGAGAAGACTATTTGCGGGTCGAGCGTCGAAATTCTGACCCAGCTGCTTGAGGAAATCCAAGACCCAAATTCATGATCGGGGGGCTGGGCATATCGGGTAAGTCCGCTTCCAGGCAGCGCTCGAAGGTCTGGTTGTGGCGCATCTAGGCTATCGGTTCGCTTAATTGCGAGGTCTGGCATCGGTCCAACTGCGCCACTCGGGAGCATTTACAATTCGAGCCCCCGCTTCCGTCCGAAGCTCCATTCAATTCCGCCGCCGTCCCTCGCCGCGCCGGTGACATGGCGGCCGAGCTGCTTCTCTAGCGCCGGCGACCAAGGAACCAGTTGGAAGCCGAGCCCATTGTCAATCATGGCGAATCTGCCGGAGGAAAGCGTCAGGCGCTGGCGATATGCGCCTGAGATATGCTCGCCAGCCGTCGACTGGACATAGGGCAATCCCGTCTCTGCCGACAGCTTCGCCCCGACTGCACTCAGCTCGCGCCGTCGCAGCTCATCAAGGAGATCGCGCTGAAAGATGATGCGCTGGCCCTGCCGGCGGGCGAGCCCTTCTTCGGCGAGGTGTTCGGCCCGGACCGTCATTGCATCGCGGACCTCGCGTCCGAACCCGCCCATGGAGAGCGGCATCGGCTCCCGTTCGACCAGCCGATGATCGAGCCAGGTGGCGCCCGGCGCGGTAATCTGAGCCTGAAGGTTGATATCTGAGCGATTGGCGAGCACCAAAGTCAGCTGCTTGCCGTCGGCTCCGCCGAAACGACGCACCTCGACGATGCCGCCTGTCGGCGAGGCACGGGCGAATGCTTCGGTATCTCGAAACCGCACATGGTGGGCGCGGCCATCCGTGCCGTCGATCACGGCATAGGCTTCGCCGGTCAGCTCGTCATGCAGGCCCTTGTCCACCAGCCGGCCGATTATCGGGGAAGCGGCCGCGCCCGCATCGATGACATAGTCGCCGATGCCGCGGTCAAAACCTTTCTCGGCGAAGGCGCGGTGCATGGTTTTGATGATGTCGCCGCGCATGCCGATGTCGCGGAGGCTGCGTTCGGCTTCGAGCCCGACCATCCATTCGCCTGGGCCTGCGGGCGCCGCGAGCCCCATCTTCTCCAGATGCTGGAGCCGACCGATCATGAGGCGGCGGATTTCGGGATCACCCGAACCCGGATGGTCAGGACGCAGGTCGATAGCGCCCGTCTCGTCGGCGGCCATCCGGATCTCCGCGTCGAGCCGCGTCCAGCGTTCGGCCCCGACCTCCCGCTCAAGCGCGGAGCGGATTTCGTGCTCGGGCTTGGGACCGAGTTCGATCGACGTAAGCTCCTCGGCCCGAGAGCGCAGAACTTGGCTGATGTAGTTGCGGGAGATAACGAGGTCATCGCCGTTCTGGTCGACCCCGCGCACCAGCAGGTGGACATGCGGATTGTCCGTGTTCCAGTGATCGACGGCGACCCAATCGAGCGTCGTGCCGAGATCGGCTTCCATCTGCCGGGCGAGGTCTCGGGTGAAGGCTCTGAGGTCGGTCATCTCGGCCGCGTCTTCGGGCGAAACGATGAAGCGGAAGTGATGCCGGTCGCCTCTGGAGCGATCAGCGAAGGCGGCGTCATCGGCGCGGTCGGTCTCGGCATCGAACATGCGCGCCTTTTCGCCGTCGTGCGCAACGCCCTCGCGCTTGAGATAGGAGAGATGCGCCGACATTGGCGCCGAGCGGAAGGGCCGGCCCTGATGGCGGGCGATCCGCGCCTTCACCACCACACGGCGGCTCGTCGCGAACAGGCGGTTGCGGCTGAAGGCGATCCGGCCGCGGCCAAAGGTCGAGCGACCCAGGCCGGTGCGCTTGCCAGCGCCGGTCTGGGACGCCTGATGGCCGGCCTTCTTCGCGGCGCGCAGCACCTGATTGATGAAGCTCTTGGACTTGCCCGTTCGGGCGCCGCGGATGCGCCCAGGACGGACGCGGAAATCCTCCCCGCTGTCGCTCATTGGACCGAGCCCGCCAGCGGGAGACCGAGGACAGTGCCGGAAACTCCATTGAAATCATTGCGCTTATACCCTGGAGCGGCACGCGACCCGACCGCCCGGCACGGAGAAAGACAAGCCCCGTCAAGGGCTTGGATTGCGACCGGCGATACGCTTTTATCTCGCCGTCTGATGGTCGTGCTGTAAGCGTCCGGTTCTCGCACATCGAATTGGGGCTGTGTTGGCGGTCCATTTCGGGTTCCTTCGTGCATTGGAGGATCTCCGGTGGCGTCGAAACATTTTGAGAACAAGGCTCGGCGGGCGTGGTGGTCGGTTCACATCGAGGCATGGCGCCGGAGCGGGCTTAGCCGCGCCAAATATTGAGTTCAGCACGGTCTCGACGCGCGCGCATTCGGACGCTGGATTGGAGCGGTCGGCGACGCCAAGTCCTTGCATTACAAGGCGCAACCAAAACGGCGGCGTGGCGCATCCAGGTTGTGCATGTCGAAGCGCTTGCCTGCCGTCCAGGCGTTCTGGGCGATGCACGTCGAAGCGCTGAACTGGAGCGGACTGGCCGCCGCCCATTACGCCGCCGCGCGTGGGATCTCCGTCAACAGTTTGCGCCGCTGGCGCGATCTTCTGGACACCGGCGAGGCGCCGATCGACTGGCGCGCGCGGCTTCATCCGAGCGCCCTCCCGGAAATAAGCACTAGTGCTAGCAGCCCTGCTAAGGAGTCCGGCGTCGACAGCGTCTTGACAGGCGCACCGACCGCTGATCCGCCGCATGACGGCCGCTTGCATTGGCGCTCCTTCACGAGCGATGAGAAGCTCGCCATCGTGCGGGAATGCGAACGGCCCGGAGCATCGGTCTCCGCCGTCGCCCAAGCCCACCAGCTTGCGACGAGCGCGCTATTCCGCTGGCGCGCCGAGTTCGGATATGGCCGCAAGGAGAAGATCAAATTCGTGTCGGTCCAGTTCGCCGGCGAACGACTTGACAGCTTTTCGAGCAATGATCCGGCGACGACGGTCTTGCACGATCTCATCCCGAAGCGCGACGGAATGACGGCCGTGGAGTTGCCCGGCGGACGGCGAGTTTTCGCGCCGGTCGGCAGCGATCCGGAAGCCGTTCGTTGGCATGTTCTCGATCGGGAGGCGGCGCAATGATGATCGTTCCTGCCGGCGTGAAGGTGCATCTGCTCTGGGCTACTGGGGGACGCAAATCTATTCATCGGGCCGGCTCCCGATCTGACACACGCACGAAAAGACCGTCCGCTCGCGGCGCGAAACCGGACAAATCGACAATGCGGCGAGCTGCAGACGGATAGTTTGGCTGCGCCGGAAGCAATGCCTGATCGACAGCCGGAACGCCGTGATCCTGGCTGATAAAGAGCGGGGCTCTGGCCCAGGAGTCCGCGGCGGAAACGACAGGAACGGCGTTGTCGCCCCGCCCGTCGTCGATCACGGGCGCGAGCGCGGCGACATAGTCACGCGTCTCGGCCGGCAGCGATCGACCGGTCGCCAAGTGGTTTTCATATCGACCAGGACCGGCATTATAGGCGGCCAGAAACCCCGGCGATCCGTAGCGATCATGCAGCTCCCGGAGGTAGGCAGCGCCGGCCAGGATGTTGTCGTGCGGATCATAAGGATCGTCGCCCAGACGGAGACGGACGCGCAGAAGCGTCCAGGTCGACGGCATAATCTGCATCAGGCCCATCGCGCCTTTCGGAGAGAGGGCGTGAAGATCGTTCTGGCTTTCGGCGCGCATGACCGCGCGTATCCACTGTGCCGGCACGCCGAAACGAAGCGAAGCTTCGGCGACGAAGGCCCCAAAAGGATCGGCAATTGGCCCAACCACGATCTGGTCGCTCGCCGCGTTTGCCGGCGACGCAAATGGCATTGCGATTGGCGCGCCGATCATCATGATGGCGACTGCGGCGGCGGCTGTTCTTGCGAGGCGAACCTTGCTCTCGATTTGGCGCGAGCAGGCTCTCATGTGCCCATCAGCGACGGGCGAGGTACGAGCGCCGGATTGCGGCTGCACTTGATCAAGGGTGCGCGCAATTGCCGCCACGGCGCCGATCAGGACGAAGAAAATGCCCGCATCCCGATCGGACGAACGGATCGGCCTTGTACGACATGGGCGCGAGGTGAGTGGTGAGCGGGCGGGCATGTGTTACGCTCGCTCTTTGCGTTTTGCCGGGCGGTTCCAGACCGAATGGAAACCCGATTCCGCAGCTTCGACCCGGAACAGGTTAGCGCGGATCGGCGGGGCGAAGGCGGGATCGTCGATCAGCAGCGAGACATATTCTCCGGCCTTCTTGGCGGCGCGCTTCCAGGCGGCGCCGACCTCTGGGCCATCGGCGTTCTCGCCGGGGTGAATACGGAAGTCCGGCGCATTCTCGCCATCGCCAGAATTGGCCGGAACGAGGGTGAGTTCGACGTCGAGCGTAAGCGTGCGAAGTCGCCCGGAATAGCCATCGGCCGTGCGCGCGAAATCTCCAATATGAGCCATCGAGATCTTCCTTCCTTAGCAGCAGTCCGGTGGCGTTAGCGGGTTGCGGCGCGCCAGACAAAGCGGCCGTCGCCCTCTTCGTCGGTCCAGAGAGGCGCGGCGCGGCCGATGATCGACGAGGCGGGAAGAGGTCCGAAATACCGGCCGTCCAGGCTGTCAGCGACGCCCGGATTCATCAGAAAAACCTCGTCGAGCTGAAGCGTCCGGCATCCTCGCCAGGCGGGGAGATCCCGCCCCCGCCGGTCGCGAGCTTGCGCCTCGCCGACCTCGATCCCGTCGACTATGATCAGCAGCCTGTCACGGCAGACAGTTTGTCCTGGCAGCGCCAGAACGTGCTTCATCAGCGGCACGCCAGGCGGCAGATAGACGCCACGGCTGAGGAAGGTCGCGACCGGCTCAGGCGGCATGACGGCGACCAGCTCGCTATCGAAGAGAGCGCCGATCGGCCGCACTGCGTAGAGGCCGACGGGCGCGCTCGCGCTGGCGTTCCAGATGAGCTTGGGCGGCGGATTGACAAACGCGGCAGCGGTCGCAGCAGCGCCTGACAAACAGGTTGCGATGACCCATCCGAAGCGGATCATGGCTGCGCCCTCTGGCGCAGCAGCCAGGCGTCATGCTGCGCGCGCGTGTAGGCCCGCGGCTCATGCCCAACGGTCAAACGGCCGTGGACGTGGCGCCAGTGATCGGGCGCGACATCGGCCGGATCGACGTCGAGCGCCTCCACGGCGTCGATCGCCTGCAGCACGCGCTCGACCTTCGGCCAGCCATCGATGCGCAGCAGGATCTCGCCGCCGGGGCGGACGAAGGGCAGAGTCTGAAAGGGTTCAGCCGCGCCGACGGCGCGCACGATGTCGATGCGCGAGACAATTGTTCCAAAATCGTTGGAGACCCAGCGGACGAAGGCGAAAATACTGCCGGGAAGGAAGCTGACGATGCGCCTGCGGCGGTCGAGGATTTTTTCGTCGACATATTCGCCGAAGCGAATCCAGTGCTCGATCTTCTTCTGGACCCAGGTCAGTTCGACGTGGGTTAGACGATCGGATGGGCGGGCCGCGAGCGTCCCGTCACGATGCGCAGTCGGCGGCGCGTTATCGTTCATGATGCGTCTCCAGGGGTTTCGGGGAATTCGCGCGCGAGCAGGTCGCGCAGCATGTCGGCGACGGTCATGCCGCGTCGGAAAGCGGTGACCTTGATGCGGCCGCGCAACTCGAGCGTGACGTCGATGGTCAGACGGGCGGCGAAGACATTGGTTTTCGCCGGGGCGGAAGGCGGCAGGTCCGGCGCCTTGATCCAGCTCTCGGCGTCGCCGGGGCGGGAGGCGAAACCGCGTTTTGAAGCGCGGCCGGTCATCGAGCGATCCTCCCGACCTCGGCGGCGAGCGCCGCGATCTCGCGCGCGGCTGGACTGTTCTCGTCGCTGTCGAAGACGAGACGGCCAGTGCGCGCCATATCGGCAAAGGCGACGCGCTGGCCGATCGTCGCGACGAGGACCGGCGGATCGTGGTCCGCCAACGCCTCGGCCGTCTCGCGCGCGATAATCGTGCGCGTGTCGCAGCGATTGAGCACGAAGCGTGCGGTGAGCTGCGGCCGAAAGATGCGCGCCTCATTGATCAGCTTCAGCATCTCGCCCGAGGCCCAGCCATCGAAGGGCGACGGTTGAACAGGGATCAGGACGAGATCGGCGGCGAGGAGCGCCGAGCGCATCAGGCCGGCAATGCGGGGCGGTCCGTCGATGACGACGTGATCGGCGTAACGGGCGAGCTCCGGCGCTTCGCGATGCAGCGTATCGCGGGCAAGACCGATGACGCCGAAGAGACGGTGCAAACCTTCGCGCGCTCTTTGTTCGGACCAGTCCAAGGCCGAGCTCTGCGGGTCGGCGTCGATCAGGGTGACGCGCTGTCCTTGCCGAGCCCATTCTCCGGCGAGGTGGAGCGCCAAAGTCGTCTTGCCGACGCCGCCCTTCTGATTGAGGAGCGCGACGATCATGGCGCGTCTCCGGGCTTCGAAGAGAAGGGAAGCTCGGATGTCGTCGATAAATCGGATTGAGGAGAAGAGCCGTTTTTACGGAAAGACGCGCCTTGCGCTTGGTCCTTGTCGCATCGCCCTTCCTTCCCGGGGTGCCGGTGGAATGCGTTTTCCTCAGGCGTCGCGGCAACAGCAGTAACGTTAGATTCTATGTTAGATTCTAAGTTAAGGGCGCGAATTTCGCTTGTCTGTCCGTGGTTTAAGGACCATTTCGGTTCCTGATAGCACGTGGGTCCGGTTCCTGATAGCACGTGCCCATGGGTTCCCGATAGCACGTGCGTATCCACAGGTTGTCCACAGGCGCCTGTGGATAACTTTGTCTGTGTGAACGCCAGCAGCTCACGACCGCCGATCTCGCGCTCGACGACGAGGCAGTAGCCGGGCAGCGGCTCCCTGCGCGCCATGTCGCGCAGCTCGAAGGCGAAGCGCTTGAACGGCGAAAGGCTCGCCGACTTGATGTGGAGATGGCGGAAATCGAACCGCCAGCCGCCCTGTTGACGGCCGGCGTGCTTGCGGACGAGACGATAAAGCCAGCGCTCCATGCCGCCCGTCAGGCCGAAATAGGCAGGGTCGATGGTGAGCACCAGGGCGTCGTCGAGGACCGCGCGGTAGAACCAGTCCGGCACGATCAGCTCAAGCGCGCCGGGATTGCCGTGGCCATCGGCGCGATCGGTCCATTCATTGATCCAGGAGAAGCGGTGCAGGCGCCGTTCATGGGTCTGGCGCAGCGAGGTCGCCACGGTCGTCGATTGCAATCGATCCAGCGCC
>Ga0182030_10001345_pt1 | contig 50496 bp, 55 predicted proteins | sample 812S3MmetaG_FD_121299 | JGI IMG/M metagenome (GOLD analysis project Ga0182030, IMG submission 121299) | Permafrost microbial communities from Stordalen Mire, Sweden - 812S3M metaG (Illumina Assembly) | ecosystem: Environmental > Terrestrial > Soil > Wetlands > Permafrost | place: Sweden... | reverse complement strand
TTTAAAATAAAAAAAATTGTATTTTTTTTTGGGTAAAAAATGTGTGTCTTAAGGGGGGGGTTGACTATTATGGGGGGGGGGGGGAACTTAGTGGAGAACCGAATTGAGCACCTCTCAAGAGGTTCCAAAGATGAAAATGAGAAATATCTAGGCTTCTACATGAATCATTACTACAAGAAGCTCCCCCGATCTAAGAATACCTGCTGCCTCTTATATATGAGCCTCATCCATCATTAAATTCTGCTTACATTCCACAGAAATTTGGTCTACAGAGGATCGCAATTGTATCCCATAGAGTACAACAAAGCTCAATTACACCACAGGTAGTTGCATACTAGCGCTTCAGACCATCACCCAGCTACTGAAGACTACATACAGTATTGAATCGTTTCAGTCTGTGAAAACGGATCTCAAAGCCTTTTTGAGGAGCAAAGGAATCAGTACCGCAACCAACAGCACGACATTGCAAAATATAGCCAATCATCCTAATATTAGCGGCATCCCATATTAGATATTAGCTACCACAGGTTTAGTATTATGTATATAGCCTTAAGAAATTAAGTGTTGTCATTCCATTACCGATACCAGATTGCCACTACAGGGACGATTCCAACCACTTGACATGAAGGAATACTCGTTGCACGCATGCCAAGTTTAGAAACTAGCCCTATAATAAACAGGAAATACGCAGACTCAGACGAGAAGGAATTATCACAGGTTAAAAAAACAGTATGCTGATAACCATAAAAAATCAGTTAATGCCAAAATGCGAGAGTCGCGGTTAAGAAACAGGAACGTGAGCTGGGAAGACAAGAACTCGATTTTAAGACAAAGGAACATAAAAACCTAGCGGAAGCTCGAGAAAAGGAACTCAAACAATTAGATGACAAGCATCAAGCGCTCGCCAAAATATAAGAGATTATTATTAACAATCAGAAGCTGGAATTCCATTCTGCTGTATCATTATTGGACTATTTATCTAAGATAAAAGAAGGAGACAGCTGTTGGTGCTTAGCGTCCGGTTCTGGTGGGACCCGCGGGCATTCTCATGGCGTTTGTTCTGTAGAACAAATATATCGTATCTATCCCTTGATGGTGTACGTCATGTAGGGTTAAGCTCTGTATTATTTTAAGGTCTATTCTTTTAGTTGATGTTATATAGATTCTGTCTCACGCTTTCATGTCACATAATTTGCTTTATATTGTCTCGGCTATGTAAACCTTCACTTTTCAAATGTAAATATTCTCGCATTCAAGGACGAAAGTCACAAGTAAAACCCACTAGATTAAACACCCCGCCATAATCCATCACCGCAATAATATTGCCATTAGCACCTTAAATCTCATCATAATACATCAAACCACCCAAATCCCTCAACACCCACCTCACCCCTCCCTAACAACTGCCAACAAAAACCCATCAAACATCTCATCCTCCCTTCCCTTATGCCCACTAACCGTACTCACAAGCGTCGCATCCATGCCCTCCACCCTCCCAACCCTCGTCAGCAACCCATCCCCCTCCCCGCCATCCTCAAGCTCCAACAACTCCCTCACCACATTATCCACATAAACACACCCACCCGCCCTCACCAATCTCAGCGCATATTCAAAATACCCCCACTGCTCCTCCCACGCCGCGTCAATCAACACGAGATCGAATTTCCGCCCCGCGTCCACCAGTTGCGGGAGGACAGACAGCGCCGCTCCGAGCAGAATCTCGACTTTCCCTTCCTGCACATAGGAGGCGCAGTTTTCTAACGCCACGGACCGGTGGTGCGGGTCGATTTCGATGGATGTGACGGACGCGCCTGTGCTCGCGAACCACAGTGTCAAGTACCCGCCCAGGGTCCCGATTTCGAGCACGGATTTGGCACCGATGAGGCGGCATTGGATGGCGAGGTATTGGCCTTGGAGTAGAGAGATGGTGATTGGTGGGAGACCTTGGGCGGTTGAGTTTTTTAATGCGTTTTCGAGACGCGGGTCCGGGGTTAGGAGGGTGCGGGTTGCGAGGGTGTCGATGCGGGTGCGTTGGTGGAGGTGGGAGGTCCCGGTTGCCATTTTGGGAGTAGTTATGAGGCTGTGAGCTGTGTGTTGTGGGTTGTGGGTTTGATTTAGAGTTTTAAGATTTTGGTAGGTATTTAAAATTTATGATTTCGTTATTGAATGAGAGCAGAAATTTATGGAGAATTGGAGATGAAGGGGGTTCATATACCTTGTGTGCTCCGTCTCAACTCCCTCGGCCGAGCATCAGCAGGCTATATCCGAGATGTCCGGGCCACTCCAGAGACCTCGCTAAATTTACGAGGTTCAAGCTGCGAACTCCGATATAGTTCAAATCAGCAGTAAAATCGGAATAAAGTTCTATTTGGTTAGAAAATACTAGTTTACTTACACATCTCGCGAAAATAAAGCTGGTGAAGCTACTAGTCACTCCGTATCCGAGCTCCGATAGCTTTTAGATCAAAGCTTATTTGAAGCAGTTCAAATGTTTTTGTATTGTTTGATCCAACTGTTACACAATCCCAGAAACCCCTCAAAGTCACATACATCAACCAAACCAAATCCTCGCTCAGCATTACACTCGCTCAGTATAAACTCTCCAGAACACAATTATCCACGACATGACCAACTACCTTGTAGATGCAAATCCTATCCCGCAAAAGAAAAAAAAAATACAATATTTCTCTCGTAACAACACAGAAATATGTCACCAAAGCTCAAATCTCGAGCTTCAAAATTTTTGATGGAGATTGGGAAAGAGCAACGTGCCAATGTCCTTGAAGCCTCAGAAAATGTTCTTAAGAACTAATATCTATAAACTTTTAGTCTCTCGGAGTGGAGGGAAATTCCTGATAATCGACGTCTGTCCGCATCCTCATATTCTTGTATTGGAGTTCGTGCCACTTGGTCTGCTTCATCGCATCTCACACAACCCAAGACCGTCTTAACGCAATGCGGTGTATTCTCTCCTATCGTAACAGGTACGTAGCTACTCTAATAAGTACAATTTTTATCTTCCGCCTATAGACGGAATGGATATCCAAGTAAAGTATGCGCAACGCAGGCCACCTCCAGTAAATCTTTTTTCCAAAAAAGTTTTTGCTTTCACAATTGCTCGTGTACTGAATATTTGTGTCTCTAATGAACGCCAGCCGGCCCATTCCCGTTAAAACGCCGTTCTCCGTGTAAAACAAAACAAGAGTTCCTCCCATATGTACTTGATGTATGTGTAATTTCCCTTCTTCGTATTCCGATTCGGAGATGTAGGTGTGCGTGGAGGAAAGGGGGCGGCTAGTGAAGGTTGTATGAGAAGACTACCAAGTCTCAGCAATATACTGCCCAGCCTCCCTCTTCAACCCCCAAAACCTCTTTGCCTCCTCCTCCCCTAAATTTCCCTTCCTCATCGCTACATCAACTAGCGCTTCCTCTACCCCCTCACCCATCCCCTTGCTGCTCCCACATACAAACACTCTCCCATCCAAACTATTGATAATAAACCAGACTAAATCTGCTTGATGCCTTACTTCATCCTGTACATATTTCCCTTTCTGCTTCCCATCGCTCTTGCGTGATTGAACGACCTTCTTGACTTCATCTTCATGCACGCCCCATTCGCCGGAATAGAGCTCGTCGAGGAGGGAATCACGCACACCTTGCAGGACCCAGACTTTATTCGCACAATTCGCATTCTTCAATCTCCTCTGTACGAACCCACGGAAAGGGGCCACACCCACCCCAGCACCGATCAATAACATAGGACCATCAGACACAAACTCCCTCGCCAATGGATTGGCCATCAGTCCCTTAAACATCGGTATCCGAAGATTGACTTCCTGGCCCGCCTTCTCAGCTTCAATAAATTTCCTTGCTTGGCGCTCGAAGAAGCCCGAGCCGACACCGGTGCGAGGTCCGCCGCGCCAGTTGTTGGTTTCGTGGACTGTAACGGCGATTTCGATGAGGCGGTGACAGCCATCCTTCCTGACGCAAGATTCATGGGGATCGTTTGACAGGGAATAAAATCTTGGCATCAGTGTCTGTAGTTGGGAAAGAAGATGATCAAGTGGAGGTTTAGACGAGGGGAAAGCGTGAAGGAGTTGGGTCATGGTGATATGAGGACCGGTTCTGAAATCGCAGAAGACGCCCTGACCTTCGGCGGAGCAGAGGAAGAGGAGGATTTTCTTTTCGGAGGGGGAAGTGGTGTGTTCGGCGAGGAGACGGAGGAGGGGTTTGGTTGGGGGGTAGGATTGGATGTCGGAGCACCAGGTTACGAGGTCCCGGCGGGTGGTGATGAGTTCGCGGGGTTGGTCGTCGCCCCAGACTGTGGGCCACCTTCCGCTTTCTGTTTTGAGGAGGACGGGACGGTCGCGAAGGTAGCGGGGTATAAGAAGTTGGTCGAGGAGTTCATCAACTACGGAGGGTTCGTTAGGTGCCATGACTCCAATTGCTCCACCGACTTTGAAATCTACACCGAGTTCTTCGGGATAATCTGTCACGTCGAGGTCGAAATGATACGTTCTCTTCTCTGCGCCCGGACGCGTGAGTTCTCGAGCACTCCAGATCTTCGCAGAGTAGACATTATATGGAGGATGAGGCTGGACAAAATTCGGCGGCTGAACCTTCGTATCAATTTCATGAACCTCCTCCTTTGTATGCGGTGTGAAATCAATCGAGTTATCCGGCGGCGTAGTAACAGAGATCGCAGAATCGGTAGGCGAAGGAATAGGCTCGCCCTTCTTAATAGGACGTAGAGAAATCGTATTGTGGGGTAAATCTGGCAAACTCGAAAGCGTCGTAGGAATCGGTCCAATCTTCAACCCCAACGCTCGAAATGCCTCATTGTCAGGTAATGGTACACGTTCAAATGTAAGACCATCCTGTTTCGTGATTGCCATACAGCAACCTCCTCCACAGCATTTCTCAATCAGCTTTGTGCCCGGCTCCCCCACTAACCTTCGTACATCTGCGGCATTTTGAGAGATCAATTTCGTACTTGCGCGGCGGGGTCGAGGAGGTTCTTCAGGTTCGTCGGAACTGGACGAGTAGGTGAGTGAAGGAGCTGTAGAGCGCGGACTATTGACTGGTTCTTCGGGTATGCAATGGGAGGTGGTGGCCATTCGTATTCCTTGAGGTCGCGACATGATGAGTGTTTTTCGCAAGTGACGTCGAAGCATGTACTATTGATTGTGCGACTGAAGTGTCTTTTCAATGATGGTTATCGCATTTGAAATTCATTAATAGCTTTTCCAAGATTCGTAATAGGAATGGAATCTTGTCGAGCTGGCTTTGCTGGCTTTGTTATTTGACAGAGTGGTGCAGTCAGCGATTACCATTCAATTATGCAAGTGGCGTGGCGGATCTTTAATATTTTTGGGTGGGAATGCGTCGGCGGCCGACACCGCTGCCGAGGAAGAAGATTCAGCAGATTTTTCATCTCATGTCCCACGGCCGGGCCCAGGGATGAGGATCTGATAACAATTTTACATTCTCTTGGGAATTATAGACTGCGCCCGCATAGATACCGAGGATGATTTCGTATCTCCATCGCAGCCCAATGGAGATCATATTTCCTTTTGATGTTGCAAATTGGTGCCTCCTCTTGCGCAAGTTCCCACGAATGTACCCTAAACTATTATTCCCGATGCAAACTGCCATCGCCGGATCGGAAATCCCCTGAAATACATGTATTCCTCGCTCATCCCGAGTCTTCCCTTCCCAATCATCACTAATGGAAAATAAAATTTACCATAATCATCATCCGCAACCATGCAGGTCAGCATGCAGCTCAGCTGTCGGTCGTGTAGATTCAATTGGGCGAATTCCACAGCATTTCCGGCTTTTTGCAGCCAACCCCCATCATCCCCACCATTGATGGTTTCCCAACGGTCCAGCCTGCTTTTCTCTCCCACATTCGGTATAGTGTTCCAGCTACCAGGATACCAAGCCTCTTGGCGCAATATTTCAATCTTATCTGATCATCAGCTACAAGGGTCACCGCTCTTCTTTCAAGGTTTGTGAAACGAGGACGCGAAATCAGAGGGATGTTGGGTTAGGATAGATCATGAAAAGGGGAGGCTGGTTTCTGTTTGTACGTTCCATGATACCCAATTGAGTTTATGGGAGATTACATGTCTCGGGAGGGAAGGAAACGTATGAAAGTGTACGAGACGAGGTACGAAGGAACGTACGACGACGAGGCTTGGACGGGTTTGTGGGACGATTTGTGACCAGAGGACGGGAGAGATAGGAAGAGGCATTGTCACGTGAAATTGCTAGGGATGTTCATGTACCTACCTAGGTAGGTATTGTAAGCTGAGCCGACAATATCAGCATGTACCATGCTTACTGACCAAAGCGCCTAGGTGCTAGAGAAAGATGAGCAGAAGGCATAATTGGAGCAAAGAATCAAGCTTGCAAATGAGTGCGGGTCAACTCCTCCAAGCAAGCTTCAATCGGCCCAATGAAACTAATATTAAGCTCGAGAGTATAAATCGGGATGGCGGAAGAGTTTAATCGCTCAAGAGAACGAGTGGCTATCTATATCCACCCTCCCCACACACAACAAGAGTAAGAGCATGACTTGAGAGTCTATTCATTTTCATCCCGCTCCTATCTTACAAATTGTATATTTTCAAAATCACACCAAATCACATGACTCTTGTTCTGTGCTCTTCACTTCCTTCGTTCCGCAGGTTTCAGAGGCATTGCCCTTTTCCCAAGTTCCCTCTTGACGCTCGCTGACCCGGAGGTGATCATAGAATGAAGTCCCACCTTCCATTACCATGTCACCAGTTCCGTGTGCTCCCTTCTGCTCATAAAATGCATCTAGGGCTCATACCTGCATCTCTGGGCTTGCACAGGCTCGAATTGAAACCCCTCGATTTATACCAACCTCCCTCAACAGCTCTGTTAATCATCATCATCCATCGCTCTTGTTCTTATCTACGCTTTCTCCATATCTTTTTAATCTGTATCTTTCATTCTCTAGAGAACGTTTGTCATAATTTCAGGTTTCATGTCTTGGGGCCACCCATCATGGGCAAGCTCGACCGCTTCAAAGCCACCGACCGAGTAGTCTTGTCCTCGCCTTCAGGCACCCCGTTATCTTAAATAATGAGGCAAATTCGAGGCCTTCCCCCAGAACGAACCTTTAATCTTACTCAAGCAAAAAAAGACTACATTTCCTTGTTCCAATCGCGACGCGTTTGTGTCGAATGCAATGAAATCTTTCGTTATTGGTAAGATTATAATTGAGATGACTGGCAAGCAAAGAAACTTCGATACCAGCACCATAGTATCGATTCATTGTGGAAGATGCCCAGACTTGTGCCGTCTGAGTTGTTGATCAAGAAATTCGGCACACATTCCGGGAAAGAGGTGTCTGAAGAAGATCGAGTCCTCAATACCACGGTCAAGTCCGTCCTTTAGAAACTTATCTCTGCAACGGCGCACCAGATTCTGCTGGTGCTTCAGTCACCTTGATATATCAAGACAGCCGTCGAGCTCTTTCCGATAGGCAATCCAGTCTTGAGACACCTCGGAATTTCGAATGGATTATTTACTCCGCAGTATCGAAATGGCCGCTCGACTTTGGAATTGTTGGCCGATCTAACAATGGTAGTTATTCTCGGAGTTGGTCAAATTATGGTCGGAGTATTCTACAACACGTCACAAAGCCTGCGGTAAGCCTGCCATGGAAAGGAAGCTCCCAACCCGACTGATCGATGTTAGTTCCCAGTAAGGGAGCACCAGGCTCCTTTAACCGCGAAATTACCTCAAAAATACACGGTATCTTATGTTAAGTCACTGTTGGGGTAGAAAGATTTTTGAGACTTCAACACGTGAGAACCTTGAAGCTGTCAAAAAGAGGGGCCGGCTAAGTAAACGTTCAGGGTTATCACTACCACCCAGAGATTAAGTTATTAATACATCAGGATCGATTCTTCATGCTTGTTTCTTGACCGGCTTCAAATAAAATACTGCGCAAAATCGAGGCCGGGATTGCTGTTTTCTGAGGGGTTTCGTCGTCGGATAATTTCGTGTCGCATCGATCTACATACATATATCCCTGTTACAAAATCATCTCGCAGCGTACGCAGCACCTAAGAGGAAGCCCTCAGCGCAAGTCAGGATTCGTGTCGCGATTTAGCGAGATCTTAGAAACACCATTAAATTCTATTAAAATTTTAAGTATTAAAATTTAATGAAATTATAATTGTTTAAAGGACATGGTTATTTACTTTCGAAATAGTTTAAGAATCTTTTTTAGTAGAGTTTTATAAGAGTAATGCTAAAGATTCATTTTTGAAAGATGAAGTCTTTTTTTGAACCCTGGATTTTGCGGCACAAATCCTGATTTGCATTGGTGAAGGATTCAGCTTAATCTGCAGTCACGCGGCTAAGTACCTTACCATGTCACTTTTGTGCTACTATTTAAGTTCTCCTGTCGCCGTACCCCGATGTGTTTTCATCATTACCCAAGTGTATACTTTCGAGGACACCTCGACTCTTAAAAACGCATTATGGACCATAGCAAGACAAGGGTCGCTGTAGTTGGCGGGGGTAGGTCGCTGACAGCTACATCGCGAATTGAATATTACTAATGCTGCCCCTCGACAGGACCAGCCGGAATGGCGGCCCTTAAAGAGCTGAGGGACTTGGGATTCAACGTCACCCTCTTCGAGAGACGGAATGATGTGGGCGGCGTCTGGACATGGTCTGAAGATCGTTCTATAACCACCGCACTGAAGGAGACGCAATTGTGCAACAGCAAATACGGGGTTCGTGGAGCATCAGCTATTCGGTGATAGGGAGTGTTTTGTACTAACACACAGAGCAAAGTTGGCCATGAGCGATTTCCCAATATCTCCAGGTGGGCATACGACTCCTCAATCCGGCTTAATTGATGGTGATGACAAAAATAACACCCCCGCCCAGATTATCCGCCTCATATGTCTGCACCCCAGATGGGCTCGTATCTTAGATCTTACGCCAAGAATTTCGAACTCTACAAGAACATTGAGTTTGGCAAGACTGTTACACGATTTGAGAGAAGTACCGGAACGTCCAAGTGGCAACTGACCTTTGCGGACGAGCCTGACGCACCCAAGTCATTCGATAAAGTAGTCTGGGCCACCGGAGGGTTTCTCAAACCGAAGTCTATTGTATTAGAAGGGCAGGACCAATTCGCCGGCCGCATTGTCCACTCTCAGGACGTCAGAAATTTGGAGGACTTCAAAGGCCAGAACGTCATCGTATTAGGAATTGGCAACACAGCAGGCGACATCACGATAAGTCTCGTGCATCAAGCAAACAAAGTGTACCTCTCCCACCGGCGCGGAACCAAGATATTCAGACGTTCTGGCGTGGACGGTCTACCGACCGATATTATCATGACACCAACCATTGCCGCCATCATGTGGTGGATCGAAGCCTACCTTCCCTCGCTTTTTGGCAAATTTATGGACAGCTCCATAGATGGTAACTTCAAAGCGAACTGGGGTGAAAACAAGGAGGCATGGGGTTTTGCGCAGTCGCCGAGCATTGGCGATGGGTTTCACGTCATCGTGTGCAACGACGAGCTCATCCCACTCATCAAAGCGGGGAAGGTGACCTCCACGCAAGGAATCAAGCGCATTGTTGGGCCAAAGGCGGTGGAGATGGATAACGGCTTAGTGATAGACGACGTGGACGCAATCATTACCTGTATTGGGTACACGGACGATATGGGCATGTTATCTGAGGCTCTCACATTTGTCGACGCCCCCGGAGAAGCGGCACCCCTCCCAAACCTGTACATGGGCATCTTCCCACCAGAGCATGCCGACTCCGTAGCTATCATCAGCAACGTGCACCTCAACGGGCCGCAAATCCCAGGGCGCGAACTCGCAGCTATGTCCGTCGCCCAAATCTGGGCGGGTAACTCGTCCCTGCCCTCAAAACCCGCCATGGATACCTGGATACGTAAACATCAGCAATGGCTTGGGCAGCGGATCGCACGCGCGCACGGCCTACATCGCGGCGAGGTTCCGTCTATCCAATGGATGTATTTCGTTCACGAGGCTGCCGGAACCGGACTATATGACAATATCGGTTGGAGTTGGAAAGCATGGAAGCTTTGGTGGGAGGATCCGGAACTCTATAAGGCGTTGGCGCATGGTCCTGCGACGCCACACGCACATAGAGTTTTCGAGACGGGGAAGAGAGCTGTGTGGAAGGATGCTAGGCAAGCGGTATTGGATGTCAATGCTGAGGTGAAGAGTCTTAAGGAAGCGGCGAAGAAGAAGAAAGATTGATTAATAAGCCGTGATTCAGTAGTTCTGAGCCAAACCCATGTAGAGACTGGAAATATATAAGCTGCTTGTATACGTACTAAGGGTGCGTTCGTTTCAGTTTCTTTTATCGATTAGTCAAATAAAACTATACAAATCAGATTCAAGTTAACGTGCTGGGTCAAGTATAAAAGTACCTAGTATATCTGATGAAGTAGCAAGAGCTTGAAGAGCAAAACAAAAAGATACATGCTCGAGACGACAAAGAGTTGGGCAGAAAAAGAAGGCTAGGCAATCTTTCCGCCTAATTTGTAGAGAAGGCCGCAATGATGAAGAGGCAGCTTTACAGCCTTACCCTACCTTAGGCAGAGCGCCACCACGTCCGAGATTCCACGAGATGAATAAATATAGAACCACTAATTGAGGTAAGTAGAAATCTTCAACCGCAGCAGATATTCACGCCAAAAAAAAAATTTATATATATATTTGAATTGAAAATATGAGAACCTTAGAGCGTACGAAAGTGCAGCAAAACTTCTTCCTCGAAGTGGAGTATAAAAACGCCTTTTCGACTTTCACCAACGATACCCATACTCCGCAACATCGCACAGTTCCGGCTCAAACAAGAGATAGAATAAGGTAGATCATCGCTCAGAGTAGAGCTGATTCCAACCAAAGGTGGGTACAATCGTCGGGATTGATATGTTTTGCTTATAATTTATCTTGAGTGATCTCGAACGAAACACCGGCCGTGAAAAATTAGGGTGTTGGCATGGATCTTTTGCGAGGGCTTTCGTTTTGTAGCTTGTAGACCTGAGGGCCTCGTAGTATTGTTGGAATAATTGGCGCGCTTGTCTGGTGCTGGATTTGCGTGGATCTTAAAGTTTTATCTGTTTCTAGTTACAGAGCCGCGCTGCCTGCTTTAGAAAGGAATGTGTTATAAGGGGTGAGTGCTAGATGCTGCTATACTAGGGCTTCGAGAAGTTATATTGATGAGATGGATATCAGGCAGACTTGGTGTAGGCAGTAGCCTGGGATTAATGCACCAGATGTATACATTATATCGAGAGTCGTATATTATCTTATTTTTTATCACGTACAACAAGGAGGAGCGGTGCCTATTGAAGAAGCTGATAGTTTATTCGAAGACTAGTAAGATGGAAAGTAAAGAATAGAAGGGAGGGGATAGGAGAACTCTTTATGTGCATTTCAACCACAGAGAGAGCAGCAAAAAGAATGTTCCTCGATATAGATGATCCAGCAGATCGCTGTTCCCGGTGCAACGCTGCAACGCTGCAAGTGTCTGCAATTCTCACAAAAACAAACCCAACCGTTGCTAACTTCCCAAATTTCTGTCACTGAAGCCGCCCACTCGAATATTCAAAGTTCTAGCTCTCGATCGATAATCCTGACCATCGGACCAGCTTTAATAACCCCCTCCCCCCTCTGCGCAAGGTAAGGTGGAGGCTTATAGCGCTATCTATTGACATGGCAGTGGTTACTAATAAATTTGAGGGCATCATTTAATAATAGAATATTCGAGATTGGCTGTCACTACACAGCCGCAAAATGTTTCCACCTTACCTTTGCGCAGAGGGGGGAGTATTTTTGATTCACACTTGATTTCCGATATTTCATGGTTGTCGGGAGAAAATAAACCGGGCGGAGAAGGCAGGTCATATTCGTCCTGCAATAGGGTCGACAGTTTGATGGTGTTTCCGATGGATGTGTCTTACCGCATGATCGAGGCGCTTGAAAGGATTCTGAGAGCCGTTTGGACTGTACCCGCAGCCTTGAATAGGACAGTGATATATTGAATCTCCAGCATGGAGACCGTGTTTTTGTGCGTGTCGTCGAATATCTCTGGCTGTGGCTGAGCAGTGGCCACAAAGGGGATATTTACATGCAAAGGGCTTGGTATGAAGTCGAATATGCTTGCTATATTTATGTCAGCGTAAGTCGAGAGGTGTCTCTGTAGAATATTTACTTGAGAAGTGCGCTTTTCAATGAGCCCTTGTCACAACCAAGCCATAAGCAACGGTCCGGGATCTTCATGGCCTTGATATGTTCTTTCACATGGTTGCTTCAATTCAAGTCAGCACGCAAATGACAGACTTGTATGCAAAGTTCAACGTACTTTAGGCTGTTGGTAGTCACAAAGAGCTCCTTGCAAGTAGACCAACGACAGCTGTAGCAACTTTGCACTCTTTCATCTTGACCTTCGGGCAATGACATTCCCGTCTCCTGCCAATAATCATTAGCTTTGCGAAGGCCAAGTACGGTCTGGCTATTTACATTCTCTGGTGTCGCTTGAAGCTGGGTGTCAGAGATACACCCGATCCTTGGGCTGACAACAAGGGAATTGTCTGCGTCCGGGAATTTCCTCTGTTGTAAAATTGGCACCGCCGGGTTGAATGACGTGACGGTAGTAGGGCACGCGTAACGTGGCCACACATCGATGAAACCTTGCATCTGAGCATCATAGTCTTGCACATTGCACAGTAAGCTTGTGGTTGTATCAGAAGAGGGAGTTTCCCATTGGTTACGAGTGTTCGACTCGCTGCTTCGCTGGCCGTCGTCCTTTGGAAAGAAGGGAAAGACGGGATGAGGCACACTGGGCGTTATTGACCAAGGCGGAGGGCCTGTCCGCTGAAGACATGGCGGATTGATAGTTGAGGATAACAACTGTGCGTGCCCTAGAGTAACCTGGGATAAGTCGGAAGATTGGGAGCCGGCAGAATGCTTATCACTGGCGGTAAAAAGTTCAGGGAAGCAATCGCGGAGGAAAGTATCATCGGAGTTTGAATCAAAAGTAAAGCTGGACCAATGGTCAGGAGTATCGTCGAGAGCTGCATTATGCCATTCATGATTGTTGGTGATCTCGTAGGTGGCGGGCTATCCGTGAACCCGCCGGTGCGATATGGGTATTTGAAAGTATAGGGGGGCACTGGTGTGACCCAGAGACTCCCCCTGCTGAAAACCGCTAAACCAGTTGATAGCCAGCAAAAGTCGGAGAACAGCTGAAGAAATGAATGAGATGTCGAGGAGAACGATGAAGGGGTAACGGTCAATTTCTTTTATGTAGTGGGGGCCCTCTTGCTCCAGGATAGGAGGCCCTCTTGCTGGGGAAAATGTCAGGCGCGTAGGGCTTCGTCCTTGCGCCCGATTGCGAGAACCAATCAAGTCGGCACTACAATCTGCAGGAGGGCCTCTCGGTTCCGCTTTAGGACAAGGGCCTCTCTGTCTCGCTAGTAATGTCAGGTAGGAACCAATCTACAGCGATCTGTGTAAGCCCCAGTATTCCAGAATTAAATTGAGCATTCTGAAATAGCTCAGCGGATAGGGACTGGATGCTAAGTGTTCTATCACAAGGATTCCGTTCCTACATAGAATATAGAGAATATATTTAGGTTTTGAAGAAAATCCTCCAAAAAAAAGACTTTTATATTTTATTAAATAACTAATATTACAAATGTGTTGAAATTTGTTTTCATGATTGATTTTATTATAACAATTATATTAAATTCAATATATAATAAAAAGAAAATAGTGATGTAACATTGTTTGAAATGTCAAAAGACTATTAATACCAAAAAGAATTCAGGATACAAGGAAAGAAACTTGCGAAGAAACTATTTTGAGTGTTACTTAATTCAATTAGTATTTATTATGATTTAATTAAGAAGCGACCAGAATCGAGGTTTTGCTGGGCAAAGTTTACGCCTATTCTACTCGGCTAGTTTTTCCGGATCGACTTATTAGTATGATATATATCTTTAGAGCTATACTTAAGTTGCATACTATCGGTTAGGAATAATAAGCTGCCAGCTATCTTGGGACTTGTCTCTTGTCTTGTAAAGCAGTGGGACACTGATTTGGGAAGTTATCTTCCTGGGCTTTGAGAAAATCTGGTTATAGATCTCATGTGGTGTATATTGTTGTGGGGAGGTGTTACTGTTTCTGAATGTGCACAATCTTGGTCTTGGGTACGAGTCGATCGGCCGATATTATTTGGAAGATTCAGGGATCATAGCTGTGTTTTTGTTTTGTTAGTATCTGTATATCTAGGAAAAGATCTATATGGTATGACACTGACTGGGATAGTTGTTTTGCAGGGTCTACCGTGCAAGGCTTGGCAAAGTAGCTGGAAAAGAGAATTAGGTTTTGGGGAATTAATGAATGGACTAGATTTACTTCTTGAGTCTAGTATGGTTTTGCTACTAGGGTGGGGTGTACATTGGGATGATTGAAGCACGAAAACCACTTATGATTATATATTATTGTTTATTATAGTGTGTATTATGGACAACTTGATGTTTGGTAGCCCAAATTCTAGTGGGTTAGTGTTGCGTCCAACCCGGAAAAAGAGAGGAGAGTATGAGAGGCTTGGAATGGTCGAAATTCACACAAAATCAGACGAGCTACTCACGATTTCGAAGAGTCCAGGCCTTTTGAACGAGGCCGATTATCTCGCCTTCGACACTGATAAAGGATTTACTATTACGATTGTATGAGACTTGTTCGTTGACGAACAGCTGACTTCCTATCGTTGACCAAACTCCATCTAGTTAAACATGATATAGAACATTAAATCTAATCCTGTGGACTGATCCCAGTCTTCGACCGAATACCGTTTGACAACCTGCTCATTATCATCATTGTTCTCTTATATCGGCTTTGTAGACTCCGACTTTGAATTTTAAGATCTGCTCAATCAATCCTAGTTTTGTAGCCCACTTAATGACGCTGAGCAAGATTATATTTTAAGCTGTTTCTAGAATAGGGGTTTGAACTATATGTGATACCAGGCGCCACGTATTGCTCAGGTACTCCAGATGAGTTTTGTTCTAAAGATTAGTATCATAGCTGCCAGTTTCGCTGGTTGAACTCACACGATTCTCTACCTTTTCGTAGTTAAAATTCCTTCGATGCAAACAACCCCGAAGGCTTCGTGTGAGCCGCAGGCTGGCACCTACGCAAATCTCTATAAATTCATTGAAGCTTGTGTAATAAAAGCTGTGGCTGCGTTGCTAAGCCTTGCTGAAAAATTCCCCTTTTCCCGACAAACTCCGAGTTGCACTATGCCCTCTCAGGCGGAGTAGAAAGTGACCGATTTTTGCCCTGTGCGCAACCACCAAATCGGCTCGGTTGGGCAACGTGCTATTCTATAATTTGTACTCGTCATCACTGGACCAATCGTCCGTGGAATCGTCTGCGTCCATGATCTAGTAGATACAGAAAAGAAAAAAAGCATGGCTCTGAGCAGTGTCAAGTTTCTATTGTAAAAATTAAGAGGAAACCATGTCTTTATCTCACGTGATCCAGCTATTGATTTTGAAAAAAAAGTGTAGATTGGAAGTCGCGTAGTACAACAACTCAATAGTCGATTAGATCGCAAATAGGTCAATGTCTAATAATTTAATTCTATTTATACAGTATAGTAGTACTTTGACCTTATATTTGTTCTATTAGGGCTTGAAAATGTATTGCCTTTCTACCGCCACACCCGTGACTGTTACTACACAGCGCACTACTGCCTGACAGCCTCCTCTTCAACGACGACCTTCCCTCTTCACATTGAGGATGTCAAAATCCAAGAACTGCAGATATCATGACGACCAGTATTTATTTGACCGTCAGCAACATCTTTCTATAGACCAGTGCTCGGAGAACGAGTTGGTATGCACAACTCGATCTTAGCATCAGTACCACCCGCAACCAACTCGGAAGCAGTTCAGGACCGTTCAGCATGGATGGAAACCAATCCCACCAGAGCTCAGTTGTTTCATCAAAATATAGATATCGGCCCTTGGATAGCCATCGTGGAGAGATCAGGCTACTACGTTTGCTCCCTTCGACGAAGGAAGACCAACCTATCTCATGCGTTCTTAGTGGAGCAAGTCTGCAAGATATGCCTCGCTATACGGCATTGTCATATTGCTGGGGCGATTCTACCTACCCGACAACAATCTTTATCAATGGTTCGACTTTTCAAACTACAAGTAATCTCGCATCTGCTCTTTGGTACATACGCAAACATCTCGCCTCAGGCCTGCTGAGTGAAGACTTGCCACGTTTCTTTTGGATTGATGCAATCTGTATCAATCAAGAAGACATATGTGAACGGAATCAGCAAATTTCAAGGATGCGCACTTTGTATGCGTCAGCTGCAAATGTCCTCTCTTGGCTGGGCGGCGGAGATGGCTCGCCGAGCACAGTTCCTTCGGCGTTCGACTTTATCAGAAACATAGTCAAAGCAACACAGTTTCCAACCAGTGCTTCAATGACGAGAAGACAACAACTTGAGAGCGGATTCATTGTCAAGAGTGGAACGACAGAGGATCGTATAATGCTTGACACTATAGTCGACCCAAGATTAATCTTTGTATTATCAAAATCGAAATCCGTCATCGATTTCTTCTCACTTGAATATTGGCATCGAGTATGGATCGTTCAGGAGATCGTCCTTAGCAGACCCGAAAGAAATATCATCATCTTCGGAGATGAACTCGTATCTTTCCGCGACGTGCAGGTCTTTCGCGATAGCTGGCTGGCATTTATTAAAGAGCTTCAGCGAAACCGCGAATTGGAACTAGCTTTATCTGAAATACCCGGCTGGGACTCGGTATCGTGGATGCAATATCTCCAACGAATGGAAGAGTGTTTGGTTATCTGGAGCTATTACGACTTCTTGCGTGGCCTGCTTGCATCTGAAGAAAGTCTTTTCTATGTCATCCTAACAAGCACCTACGATGCGACCGATCCACGGGATTCCGTATTTGCTCTTCTTGGCATGATCTCTTCTCCAAGAATCGTGCCAGATTATACAGAGCCCATTGAGAGCATCTACCTTAAGTGGTTCGTTACTGTACTTCAGGACTGGCAAAACTTTCAACCACTCTACTTCTCCGGGCTTATAGACACCTCGGACCGTAAGCAACTACCCTCGTGGGTACCAGATCTCCGTTCTAGGAGACCAGACAGTCCAGTCTGGGATGCCACCCTTGCTGGTACATTAGAAACGCCTCACAAGCACACGAACTCCTCCTTCGGCGAACAGACAACCCTGGCCTTCCCGTACATATCCTATGAGCAAACACTCCACGCGAGAGGAATATGGTGTGATGAGGTAGTCCAAGTAAAACGTATTGGTGTTGCACAGGCAGCCGAAAGTATAGTACAGTTCTGCACATCCTATCTCTCAGCCTCCAACACAAAACTCTACAAGACCGGTATTCACCTCTTACATGCCGTATTCCAAGTCTTGATGTGCGGAGTCAACCGCTTCAATCCGTCTCAGAGTGAGAGCGAAACATCACTGATTCGGAGTGACTTCCAACTGATTTACGGAACAAACCAACTGCAGCTGAACAACACCACACCTCTGCTCCAGGCCGTTGCAAAATTCCTGAGACAAAAAGGCAGTCTTTCTCCCGACAAAGTCGACGATTTTGTCCTCGAAATCCTTTGCAGGCCTTCAGCACCACTCGGCACCAACATCTCCGACCTCCACCTTGCTGCAGCCTTCATTGCATTCTTGCTGACCGGCAAACGCCAACAAGGCCAGCCAGCCTATAGTATCCTCCAAAGCCTTGGTCTACCCCCTGGTCCTAGTTTTCTAAAACGATTTCTGCAGTGCTTCTTTCGAGATAGTGCAGCAGAATTGCAACACCGGGTCTCATACGACCTCTTTCTAGACGAGACGGCTGTATCGTTGATTAATAGCTTGAAACGCTATTTCATGACATATGACCAGACAATTTTCGTTACGGCGACGGGGTTTTTAGGCAATGGGCCTGCTGGTATGGCTATTGGGAACAGGATCGTTGTACTTGACGGTGCAAAAATGCCTTTCGTAATGAGGAATACGTGGAAAAGCGTTGTACTAGTTGGGCCATGCTATATTGAAGGTCTTTCTGACGGAGAGCCAGCTGGTATGGCGCGAAGGGGCGAGGCGCTTGTAGAGGACATATTAATTAGTTAAATCCTGATCGTCTCTCCGTAGTTAAGATCTTGTGATCACCCGGGGCGATGGGCAATAGTGATTTGAGAGAGTGCATAAGAATTGTGCAACCTCCGCTTCTCAAATGAAGATAATCACGGTAAGCACAAGATCAAAGTAAACTCCAATTGATTTTGCCTGCGAAGATAAGTAGAAAGAAGAGTAGGAAACGTGAACCAAGAAGCGAGGGCAAAGAGATGCTAAATTTTAGTGGCGCCAGTGGATTTGATCGCTAATTTCTATAGGGCCTTCCACGCACTTGGTCGCTAAATTCGGCAGCGTCTTCGGTGTACTCAACTGCTAAACTTCAGTCCATCTTTACCGTACTTATTCACTGAATTATATAATGTCTTTAAAATGCTATAGAATACAGTTTTTAAAACTTTATGAATGGATTTAATTTATTAGATAAAAAAAAAGTACTGTTGATAAGGTATAGTTCTATCAATTGATACATTGTTGAATAGTACAGAGGTTCCGGCCATAAGTCTCCGCACTTTAGAGAATAAGCCCTATAAATACACTATAAGGCTTTATAAACAGTATGTTCACTTTCAAAACCTATAAAAAGATAAAATTACAGTGTGTAATCTACTAGAATTGCTATATTAATCTGCTAAAATAATAAGAATTTAGCAAGTCCAATAATAGCTTTAGACTTTATTTTAGCGTTTAGTTCAAAATATACCTCTATAGAGTTTTATAGTATACTTATAAGGCTTATCCCCTAAAGTGCGCAGACTTATGGCCGGAACCTCCGTACGTCAGAGAAAGCTGGACAATATGGTCTACGCCGCGGATCTTTACGCAACGGGCTTTGCGACGGATCCAATGGAACCTAAGGCAGGTCGGAGATACAGACGCTTAGCGCTGGAGCCAGGCTCAAGTCTGTCTGAGGCGGAGATCCTGAGGAACTTTCTGGGGAGGGGGCCAAGCTCACGGGCAATCTTTGAACAGCTGAAGCAGGGTTGAGGACGATATGTAAGTGGATCGATAACATCTCCGCGCCTTTTAGCAAAGATTTCGATCAACAGTGGAACAAGTAGTGTGTTATGGTAATGTCAATACTAGTGAAAATATCTGCACATTTAATACGAAATTCATTTTTATATAAGATATATATAGTATATTAGGCACATCATGCTGTCCCCACTAAAGCACCCAAATGTCCCAGCAGAATCGGCCAAATCACATTCATCTCTTTGGCCGAAAATGCATCAAAAACGAACCATATGCTCTTACGCCTGAGATCTCTCAAGAACGTCTCTTTTTCCAGCATCCTCACGTTGCCATTGGGTCCAAATTGCTTGACCACATTTACATCCCAGGGCGCTTGTCCGTATGAGAAGTCAATCCACGAATTTTGCACTTCATCCTGTATTGCTAGTTCTCTTTCTATATTTGGGAGATGTGCGAAGATAGCGGGATCACCGTGGAGATATGCGAGGTCGAGGGAGTGACTTGCTGTACCTTTGAAGGGACCTCCGAATGGTTGCTGTTGGTCGAATGTATATTCTCTGACTTTGATACCGTGCTTCTTCGCATGCTCCGAGAGCCATTCGGCTGGTTTGTAGAACATAAAATCGTCGATGATAGCATAGATACTGTCGACAACGGACTCTGCGGGTGATACAGCAGAGATTTTATAAGCTTTAAGCAGCGCATCAACTTTTGAAGGAGATACGATAGAGTGGAGCTTGTCAATCAATGACTGTGCCATGGGTTTTGGGTCAACGGTAGGAGACTGCATGAAAACGATAGCGCAAACCGAGGATTCCCACCCATTAGTACCGATGAGCATCTCCCCTCTCCCACTGGCAAATTTGAGCCTGTCTCTCCATGACGAAGAAAGGAACTCATCATCGATCATACCTACTTCTCCCATGCCATGTCTAGGATCAGACACGGAATATGCTTTGAAGAGGTCTTCCCATGGTGCGTTTTGCAGTTCTTTGACGGTGCTTAGTTTGAGAACTTCTTTTAATTTGTTGTAGACTGAGGTTTTCTCGGCGATGGTTTGAGGATCGCTGAATACTGGTGTGCCTAACGTCATCGATTGGAGGATTGCTCCCGAGAAATAACTTGGTAACAGGGAGCTGACTTGAGAATGGACTCCTCTTGCGCCTGCTGATTCGCCGTAGATGGTTATGTTTGAGGGGTCACCTCCAAATGGGGCAATATACCGTGCGACCCATTCTGTAGCCGTGTGCTGTCTTGACTTTAGTATACGAATAGAAGAGCTGGGGTCATTCGTACCATATCACGAAGACCTGAGAGACTGAGCGTAATACCCAATTTAAATGAAGGGCTACTGACCATAGTTGCCTCCATTCGCGTTCCCAAGCTCTTGTCTCAGCTCACTTGATCCAATCCAACCGAGGGCTCCGAGGCGGTAGCTGTGCGTGTCAGTCTCACCACATTTTGAAGAGGGCATCCGTGTTACTTTATGGTAACCATAACTATAGGTTTCCCTAACTTGATACTTTGTCTCACAATACTAGTTCCATCGCACCACCAGTCCGAGTTGGCACCGGAATGATGTCCACCACCATGAATATACAACAAAACGGGTAGGTCTGATCCAATTTTCACATTCGCGGGTGTAGTAATGTTTAAATTGAGACAATTGAACTCATCGAAGATATCCTCCGCGTGGCTGGCCAAATGAAGCGGTACCGCGATCAAGGCATCTTCCATTCGAGTAGGCAAAGTGAATTGGGGACATTTTGGTCTATGGGTATTAGAGTGTTCTCAAGCCTCACAGTAGCGCTTACCCGTAAGATGTTGCATCAGATTGTGTTAGAAAAGTTTCATTTAAGACTGCTTGCTGGAATCTCGCCTGGGTTATCCCATACTTAATCCCTCTGAATTGGCAAATCTCTTCGTCAGATGGCTTTGGGTAGACTCCCGTGAAAGTCGTGTAGAGTCCGGGATGTTTGATTGTTGGCGGCGACATGTCGGAGTTGTATCCTGGGCCTATTGTAACCTTGAGATGAGAACGAAATGCGATGAGAAGGCGGACTTCTTGCATGCTATGCGGTGGCCTTCAAAAAGATTCCCATTTCTCTTAGAAGTTCTTGATTGGTTCTTCCCCTAGTTCGTTTTTTGAGATTGTTTTTTAACATGATGAGGATGGGTTCTCAAGCTAGCGTGAGGATGAGAGGTAATATGTATGGGTATCAGCTTTTCGGCGTCCGACGACCGAACACACAACCCAATCATGTCCATTGGGAACGATAGGAAGTCCATTTCCCCAAAACTTGGGACGTCAGAATAACAGCATGCAGATATTCCCCGCCATTTGGCAAAGTGGGCTTTGGGCAAGAATACTGGCCAGGAGAGACTTCTTAAGCCGCAATTCAACTTCCCAAAGAGCGGAATGAGGCTCTTCGATGATGCAAAAATGATCTTTCTTCAATCCCTGACAGTGGAATTAGCTTCGTGAATTACTTACTGCACCGCTTGGTGAAGAATTGGTAATCAAAATAACCAACTTAAATAAATCCATATATTTCTCTAAAAAGGACGAGAACGGAAGATCCTTCCCATTCGGACGGTTGGTAAACTGTCCCTCCTTGGCAAATACAGATATAAACGAAGGTCCCGCGACTCTTCCATAGAGGAACAACGCCGCTCTTTACAATTTTGCAAGCGAAGAAAAGCGGCGGCAAGAATGAGAAAGATACGATGGCGATCAGACTGAAGCGTGACAGAGTCTCTCGTGACACTGACGACGACGTGCCCCTCTTAGTTTGACAGGTGGGGACTAGTCTCAACGGGTGTGTCAGGGCTAAGTCAGCATCAACCACTCAAACATCTCCATTTTTACCAGGATCTTAGCAAAACGCGGGGTATCTCACGTGAGGGTGAATCTGCCCATTTCGTACGACCGACCCTGGAAATCTCGCACACTCTTCCTTTTGTTATCAAATCCATCAAATAAACTCATCCAAGCTGACCCAAATCCATACTCATCAATCAATTCAATTCAAGATCTATCTTGAGAACCCTTACAGTCGCAATCATGGCAACAACTGACAGCGTCCCTATCATCAAAGTGTTATTCACACTTCATCCTGGCATGGATGCTCTGGACTTCGTTGGCCCTCTTGAAGTCCTCACCCATGCTCAGCATAATATCAACGATGCTTGTAAGCTATTTCTTCAATCCTAATAGGCCCCAGGCCTTCAGCTCTACCATCTACAAACCCTCCCTTACCCCGCAATTTACCCCTCCAGCTCAATCGCTCACTAACGACGTGTTTCAACAGCAACCAAAGCCTTCTCCGCCTCCTTCGTCTCCCTCACCGAGCACACCACTTCCGCGCAAGGCGCTTCCTTCCGTGCACACATGGACTTCGCCGAAGCCTACAAACAACTCTCCACCTACGACATCCTCGTCATCCCCGGCGGAGCCACCGACGCGATCCTCAAAACCAAATCCGAGCCCCTAGGCCTCATCAAGGCCTTCTCGGACCTCCAAAAGAAACACCCTGAGAAAGAACGCACCCTCCTTTCCATCTGCACAGGTAGTTTGTTCCTCGCACAACAGGGTATACTCAGTGGCTTGCAGGCGACTACGCACCCAGATTTTTATGCTCGTTTTGAGAAGATCTGCAGTGAGGCTGCCATGAGGGATTTGGCGGAGCGTCCGGATGTCGTGGAGGAGAGGTATGTGGTTAATAATCTGCGTTTCGATCTTGGGGAGAATCCTGCGGAAAATCCGTACGTTCGCCGCAAGTCCGACGCTCGTCGACCATCTATTACTGGTCGCAAGGGAAGTAATGCGTGGAAAGAGAGTAACATGCGCCGAGAGAGCAATGCGCGTCGTGCTTCGTTGAGATTGGGTGGTTTGAGGGTTATTACGTCTGGGGGGGTTACGTGTGGTTTGGATGCGAGCTTGTATTTGGTGAGTATTATGGTTAGTGAGGAGGCGGCGAAGGAGGTCGAGAGGCTTATGCAGTATACGTGGATTAAGGGGACTGTGGTTGATGGCATTGATATTTAGGGCGTTGGGCGTTGTATGGTATTATGCTTGCATTGCATGGCATAGAATACTATTTTCATGGCTAGATGGATAGCTTGGGATTGGGGGATTCGGGATTAGGGAGATTATGATTGTGATGATGGTATGGCTAGATAGCAGGGCTGCCTTTTCTTGCAATCTCATCTCTTTGATAAATATTTTTGCATTTGATGGGTGTGGTTATCTAGCACAGGCAGTTACGATCAGCCAAGTTCTTCTGAATCTCCTACTGTAACTGAATGTCGGCTAGCTGGCGTCGCTTGTACCGTGCCTTCCGAACCACCAATGCAATCTCCGCGTCCAAAGCCCCTTCCACTCTTCTCATCTTCATCCCCACAACTAATTTCATCTATTTGTACCTTTCAAGCTCATATGTACCCCCCAAAAACGATTCATAATTTCGTCTCAAGCTCAAGCTTTCGACTCCAGTTCCTTTGTGATCAAAATCTAGTTTTCTTAGAAACTTGAAAAGAGGGCTCACAGACCGGCTCATAGAGAAAGTGCCCCGCCCTGACCGTCGACAGCTCGACGCGTCGCTAGTTCATCCAAAGTAACGGCTAGTGCGTGATTGCTGGTGATGTCAACTTCGTCGGTGCTATCAGCTGTGACTTCGTTGGATTTCGGTGTCGCTGGCATTACTTGCTGTGTCGTTTTCGAATCTATGTTTTGCATGCGCATCGAATCCGCATGTTCCCATAACTCAGCTTTCGATTCTTGTTGAGACCACCCGCCCTTCAGGCATCTCTCATGCAATCTTCCAGCGGGCCTTGATGGATCCTGAGCTCTTTTCTTCTGAAGAATAACAATTTCTTCCGCAGCCCACGGATTCTTTCGCTTGGATTCTCTGAAGGTCTGTGCAATAGGGATCATTATATCCTCACTATTACTAAGATCAGGTTTGATTCTAAGAATAATCCATTTTAACGCAGTCTTGAAATCAGGATCAAACCAGTTTCGGGATATCCCTTCAGGCAGGAGTAGCAAGATTGTATCGGTCCACCTCTCGAACAGGTCAACGTTGAAATACAATCTCCAATCTATCGCATTGAGAAACAGGAACTCGTTGGTATTTATCTCGTCCTTATTCACACCGGAAATCTTGCTCCATGCTCGACTTGAATAGTTTCGATCTTGTAAGTATTTCGATGCCAGGATGAGCGCAGACAAGAACATACGCCGGCCACAAAGGAGAGCCCCCAATTCAGGCTCAGGAACATCAAGCCGTTCCCGCTCAGGACGAGCCTTGGCTATATGGGGTTTGACTAATATTAAATAATATAGGGTGACTTTTAACGTACTATAGGATGTACGTGATCGTCTGAGGGTTTCTTGAATGTAAGTTCTCAGTCGTAAGATTCCACGACGCCGGATATCTGATTGTGGCCAGACTGTCTCAATGAAAAAGCTCACCCAAACTGAAAATGATTAGCTGGACATAGCATACTGTGTTTAAGGGAAACCTACAGGTCAAATCGTTGACAAGATTGTGCTTCCGATTTTCCCGATCCTCTATTCGTGGAAGGTGAGCCGCTCCTGCCACCCTGGATTGTAAGATTAGTCCATGTTGATCATGATCGGACCTCCACTATAATCTCAGACGACAAGTGATGCCACCAAAGTCTATTTCCGTCTTTGGACCTGAGAAGTCGCCGCTCTAACCTGACCTGAGGGAGAGCGTTCCTGAGTCCTGCCTGAGTATCCTGAGTACTATAGGTAAGGATTCGTTTTGGATCCCTAGTGGCTTGTTTTGGCACCCTTGTGACTTGGGTATAGTTTCCTAGAGAAGTCTGCAAAGTAAGGAACCTATTCCGGCTCTTATTAATCATGCGCGGGTTTTCCCAGGAACCGAATTCGAATCCCACGCTAGGTAAGCCTTATATAAATAATAATTATCCTCAACTAACCTCTTCAAACGTAGCAAGTTGTCGTGATGGTATCCGTTCTCGCTCCCCTGTCAAACTTACAAGGGTCTCTGCCAGAGTCGATATGGATCCCCTGCACTGAACCGAATTCTGTCAGTAGCTCGTTACACAGGCTAATAATACGTTTTGGCTGGAGACATCGCCTGCAGCCGTCGATGACAGCATATCTCTGTTCAATAATGAGCTTGAATAGCAGCGGAATTGCGAAACACTTACCAAGTGGTCTCTTGATGCACACGACACGTTGTGAGGTTGACGTTGACGTTGAGATTGTCATGTTGTTGATGGGATTGCAATGGCGAGCACCCGAGTTTTTGCTTTTGGAATTTGGGAAGCGGCATCTGTGCGGGGTATGACGAATTCGTTATTATAGCGCTGTTCGGTTCTTCTAAGCCGTGGTTTGCTTGCTGTGCTGCTGGGAAGGGGGCATTCACTGAGGCTGCCTTCCTTTCTGCCTTGACAAAGCCGGGAATTCCCGAGCGTAGCCTCGTCTGGACCTCATAGCGGGCAGATGGATGCTTTACTTTTTGGCATTGAACTAGAAATGAGACTTAGAAGTTCTAATATAGCTGGGGATATTCGCAGAGGGAATGGCCAGTGGGGAACTTGATAGCTGAACACAATCTTCCAAGAACAAAGGAATAATGAGAAGGCAAAGGAGATCAAGAACTAGGCAATGCAATCCGAAATACAAAGGCATAATAAATCAGCCTCCTTTGTGGACTCTTCTTCTCTTGGAGCCGCCAGAACTGAATTGGGCGGCGAGGAGGTTGCTGCATGAAGCACCTTGTCCACCAAGGAGACTACAATAACTTCGAGAAACCAAAATTCAGCTTACTGCATAGCTTCTTCTCTTCGGCATACACAGATGATTCAAATCCTGTTCTAGTCTCCACTGCTTGTTGAAACCTTTCTTGAAGTCTCATGAAATCCACCTTTTTCTCAACAGGCCTAGTTGAAATATGCCTCGCTGCGGATTTACTTACACTATATGTCAGCATTCTTTTCATGACCTATTATCACCATACTGAAGGTTTAAGTGGCGAATAATCATCCAACCAACGGCGAGTTCGATTATGGTATCAAATACTTCACGGCGATCCCAGCTCTCCTGTTGTCTGAAACGAAGGCTTGCATAGACGACATCCATGATTTAAGAAGGGTGAATATATTCATCATCATCTAGAAACCAGGCGCAGAAGGAGCAGTCTTCTGAAGCAGCCGTTAAAATGTCAGTAAGAGTATTCTTTAAGGGTTGGAAAAGCCTCTCCTGCGCATTGTCGTTGCTCTTGTGGTGGTCTTCTCCTATTATAAATGTCTGGCAGTGCCGGCAAGAATGCGGGTCAAGAACAAGGGGAGCCATGGCGAGATGATCAGATCTTTCGCAGCAATGAGGTAAGACTTCGGGAAGATGCAGTGGAGTACTATGCCATGCAATACCTATATGTCCTGGCTTGGGTGAACTTGGCCTCGTGGCTTGAGCAAGGGAAGCGCGTAGCCACCGCCATCGCTACAGTCTGCCCAACCCCGTATCAGCTCGCAGCTCCAGTCAGCGGCCAACGAACAATCTGAAGATCTACTAGATCTATTTGTCAACCGGATGGGCATACGTGACTCAAACATTACTATATGTCGGCCGTAGGTAAAACAGAGACATTTTCGGAAAAGCGAACCTAGAAATTGGCAGTAAGGTAATCTTAACTGAGTAGTTACTTCAACAGCTGTGGCAAACACATCTGTTCCTGAACTAAATTCGCTTACTCAAGGATAGCGATGTCTAACGATGAACTTGAACACGCCACGTGGAAAAATTTAGCCTGTTATGAGGAAAATCGTACGGTTGCTTTTCACGCTCGGCGGGGCAAGGGGACGCGGCATTTGTCTCGATCCGGGAACGATGTTAGGAATTCCTTAGGTGACTTCGGTGAAGATCATTTCTCTCGAGTAAGAGGGACGAGGGCTGAAGATGGAATAAGAACACCCGTACGAATGAACTAACGAGGATGTCACGGCTGCATGCGATATATCGTTTTGATGTATTTGCAAAATATCCCGTGCTTCAGGCTAGCAGAACTTGAAGCACATGAACCGATACCAGAGCAAGAAAATTGCGATCGTCAGCCAGCTTGTCAAGTTCACTCCGACTGTCCCTAAATAAAAGCCCGCAGCAACCACAAAGACCGACCCTGGAGAATTCACAAGCTTCTGCAGCAGCGGCGAAACTTCTCCCAACCACTTGCTGAGATCATACAAGTTAAGCCGAAATTTATCAAGCCATCCAAACTGACGCCAAACCTCCCACTCTGCTTCTGTTCCTTTCATCCACTTCGTCCCCATGTCGTACTTCCAGACCCAGCAGGAACGAAGCGTTGCATCTTCCTTGTATGGCACCTGGTGGATCATCCAGTCACGCCATTTGTTCACCACTTTCAGGGCCTCAGTTTCAGAGATCTCGAACCACTCCCCATGCTCCGTGGGTCGCACGTCCAGCTCCGTTTCTCCCGTCCCCTTTTCTCTTTTTGCCACCGTTAACCTATGCTTCATTTTGCAGCTATCGCAGTAGAATCTTTTTTGTTCGTTGTATAACTCTGCATGTATGATCTGCTCTATGATCCTACAGAATCTGAAGGCTCTATCGTTCTTGTCCGTAACTTGGATAGTTTTGAATTTGCAAGCTGTGCCCCATTTTTTAATGCGACTGTCTGGTGCTTTGATGGTTGACCCGATTTTGACGTGTCCTGGAAATCTATCGGACTTGAAGATATATACGTAGCCGTGTTTTAAAGTCGACACTGCGACGGGTTTGGATTTTTGGCGTCTAATTAAACGGAGAATTTCATTCTTCAAGTCGTTTTTATTCTTCTTTTCCGGATGCATGTGTTCGAGTTTTTGGGGCTTGCGTGTTTCATCTGGATGCAGATCTGGCGTTCTCTTGGGAGGCTTGGAGGAAGGGCTTTGGCGACTAACTTCTGAAAAATTGATGGCTTCATTGGGAAATGCTCCAGGCACTCCTTCATCATCCCCGGGGCTTGAAAATTGAATGGGTGGAAGTACGATATGTTCTGGTAATCTTACAACTGAACCAGTTGAACGACGTCGAGAGCTACAACGTGTCAAAGCTAGAGGGGCTGTCGCATCTAGTTCGTTCGTTTGTGTCGGTGAGGCATTTCTTGAACTTGTGGAAGCGATTGGCGTATCTTGTGTGATGATGTTGCTTTCCGTGTGAGGACCAGGAGCGGACGCCGAGCGTTTGTGGGACGCTCGAGGAGCCGATAGAGTGGCTTTCTGTCGATATTGAACAGGGTGTGGTAGATTTTGAGCAGTCGCGCCGGGGCTGTCCGCATCCACTTCTTTGCCTTCACTGTCGATTTGTGTAATAACAAGAGAAGGAGTCTCTGCACTCTTCCTCTTGCTGGATCGCGGAGCGCCCCTTGCCTCTGCAAGGTTGAGAGAGCGCTGTACCTTCGGCTCCGCTGATGGCGTTTCGTTTGTCGAAGAAGTATTTCGGTGTTTGTTTTTGCGATTTGACACGCCATTCTTCGTCGGCGACTGGGAATGGTCATCGTCTCCTTGCACAGATTGACGACTCTTCTTCTTCAATTGTGGTCTTCCGGCCGGAGCTGGTGATTTATCCAGGCCTAGAGAGCCCCTGGTATTGGAGGCTTGCTCGTCGTCATGAAGGTCGAGTTTCTTCACACCCTCAACCAGCAACTCAGAATCAGAATCAGAATCAGACAAATATTGGGAGGGCCGCTTCGCTGTTGAAGTTGTTGCAGGAGCAGGCGTAGCTGACGGAATATTGCTTGTATCCACACATCTCTCCACAAACAAACTGGTCGATAATTTGCCATGACTTAAGAGTCTCGGCCTACCGGCATTGCTCGAGTCTGGTGTCTCAGATATTGGAGGAGTGAACGGTGTCCCAGCTCTCGTTAAGCCTCTGTCAAAAATACTAGAAGTTGTCGAGGATGAGCTTGAGCTCGATGTCGAAGATGTCGAAGATGTCGAAGATGATGTGGCACACTTTAGACGAAATGGGGTTTTGAGAGGTGGTCTATCGAATGCTCTGTGATTGCATCCGGGCTTTTGATGCATGCTAAAGAGATGGGTAGTGGGGCTTTGTCCATCGTCGCTTTCAGAATCGCCTTGTGGTGTCCGAGACATGATGGTTGTGCTTCGGGAAGGCAGAAGGTTGAAATGTTTTGCGTTTCTATCGAACTCGGTGAAAGACTGCTGTTCAAGAAAGAAGAACGCGAAATGATGTCTAATCTATGTAGAGTGCTGCGACTACTATCCTTCGCGCATATCACATATAAAGGAGGTCGGAGACTGCGGGTGGCTGGATGTTGGTGTCTGAGTTCCCGCTGTCATCACTGGTCAACCTAAAGCAAAGCCTCGAGGACACGAATTCAACAAGGCAGGTGCAGGAACTCGTCCTAGCCTGTTGGTAACTACTGATGCATCAAAGATGGGCGATTGACCACTAGGAAGACAATCCTTCAACAAGGACGGCTTGCATCCCCGATTCCGCGCTGCCCATATGGCGCAACTTCGTTTCGCCAATTATCCTGGCCGGGTACTCTTCCCCCTAAATAAAACGTAGCGTGGCCAGGGTACGATGTACGTCAAAACATCTGTGCCAAGCTAGATACGCTTTTGGGGAAGAGTACTGAGCTAATTAGTTCTGTTGCACCTTCGCTTTCCGCGACGTTGAGGGGGCTGGTTTGACGCCTGCACTCCCTGACGAATGCGCCAGGCCCCGACCGAAGCCGCCCGAGCCAGAAATAGGTTCGTACTTACAGAGTAGATGTTATCGTTCGTTTAAAAATCGTATCCGAACTTCTAGTCCCTTGACATAGTTATACGGCTTCAAAACAGTTTACGCGGAGATATTTAAGTACCCGAAAATATTTCACAATTGTGTTCTTACTGTGTGCATCTTTGTTGGGTTTCGCAGGGGTCACCACTTCCCTTACTCCGTACCCTACCCCTGCAGTTCAGCCCCCTCAGCTTTCTGTGTTCCTGCATACAGTGTATCAGGCCAATTAAACGTAGCGAAACAGGGGGGTTCCAGGCTGGCACAGGCCAGAATGTAAACAAAGACATCCTTTCACACCCTGGTCTTGCTACCTTTAATCGGGCAGACACGTTTTATACCCCTAGGCGCGGGATAGATTTAACACAGATTGCTTACTGGGAATAGAAGGTGTCACAATGATAAGGACATGATGAAACGGCCCTAGAGGTGTTGTACTTTAAACGCAAGCACTTCGAAGTGTAGTCTTCCAAACGGATACACTCGCAATTGTACAGTAGTACTAGTACTCCGAATACCAAAATAGAACTAAGGGACCAGAAAGTGTCCCTCCATAAAAAGGAACGCGTTATCTGTTTGGTCCTGGGCCCTTCACCAAATAATTCGTAGTCTACAGGTTCCACCGGTTCTTAACAGTATTGTGCCAGTTGCTATTAATTAATTTGATGCGCCGACTTACACTATTCATTTATAGTCAACGTCTGCTCCTATTTCAGCAATTTGTGACTCATTGTTCCTCTTTAGTAGATATGACATTATAATCAATTACTTTAATCTTCTTCATTAAGCGTGCGGTCTAGAAAAATGTTTCTTCAAAGAATTGCAATGTGCAAGCAGTAGCGGGTGGAGAAGTACTTTAGTTAAGTCTGATGGAAGAAGTTACGAAATAGCAAAGGTTTAGGAGGGAGGCGTGAGGGCACATTATCCTTGGAACAGGCCAGGGCCACGCGAGGGCCACGCGAGGGCCACGCCATGTTGTGAGAAGAATCTGCCTTGAGGGTAAACGAATTTTGGGGGGAGGAGGGGGCTGTTTGGGTTCCCTGGGAGCCGACTTGGTCTCCCTGAGTACAGTCGTGTAGAGTTAACAACTTTTGCATAGGTAGCAGAACCGAATACCTAGTAAGCAAATTATAATTAGTCACTAAAACGGAGAGCAGGAACGTGACTGAGCAACCTAATAAGTCGAGGCTGAGGCGAGGGTGATTAGCGTCTGAGCAGAGCGGCGATGCTAACTAACTGCGTTGGACGCGAAATGGAAGAATTGTCGTCTGAGATTACCTTGGAAAATAGCTCATTGTCTCTCTCTCAAGCTTATCGGGATCTGCATAGTTCAGAGTATAAAATTCTGTGATATCAGGACTTTGCTGCGCATCACTGAGAGTCGACGCTGCAATGTCGAGATTCAGCGGAGACGCATAGTAATAGGCCGTTGACCTCGGACACGACCGGACTTTCCCATTGCGGAGAGCAGATTTCGATCTATGGCCGCCACTCATCACCTTCGTTGCTGTCATCCATTTGGCGATGAAGTTAAGAAATTCCAAAGGAGCGGCGTGCATGGGACCATTTTGATAAATTTCTGAAGGGGCACATCGCCACTTTGGGCCCGCACAGCCTCAAGGCCCAATTCACGACAGCCTTTCATTCTCTCAGCCGCGGCCGTTGGAGAAACATGACTGGGGGAGTCAGAAGATCCGCTGGCTACAGCCTGGTCCTTTGATATCGCATCGAGATTCGCATCATTCTTGATTTCAACCAAAGAATGGACGAAGAAAGCGACGTGAACGTCGCAGCAGTTCCTATTTGATCATGAACCCACCCACTCTTCAAGCTCGCGGTACATCTTAAGGCCTCGATGGAACAAGTTTACCTGTAATCTAGACCAGCTATTTTAAGATCATGGACAAAGCATCACCGACTCGACGGCCACATGCTTCCCCAAATTGCCCCATCTGTCGCAATTTTGATACGCACGCACTGTGGGAGGGACACAGGTTTTGGAGCATAGCAAATATCAAAGCTGCTGCAATCGGGGGCTGTCTTCCCTGTGGAATGATCTACAATAGTGCTACGTACAAGCAGTCGGACGAATTTTGGAACGGTTGTCCAGACTCAGAAAAGGAAATAAACGTGCAGATTCAATACTTTAGTTCAAAATACGACTCAGTCACGTTCACTCTGCGACGGAAAAATACATATAGAAGAGAACATCATTCAGAGCTATCACTTGAACTTTACACACATCTTGGTTAGTATCTAACCAAGTATCAACATGCGCAGCGCTAGGTAATAACTGTATCAGATCAAACACTCCCTTGGAATGTGAGAAAGGCAGATGATATCTGCAAGAATTCTGGAAGTGCAAGGGCTGTGGAGCACACTCAGAGTAAGCTTAAAATTTGTCAAGAAACTCACCCAGGATGTCAGTTACAAGTAGCACGTTCTGGACTTCCCACCCGGCTGCTAGACATAGGCAACACCACCGAAGACGGCCAGATCCTACTAGTCATCGTGCAAATGAAGGGAGTGCAGGCGCCATACGTAGCACTGAGTCATTGCTGGGGAAATCAAGACGAAGCTGTGATGCCCAAAACAACTTCTTTGAACCTCGAAACTCAAGAAAACGGGATTGTTATGGAGTGCTTACCTCGTACTTTTCGAGACGCTATAAATCTGACTCGCAGGCTTGATATGAGGTATCTCTGGATTGATTCTCTTTGTATCTTACAAGATGATACGGTGGACTGGGAGAAAGAGTCTTCAAATGGCATCGATATATCGGAATGCCCGGCTTGTCATATCTGCAGCAGCGGCGTCAAACTGCAATGGTGGACTGTTTGTTTCTAGGCCCTCTTGGCCAAGTTACAAAGTTCATACAACGAAGGACTCACACTCGACAGTATATATCCGCCCAACGTTAAACCATGGAGACTTCACATCCACGAAAGGAGCTTCTCACATGAGTGGCAACCTACTCTTTAATCGCGCTTGGGCCTTTCAGGAACGACTTTCAGCACGAAGAGCAATACACTTTTGCGCCAATGAACTCGTTTGGGAATGCAACTCGATTGTTTGGTGCGAATGTGGAGATTTGCAGGAGGTCGGACCCTTGGAGTCTTTGAAATTGGGCCAAACGGATCTCCTGAAGTCGCGGTCTGCTATCCACCGCAACCCAGACGAGGCAGCTTCACATTTAGCACGCACAATAAATCACTGGAATGATACGGTTCGACAATTCACGCGACGGTCGCTTACGTATGATTATGATCGACTACCAGCATTGTCAAGTTTGGCAGAGCAGATCAGCACACATTCTCTGGGAATTTACTTCGCTGGTATCTGGAGCTATTCTTTAGTTGAGAAAGATGGCTTGTGTTGGCGGCGTCTTCAAACTCATGACCCTCCTCCCGCTGCCAGCCTTAGCCAGCTTTCTCCATATTGCGCTCCATCCTGGTCCTGGGCATCTGTGAGGGGAGAAATCGAGCCTGACGGAATCTTTAGTCTTTGGCCTATCGTTCGAAATAGACAGGTTGAGAATCACCTCTTTGAGAAGGCGGAGATACACTGCATTGACTGTACGCCGCCCAACTTTGACGCCCCTTTCAGTTCTGTGGCTACGGGCCATATTACTATTAGGGGATTATGGACATTGGGTAACATGGATAGCTGGATAGAGGGGGAAATCCCGCCAAAATCTCCTGTTGAAGGCTGTAGTGTGGTATTCTACCCAGACGACGAGCTGGGAGTCGACAGCTTTTATTCGAATGAGCCTCCTATATGCCTTTGGCTTAAATCTTTAATCTCCATCATTGAAGCAACCGGTGATTCAGAACTCGTGGGTTCCGATGTGATTATCGATGTTGCCCTGGTGTTGGAACGAACATTTACTTCTCGATGGACCGCACCGGGAACATATGAGCGTCGGGGGTTGTTGATGGCTTGTACTCGTAGCGAGGATCTGGAGAATGATAGTAATGCTCTCGAGGCTAGGAAGTCTTTCATATCAGGGAAGCGAGGGATCTTCACGATTGTGTGATGTTGTTTCTGAACTCAAAAAGGAGCGTCGGGTTTTCAGTTCGTCAATTCCTCATGCCTCAGAGCCAGTGTTTTAAACATCTAGACAACAATTAGGATAGCATTGATTTACAGCACAATTATGAAGATCAGAGCTATTCCTTATCATATTTTGAGCACCTGCATCCCACGACGGCGATTCAAAGGGGGGAATCCTCAGCACGTGATCAACTTCTCCATAATTAGGTATTCCCGTCATACCTGAGTTTTTCTCCTTTCAGCTTTTTACAACAAGTAGCTTCAACTAAATTAAAAGCCAATCCACAATCAAGAAAGATCCCATTTATGTGTCCCCCAAGAAACTTTATGCACCTGCACAGTCAGCCTCCTCTCTGCCAAACGCAGCCTAGAACCCCTAGAGCACGCTAATGACGTACCTTGAAAGCTTGCCCAAACCCCTGCGCGGATCGTTCGGAATCCTTATCAAGGCACAACAACTTCTCCAAACCGTTAAAAACTCCTGCCCTTCCCACAATTGTCCTTCAATCTTTTCTTGAAATTCTGCGCTCATTCTCCGCTCACTCTCCCCTCATTCATCTTTCTCGGGTCAGTTCAATTGAACCTCTCCCCTCCGTGTCTCGAATTGCGCAATATTAAGCTTGCCAAGCTCTGATTGCGATAAGAGCTCCGGCGGAACAGCGGGACAGCAATTGGCCATTTGAGAGTAATTTAAGAAAGGAAAGAAAAGTCAAGATGTCGAAACTAGAAAATGCGATCCCGAAGCCCAGCATTGAGTTGTATAGCGGAAAATACTTCGCTGCGTGTGGGTTGGGTGGGATTATTGGTTTGTTGCCCTCTCTTCTTTTCCCCCTCCTCTTTTCCCCTCTTCCCCCAATTCCCGTCTCAACTCAAAATTTCCCTCCCTACTCAATCATCCATACCTTACACACATGCCTTTATCATATTGCTAATTGGTATAAATGAACAGCCTGCGGACCAACACACACAGCCGTCACACCCCTCGACCTGGTAAAAACCCGCCGCCAAGTCTCCCCCGGCATCTACAAATCCAACGTCGCAGGCTGGGCGAAAATATTCCGCGTCGAAGGACTCCGCGGCGTGTTCTTCGGTTGGTCTCCCACACTCGTAGGCTATAGTTTCCAGGGCGGGGGTAAATACGGGTTCTACGAAGTATTCAAGTATACGTATGGCGAGAGATTATTCCCGGGTATGAATCAGACGGCGGTGTTTTTGGCAGCGAGTGCGAGTGCGGAATTCTTGGCGGATATTGCGTTGTGCCCGTTTGAGGCGATTAAGGTGCGAATGCAGACGACGCTGCCGCCGTTTGCGAGTACGTTGAGGGAGGGGTGGGGGAAGGTTGTTAAGAGTGAGGGATATGCGGGGTACGTCTCTCTTCCTAATATTCAATTTCCCTTCCTATGATCCTACCGAGCATCTTCAGAGAAAATGAATGAGAAACTAACAGTGGGGTTTTAAACAGCTTATACAAAGGACTCTACCCCCTCTGGGGCCGCCAAATCCCCTACACAATGTGTAAATTCGCGACCTTCGAAACCACCGTCGACACCATCTATTCCTACCTCGGCAAACCCAAAGCCTCCTACAACGGGCTCCAACAAACCGGGGTCTCGTTCCTCGGCGGCTACATTGCGGGTATTGCTTGCGCTGTTATCTCACATCCTGCAGATGTTATGGTCTCGAAATTAAACAGTGATAGGAAAGCGGGAGAAGCGGCGGCTGCGGCGATGGGTAGGATTTATAAGAATATTGGATTCACGGGCCTGTGGAATGGTTTGCCGACTAGGATTTTGATGATAGGCACGTTGACCGCGTTTCAGTGGTTGATTTATGATAGTTTTAAGGTTGCGTTGGGGTTGCCTACTACGGGGGGTCATTAGGGGTGTTTGGGATGGATGGGGAGGGTTGCTAGGGTGTTAATAAGTAGATGCGGTAATGAATAGAATATTTTACTTTAAGGGTTTTTGGGTGTTTCATGCTTGTTGGTGATGCACGGTTGTAGGAGCTGAGACTCATTTCATGAAAATAGGCAGAGAAAGTCATGATGTAAGATTAGTTTTCCAGCCCACGAAATCCGAGGGTGAATCAACTTTCAGCAAAGTTTTGTTGCACGTCGCAAATTGTTTCAATGTCTCAGGACTTTTGAGACATCGAGAATTTTCCATCTGCCAAGGTCTTAAGGTGAATATTTGCCCTAGTAGGCTAGCTGGTGGTGAATTGGAAGTTAGCAACTTTATTCATTCACCTTGATGCTTGACAAATTGTTGGATCTCGATATTTTTGATCTACTTCGGCTCAAATCCCAGATCATAGATCTCATCCAAGACAGCTCCTCTCGATGAGCCCCTTTTCAAGTCTGCACCTGATCGGTTCTCATGGACAACATATCACTCCCGCAGAGGAACGATGGAGTCGAAATTGCCCAAGAAACCACCAGTACACTTTCAAAGGCGTAGCTGCCCCCGAGGAGATCTCCTTAAACCAAGCTAAATTTATCTATCATGAAAAACACGACCCATACCCTGGAGCAGAGAGATTTCCTCCCACAGACTTCCCCTGATAAGTGGATGGGTTCCGGTTAGATCGATGAGGGATTCTGCCACGGAGACATTCGTCAACAGGTTATGATTATCTACAGGCTGATCAGACTGGTAGAGGTTCGGTACGGGAGCACGCTATGGTTGAAAACTGTCGGGGTAAAGTAATGCAGCACAGTCACATGATGATCCCCTGTAAGATCACGTGATTACCCCTTTCAACGGCGAGAATTGACAGCTCTCCAAAACAAAAGAGGGAAGAGTGAATATTCCCTTCGATCAATAAATCCCAATTTAAGTTTGATGAATGCAATAGCGAAAACTCTCCGCTAGAAGCATTGTCACCAATGAGCCACAAGCCCGTGACTATAGTTACCTAGAGTAGCGGCATGCTGGGCGAAGGATGGAAAGAGGAGATGGGGCGAAGCTTCTCGAGAAATCTAGGATCGATCTACCCGACTACTATTGGCTTATAGATGCGAGGAGGTGCGGTCCGCGTCTAAGCAAACATACGAGGGTAAGGTATCGTGGATACTTATTTAGCCAGACCCACTATCAAGGTACAAAGCCAACTGCAGATCTCGGAAAATTTCGTTCTAGTAACATATGTCCATGTTCCAAAAATATGAAACTGTTTCCAGATCTTGAGGTAGTATCTAGTTCCTGGTGCGGCTTTGACAACTTCAGTAGGGCTGTGTTCGTTGGGCCAATCTTCTGCGCCGTAAAGTCAGGTCGCACGGATCAGCACCAGCCCCTTTTTTTGTCGGCTAATTTATGGACGGTCGTGTACTGGCGTCCATCCTTCGCCAAGAAGTATAAGCCTCACCGTGGCAAGGGACAGGTCAGCAATTAATTTAAAGTAAAATTGCGATTTTACGAAAGGATCTTCAAGAGGAAAGTCCCGCAACATGATCACGCCTAGGGCATCAGTTCAATTAATGCGATAATAAAATGCTCCGTCGCGCTTCGGTTTACGAACTCAGGCTAAGGTCCTTGAAGTACCCGTTCGGATTGCAAAGCCAATTGATGGCGATGTCCTGATGTCGTTCCTGGGACCTGCGCTAGCCGCCGTTCTGACCGCGCCGCACCGCAGTTGCGGCTCTAACTCGATACGAATAAAACACTAACGATTTAGGAGGCTTTGCATCTATTTATGAATTTAAGCTCAAGACCATTACTTTTACATAGCCTAAAGCGGACAATGTTGTGTTGCATTCTTTCCCCTTTAGATGTTGGTCTTTACTCGTTTGACTTTTATGTCGAAAATGTCAAACTGGGCCACATGTAGGTTGGACAAGATGTTCCAATCAAGTTCGAGGGAGGCTGATGTTCCCCATTTTCTAAAAATATCAAGCCTTAGGTCTTTATAGTGTGGAGATGCAAACACTGTGCATCTCTAGTTGTTCATCTGATGTTTTTATAAAGTGGCGTCCTACCCACCTCGAGACGGCAAGCGCTCATCATCCCAGGGCACTCCGATCATTAATCGCGACTATAATTTATTTTTGTTAATCCACTTTCGTTATACCATCATCATGGTTTCTTGGAAAGCAGTGGCTTTTCTGGCCGGCATCTCTGCTGTTGTCGCCACGATCGATAGTCCCGCTGGTGGGCTGGCCGAGGACTGTGATGAAACCACCACTACTTCTTGGCCTGCTCAGACCAGGGAGACCAAGGCTACCTCAACGACCACTCCCAAGACAACCTCGTCATGGTTTGATACAACAGTCACCAAAACATGGGAAACTACCACAACAACCGATTGCGATACCACTTCCTCTTCGACTACGCACACTACTTCCACTTGGGTTCCAACCACAAGCTCACACACAGAGCATACGTCAACAACCGAGTGTGATACGACTACTACATCGTCTACCTCAACAACATCAACCACGTCGTCTGTTCCTACAACAAAATCCACTACGTCCTCTACGACAACGACCTCCTCGGTTCCAACCACATCGTCTATTCCAACGACATCATCCCAGAAGATGACCACTAGCACTTCCACTAGTACTTCTGTATGGGAAACGGAAGGGACCACCACGTCGACCATCATTGAGTATACGACCGTTTGCCCAGTGACTGAGACTGAGACCACCCCGACAACGTCGTCTACTCCAACTACCTCGTCTACGCCAACTACCTCGTCTACTCCAACTACCTCGTCTACCCCAACCACGTCGTCTACACCAACTACGACAACGATCCCGACGACCTCGTCTGTTCCAACCACATCCTCTATCCCAACTACGACGACGGTCCCGACTACATCTTCTACCCCGACAACATCGTCTACACCAACTACAACAACGGCCCCGACTACATCTTCTACCCCGACAACGTCGTCTACACCAACTACAACTTCTGTCCCAACTACATCGTCTATTCTTAGTACAAACTCAACTCTAAGCACATCATCTATTTCAAGTACATCTCCTATCCAACAGACTTCTCAACAAATGACCACAAGCACTATCTCCACAACCGTGGTCAGCACTATCTCAAAATGTCCCACAGAAGTAACAAGCTGTCCATACGAAACCCAGCCAGTCACTACCACTATCGCAACTGTTTATACAACCTACTGCCCAGTCTCCGAATCTTCCGTCGCAAGCTCCCAGCCTCCTGCTCCAACAACATCCATTACAACAACACAACCCGCCCCACCAGCGACCACCTCAACCACCTCAACCACTTCACCATCATCCACCCAACCCGCACCAACGACATCTCAAATCACCACAACGACCCAACCCCCCGCTCCGCCCGCAACAACCCAGCAAATGACCCTCAGCACCCTCTCCACCACAACCACAGTCGTCATTTCCTCCTGCCACTCCACAGTAACCAACTGCCCCTACACCACCGCCCCTATCACCACCGCAATCGCCACCGTCTACACCACCTACTGCCCCGTCTCCTCCACCGGCGCATCCACCGCATCGCAACTCTCCGACGGACAAGTGCAAGTCCCATCCGCTGGCCCCGCTCCTTCTAGCGGCTTGGGAGGTGCGATCAATTCGATCGGTGGATTTTCTAGTCCCAGCACTGCAGCTAGTTCTTCAAGTTCGAGTTCGAGTTCGACTTCAAGCTCGAGTACGGGAACGGCATCGCCCGTCTCTTTCGCTGTTACAGGCCAAGCCTCAACTACCTCCGCGAGTACATTATCGACTGTTACGCCATCCACATCATCTACCTCTGCTCATGCAACTACTTCTCCGGTCCAGGTGTCGGCTAATAGTGCGGAGAAGATGGGAGCTCGGGGTATGGCGGTGGGTTTGGTTGTTATTGGAGCTGTTGCGATGGTTTTGTAGATATTTTCTTTTGTCGATCTGTTTGTATATAAAGAATGGAGTTTGGATTGGGATTTATTCATGGGTTTGGGGAAAAGGTGGGGGAGGGGGGTATGGGTTCGGAAAAGGACGGGAGAAAGGAGTTAGATGGAATCGGCGCATTTGCATGCATAGAGAGCGAATGGTGGGATGGTGGGATTGCTTTATTATACCCTTCTCATATAAACGAATGTTAAAATGTATATACGATTTCATATCAAATTTTGTATGTTTGGTTCTGATTGTGAGATATGTACATGGCATCGATGGATACCCATTTGAGTATCGATCGTTCCCTTCTTCTCCATTTCAGCGGCCATGGTGTAATTCTTGGTGGAAGTTAGGGTTTCAACTCGTCTCTCTTGCTTGTTTGCCATGATGGGTGATGAATTGAAAGAGTTTTGTTCGCGGAAGAAATGCTTTTTTTTTAATACACGAGCATTGTACTAGCATCAAACCTCAGGAGGTTCTGCGGGTAAATGGGTGGACGGAGGATCTGTGGTGCCGGTTATGGAGACATTGTAGGGCCCTAGTATCCATTGGTTTGGGGAGGTGGGAGAACCGATGGTGGTGGGCATGATGATGCGGAGACTTTGGGGATTATGGGGGTTCTGGGTGAGGATATGTCAGTTGAATAAGATGGGACTTGAAGATTGTCGGATTGGGGGTCAACGGCTGGGAGTTCAGGCTCAGGGCCGCTTGGGTCTGAGGCTAGGTTTCCGGGAAGGGGAGATGTGGAAATGAGGAACAAGGAGGTGAGGAAGTGAAGGAGGGTCGAGAGTCATATGGTGCTAGGGTTTAATTCAGGAATGCTATAGTTGTGCAAGTTTTGGTAAATTTGGTGTCTTTTTGTTACATGCTAGTAAAGACGGCAGTACTGAAAACAGAGGTGAGATTAGAAGGAGAGTGATGCGAGCTAGAATGAATGTAACCGCGTGGTTTCTTATCCAGAAGATTTAAGATAGAGGGATCTGTCGCCGCATCCTCCAGAATCTCACACGATGCGGTTGGGGACTTTCAGCCACCATCGAAATGAGCTTGCACAACTCTAATATTTGTTCTGAGAGAAAGAAAGGCTTGCCAAGATATTATACTCATTCTGAGAGACTCGTTGAATCTTTCCTTATTTGTGAGTGGCGCATGCCTTGGCACAAAAAGGCCGCCACAATTCCAATAGAAAGGACTGGTAGAAGTTCGCAGTATGTTACCTTCTCACTAACCCTAAATTTGTCTTTGGCAACAGGTCACACTTTCCAACGTGACCTGTTGCCATTCTAGAGGATAATAGCGAGATAAACCCCAGATTTTCCCCCTCAAATCCGAAGACGTGGGGCTAGATATATATATTGCCTGCTGGTCCAAGCGCACCCGAGCGTGGACGAGCGCACCATAGGTCACCAGGCCAATTAATAACCATTACCCGCTTTGTAAGACTTGTACGAAGTCTTTTATTCAAAAAGTCCACATCGGAATTAGAAATACGCAATGGACAGAGGACCCAAGAGAATTGACAGAAGGGAAAATCCTGGGTATATATTTTGAAACACCTGTATCGCCACCAGCAACTTAAAAAAATAGTCCATCTTACATTAATTCCCCTATAATTCCTCATTCCTCTCCTCCTCCACCTCACACTCCCCTTTCATCCCCGTAACCTTCTCCACCATCCTCTCCACACATTTCCCTAACGCCTTTCCATCCTCATACCTATCCCCGGTGCCCAACGCCCCCGTAACTTTAAAATTACTCGGCAGTTCATTATCCAAAATCTCCGCCTTTTGCCATGGCTCAAGTAATAATCCGCATTCTTGAAATTTAGCTCGTAGAGAGAGATTGGTGAGGGAGGGTGAAGTGGGCCAGAACCAGGCTGTGACTGTGAACTCGAAGGTTTCTGACGAGGGAACGGGGTGGATTGTGCATTTGGTTATTGGTTTTGGCCTTAAGAGTGCTGATGAAATGATATTTTTTTGTGTAATTGAGGATGATGTGAGGGGGGCGGCCATGACTAGAGAAAAGACAAATGAAAAGAGGGAAACGAGAAGAGATATTCTTGCCATGTTAGGAGTAATTGTGCGACAGCACGAGTCGTGATGGATTATTGAGTCGAACGGGCGGGGTTCTGCAGATCACGGCAGGCGCGCAGTGATCAGTAATTGAGTGGAATAAGTGGGGGTAGATTAATGATCCAACAAGTAGCGAATGTTGGAGATTGTTGGAATATATGGGAGAGCAAAAATGCCACCTATTGAGGAAGTATTTTGGTATGCTGATGCGAGGCTGTGGTGATCCATCAATCCTGAAGGATCCTTCAGCATATAAAAATAGAGGCGGTTCGGTCCGCAGTGGCTCAGATTTGGTGATCGTTAGCGCTTCATACCCCTGACGGGTGGGGCGGAGCGCAGGCTGTGGACTTCTGGAACCTTGACTTGTTCCGGATAATTGATTTTCCTTCTCTTCTTTGGACGATAATGGTTTACGTTGTCAAACTTTAGCCCTGATTTAGAGATCCTTTGTTATGTCAAATGGTGGATTATTAACCCTTAAATCTAAATATTAAGCTAAATAGGAGGTCGTCTTACTGCGATTCGTGGCTGAGTCTTACATGTGGTATTTTAGACCAGACAATGTCTGCGTCCCCGTGCCTTCAATCTCTCCTTGGTCGCTTTTGATACATTTCCCCCTCCTTAATATTGCCCTATGATAGCACTAATCGACGTTTTTCTCTCTCGTCGCTAGACACCTGCGATGGATTATCGAATGCTACTTCATCTAGCGCACCTGGCGCTTCCGCGTCTGAACTATGGGTTTCCATGAGACGAGGTGGGGGATCCAAGCTCACTCTCAGTACCTCCATGATGACACATGATCTTGTCCATCACTATATACATACATCAACGAGTGCTCTCCAGCTGTTGATGGCTGGGGTTAACTAGGCCAGGGACAGCAGCTGTAGCCTTGACAGGAAAATTCTTTTGTGTCTTCTGACAAGTCTGGACCCATTCCTTTGTCTCTTTAGTGGCCTGATCATTTTATCATTCAAGTTTAGGAATCTTATGCATTCAATATCAGCAGCGGGATTACCTGTTTCTCGTCAAATGTAGATTATATGAACTCCCAACACTTGTTAGACCTACCCAATAAGGTGAAAATATGTAAATCGGCAATTTAAGAACTGTTTCCATCCAGAAATATCCTGAGATCCTTGACATAGAGAGTCAAGCCATTTCGTTCAATATATATGCACATTATCTGACGGTCTGACGAATTCCCCGTCCCAGCAAGATTCGCGGCAAAGTTGCAGAAAAGGCAACCTTGAGAAGCACAATTCCATACCTGGGGGCGTAGATAGCATATGGAATACTCTATATAAAGGGGTTTCATCTCAAAATGGCGAAGGGTCTTGGTAGGAACACGCTTCACCAATCTCAAACTTATTGCACATTGCATCAACCGATTCACAAATTTTTTTTTCTTTTTTTTTGAAAACGAGCAACTAGCTTCGTACCGTTCCACTTGCAGTCGTAGAATGCATATCGTCCATCGCTAGTAGATTTAAGCAAATCAGGACTTTGCTTGCCGCTCAACCTTTTGAGGCTGAATTTCTTCCAGCGTCTTGTTAATAAAGGAAGCTCCATACCATCTGCAGGCTCACTTAGGCTTAGAGGTATCAAAGCGGGTAGATAGTGAATATTGGACAAGAGCCTGGGAAGCGCTGCCTAAAACCATCGGCAAGCGAGAACTGCAAGCGAGAATGACACCCTTGTTCCCTCATTCACATCTTCCCCAAATCCATCCATATTCAAAACATCCAATCCGCTATCTCACCAATCAACCGACTCTCCAAACGTCATGTCCCACGTAGGCCTAGCCAACGTCCTCCGCGCAGTAACCAAGCAAGCCTCAAGTCAAAAAGCGCTCGTCTACCACGCACAGCTGCAGGTCGTCAGCATGACGCTACTCGCACCAAGACGAGAGCTGGACGATAGGAAAGGAAATGCGGTTCAGCTTGCGGCGCCGGAAGAGAAGCGGGAGGAAATCGGAAATGGAGAGCAAGGGGCAGCTGTGTCTGAGATTGAGGAAGATAGGGTTGAGGACAGGGAGGGAGAGGGTGAGGGGTCCAGGGAAGAAGGATTTGGGGCTGAGAAGGATGGAGGGGATAGAGAGCTTAGGGGTGGAGGTGAATCTGGGGTTGTGGAAAAGGGTGATCAGAACTTATGAAACGTGACTTGTGGATGGGTGGGGAGGGCAAAACTATACGAATATCACGATTCATGACCGGGAGGGACTGATTTGGCGTTAAGTGGCAAGAGGATACTGAGTGTACATTAGGGTTAAGGAGTAACGGCTATAATCTCTTCTCGATACCCGTATCATTCAATAATGATATTCACTACTCTACTCAAAGTGTTTGAAATTTGACTGTCAACCTCAACCACCAATTATCCCAGCTGCGTATTGAGACCTTCATATGATTTAAGTATTGGACAAAAGATTTCAGTCTTTGGGGAATTTCCTATGATTAGCCTTAACATGAACTGCTCTATTTTATTAGATGAAGTCAGAGTTTCTCACAGGACTTTTCTTCTTTCATTGAATAAATTAGGGAGTTATGGACCTCGAATTTCTCTGAAATGTGATGCCTGAAGCATCATTGCACACATTTAAGTCATCCACTGTGCTTAGTCTCAAATAAAGTGTTGTCTCTTGGTTAATTTGTTTGTACATCTGCAAAGGAAACCCTTACTCCATGGCAGAACAAGGATGACCGGCAGTTTAGTCACGTACGAGGCGGGAAGTTTTAGGTTATTTGTTGCACATCGCATCTCAGCATTATACTCTCTTCACGCGGTAATTCCGGAGAATTGAGTTATGTAAGGCGTGAGGGATATAGTTGAGCCTAAACGTAGACGGAGAACGGGATCATCTAGAGAAATGCGAGGACGGCACTTCCGCTTAAATCCAACTTCCCCCTATTGACTTCCATTCCATCTAGTCAAAGTAATTAATCACAAAGAAATGATTTCTGAAGTAATTGGGAAACTCGAAAATTGTAAATTCTAGTTTGCAAATTATTGCGAAAATCTGCGCCGGGTTGACATTGATCCAAGAATGTCTTGATCTTTTACAAAGCTCAGGGGATTTATAACGGATCACACCTGTCCTTAGAGGCATGTCGTAACATGGAATGCAGTTATATTAGAGTTAGAAATTATAAGCCTGCGATTAAGGTACTAGAAATAAGATTAAATAGACATGCTGATTACCCTTGGAATTGCTTTGCATGGCTCTGCAGGACCTACTTTAAATGAAATGTCTGATAAAGACAAATTTTCGGAGATGCTGTACTAGCAGTACCTATTGAAACTAGATGCTTCATCAACAGAGGGTATGAGTCGTGTTGGCAGGTCAAGGGGATCGCTAGGATATAATTAGAATTCATGTAGAGGGGAACCTGAGGTGTGTGTTTATGGAGAATATAGCGAATGACAAGTAGAATTTGGCAGCAGGGAAGTGGCGAGCGAGTTGAGAAGAATCGAGGGAAGACACAATTGGACGGAGGGGAAGGCTTCTCAAGAGCGGATATGGAGTACATCCGGAACGGTTTTCAAGCCAACAGCACCCAATGCCAGACTTTGAACGCAACGCAGAAGGGGATTCTTACTAGATCATTTATTTTCCGGGTATAACCATCCCAAACGCCAGATCTATATTCCTTCATTACAAAACATTAGCCCATCAACTCGCCACAATCCTCGCCCTCTCAGCATCCAAATCTACTTTCTGCTCCTGCAGCTCCTTAATCATCGCCTCCACCTTCTGCCAAGCAACCTGCAGCCTCTTCCCCTCCTCTTTCTCCGTTTCCCTACTAAATGGTTGACCCGGCCTACTCCCCAACGGAATCAACGCCGTCCTCTCCCCCACACTCCCAACCATCCCGCCCTTCATCATCCTCGTTCCCTTCCCCAACCCTCCTTTCGCACCTTTCCCCCTCTCCATCGGACTCGTCAAAATCTCATAAAAATTCTCATACGGCTCATTAAAAATCTGTTCTTCATACACCCAACTAGTAATCTCTTTCTGTTGCCTCATCTTCTCCTTCGCTTCCTCGGTATCGCCGTAGGGATGTAGTCGGAGGTGGTGGTATAAGGTTTGGGGTTTTTCGTTGGCTTCGGGAATGTAGTAGAGTTTGATTGTGATTTCGAATTCGCCCCAGCCGGTTTCGTGCACTTCGAAGGCTTCGCCGGGGGCGATGTTTTCGATTGCTGTTCGTAATTAGACCCGTTCCTCTCGTGGCCTCGGGGAGGGGAACATACTGCGCATGTGATTGGGAATACTCTCATGGAGCTTAAATTGTACTTTCTTGCACCAGTACGTGATATCGGTATCATCAACGCCCTTCACAAACACGGTCCACGAATGCGTATGATCAAGCGGGCAGTCTGCGGGTTTGGGGTTCGTATCTGGATCAAAGAGTCTAGCTGTGGTACCGTAGACGAATGGTCGGAAGATAGAGACGCCTTTCACGCGCTTTTGAGAGGTGGGAGGCGCCATGTTTCGAGATGGGTTTATAATGTTGAAGACAAAAGTCAGCGAGTGCCTGTAGAAGAATTTAAGGTTTGTTCTAGTGGCGGAAGCTAGGTATGTGCAGTGGTCAGTGCTCTATGCAGAATTTGGATTGACGACATCACATGAAGTGAGTTCGAGAAGCTTCATCTTCATACACAAAGATGTCGGCCACAAAGAGATTAGTTGTTTGTGGAGGGAATGGGTTTCTGGGATCGAGGATATGTAAATCAGCTGTGGCGAGGGGCTGGGATGTAACTTCTATCAGGTATTTCTTCTGATATCAAAACTTGGATAAGCTCTGACAGATCTTGAAGTCGATCAGGAGAGCCTCAATGGAACGGCGTGACATCATCTTCTAGTCCTCCATCCTGGGCTCATAAAGTCACTTGGGAAAGTGCTGATATTCTCAAACCCGCTCAATATGCTCCTCTCCTCAAATCAGCGGATTACGTTGTTCATAGCATGGGCATCCTCCTAGAAGCAGACTACAAAGGCGTGATCTCCGGGAAAGAATCACCTATTTCCGGTCTATCCCGAGCATTTTCAGCAACTAAAGGTGGCTCTCAAAATCCATTAACGAGGGGTCGGGACGAGGACCTGAACCCCCAGGAAAAGGATGGCCAGATCACGTATGAATTAATGAATCGAGATTCAGCTATCACGCTGGCGAAAGAAGCAGCCGCAGAGAAAGTCCCGGCTTTTGCATACATTTCTGCTGCCGGTGGTGCCCCTGTGTTACCTAAACGGTACATTGATACCAAACGGGAAGCAGAATCTACCATTTCGAGCGAGTTTCCAACCATGAGGTCGATCTTCATCAGACCGGGAATGTTGTATGACAGTTCGAGAGCGATTACGATACCGTTGGCTGCGATGACGGGATTAGGTGCTGTGTTTAATAGTTTCACGGGAGGGATATTTGGGGGAATTATGGGAGCTGCTGGAACGAAACCTTTGAAGGCGGATTTGGTTGCTGAAGCAGTGGTCGAGGCTCTTAGTGACGAGAAAACGAAAGGGCCTGTGGAGACAAAAGAGATTGAGCAATTGGCTGGAAAAGGATGGAGGAAGGGTATGTTGTGAGAGATCAATTGGACACATCGTCACGTGGATATCAATGGAGAGGTTGAAAGGTGTAAAATAGTATCTTGGTTCTGTACCATAGTCTTGTAAACCCAACTCCGATACCATTCCATGCAATGCCTTCTAAATCATCGTACCACGCTCAAAGCTGTCCCGAATCTCCGCAGTGTACTTGTTGTAGAACCTCGACAGCTTTTGGTTGAACTGCTTGTTCTTCTCGTTGATGTACGTAACATCTCCGTCGTCCCCATTTGCACCCATCCTCTCTTTTCTTTTCTTCAATCTCGCGTCCTCTGCTTGTTGTAAGTCCTTCACCAATCGATCGACAGCATCTTTCGGTGGTCGATGCTCTACGAATCCTGTCGAGTCCGCTGTTGAATAGAATGTGCCATCTTTATCAACGGCAACCAACTCCCCATCATCCGTCTCCACGATCTCTAATCCTCCACTCGCAGCAGCCTTCTCAACTGCCTTCATCTTCTCCTTCTCATAGCCCTCCATATCAGGCTTCAAATTGCCAATTTGGCGCTTATAGACCTTCCTACTGTCTTGCCTGTAGTCTTGGAATGCCTGATCATCTCGGTGGGCTTCCTTTTTTTTCAGTCTCTTGTCCCATCGTTCCGACTCATCTATTGTCCAATCCCAAGCTCGTTTTCGCTCGAAATCCTCGCCTGCGGCTTCAGCATCGGCTTTCATGAGGTTATGTGATGCAACTGCTGATTTTCGATTTAAGGTGGTGAGGAGATTTGGATCGGTGGCTAGTCGTTGTGATTCGAGGGTTGCTTCTTTAAGGTTCTTCTGGGCGCCAGTCTTTGCGCGGGCTTGCAAGGCCTTAAACTGTTCTATACGTTCTTTTGCTTTGGCTGCTGCGTCGGAAGCTGAAGGCGCTGCAGGAACATCTTCTGGAGGTGCAGTATTCTCTGCTTCAGTTGACACTTTAGGAGGATTTTCTGCTGCCTCTTCTGTCGCGCGGGTCTTGCGTTTTTTTGCGGGAGGCATCTTGATTTATGAGGGTTTGTGTGAAAATATGGGATACCTGAGCAGAACGATAGAAGTTGATGAGGCGTAAATCTTTTATTAATCGCTAGTAATTTTTCAACCTGATTTGGACCACCTGACGAAAAACACCTGGAGGCTCAGGACTGCGCTAGTCGGTAGCATGACTAAGCGTTTGATACCGATATTCCACTCAGCTGTTCCTTTCCTGGTTCAAGGGCAAATGTATCTCTGCCTCCTCTGTCGACATGCCGCGAAGATCCGCACTCCAATCGGTACTAGCAGACGGTATGCCTCTCGCAAAAGCGAACCCTATATCCTTCCGCGACTGGTCATAGACCTTGATGCCACAGACAGTCCCTTTGTAAGGGAGTTGCAGGAGGTGGCAGATGACGCGCCGAAGGCCGAGGACACGATCAATGCCCGACTACAGGATATACAGCAGAAAAATAGGCGTCGCACATTGCATCGGATTTCAGAATCGAAGAGGAATCTAGGGCAAAAGCATGATGCAATAGATGTAAGGGAAGCCTTAAAGACCGCTATCACTCCAGATTTATTCGCATACGCACTCATAGGCCCATGGGAAAGAAAAGCTGCATATTTACAAGCTGTTTTTGCCAATCGAGGAATTGCGAGACGCGATTCAGCAAAGAACATACTCCGTCAACTAAGCAGCGACGTATCAAATGCAATAAAGCAACTTAGGCTGGGTCCAGACCTGCAACGCATCAGATTTTGGACTAGCTCACTGCATCTGCACCGTGTGATCTCAATACTTTCGTCATCAAATGAAGGATGCGAGCTTCTAGCCCAGCATGAAGAGGACATTGTTGAGGGAATTCGATCTTGCCGCAAAGCGCAGTACCCCAAGAAACAACCCTTTCCGTGTACTGAAGTGCTCAAACTTCTAAATAATCTAACTCTCAATATGAGATCCAAGGGAATTGAAATTGGAAGCTGGCTATGTAATGCTGGTCTCTACTATGCTTGCAAGGTTCGATCTTTGCCGGCAATCAAACTCTATCTCGAGTTATTGAGTGGCGAATCCTACCATGCCAATCATTTTGCGAAAATGGCACTCATGCATCTCGTGAAGAGCTTGATCGACGAAACCGATAACTCGAGCCTACATGGAGGATCCTACCGAAAAGAAATTCTAGACCTCATCACAGGATGGAAATCCCCTGACGGGCCAGCCTTAGACGAAGACAGAGGAATCAGCTTTGCCACTATAACCTTGCAGAAGCCAATTGAGATTGATCATGAAGACTTTACTGATCTTTACTTTATCGCGCTCGGGGAGCTTGGTCTTAGTACAATCCTTAGTCACGAGTGGTCCCATCTAGAGGACTCGCACCGCTCACTTTATTTCCCAGAGAACAAGATACTTCATAGGAGGGTTCAAATAATAGCAACGGCTTTCCTCCTCGCCAAGGACTCTACCGGCGCATTAAGTGTTATCGAATCAGCGATGCAACCCCCATCCCGGGTCGGAGCGATGATAAAGGGATCAGGTCGTCTTCATAAAGCACTGATTTGGCATTATTGGATGCATGGTGTGCGTTGCGATGGAAAGAGATCGCTTTCCCAATTGTCTTATCAAGTCAAGACAAGGATCCCATTGCAGGGTAAGGCCACTATTCAAGCAATCGAAGGCTTTCTTCTCCAGGACTTCTTTCAAGGAGGTGTATTCACTGCTGATTGGGTGACGGTTGATGGAAACGAAAGATTTCGCGTGATGAAGCATAGTGGACTTGAGGACGTGGAACGTGAAGAGGTATACTTCAAGCCTGTAGGCTAGTCAATAAGGTCAAGATATGTGGCTGAAAATTATGTATGATAAGTGTGCAGGCGTTCAAAATATACCCAAATCGATTCGTCACTT
>Ga0182030_10001344_pt1 | contig 50523 bp, 35 predicted proteins | sample 812S3MmetaG_FD_121299 | JGI IMG/M metagenome (GOLD analysis project Ga0182030, IMG submission 121299) | Permafrost microbial communities from Stordalen Mire, Sweden - 812S3M metaG (Illumina Assembly) | ecosystem: Environmental > Terrestrial > Soil > Wetlands > Permafrost | place: Sweden... | reverse complement strand
CCGGTGTAGGAATCGAACTCCTGGGCATCCTCGCCGGTGCCGAGGGTGCAGAGGCTGATCGCCTGGGTCTCACCGCGCTGGAAGAGCGCCGAGCCGTGCGAGCGGGGGAGGATCCCCGCCTCGCCGGTGATCGGCCGCACGGTGGCGAAATCACGGCCGTCCAGGCGCTTGCCCTGGCTCATGATCAAGTCGCGCACCGCTTCCTTCTGCATGTAGTAGAAGGCGTCCTTCAGCACGAAGTCGGTGACTTTGTCGCCGCCGAACTTCTCGACCAGCTTCTTGCCCACTTCTTCGGTGAGCGTGTTCACCGCGCCCTCGCGAACCAGCTTGCCCGGCGTGAGCAACGCGGCAACCATCCGGTCGCCGGAGAGCTTGCGGGCCTCGTCCAGGATTTCCTGGGGGACCACATTCAGGGTGATCTTCCGTTTGGCCTTGCCGGCCCGGGCGGCGAGATCCTTCTGTGCCGCGATCATCGGCTGGATGGCTTCCTGCCCGAACTGGAGCGCCGCGTTGAAATCGGCCTCGCTGATTTCCTCCGCCGAGCCCTCGAACATGACGAGGTCGGTCTCGTTGCCGACATAGACCACGTCGAGGTCGCTCTCGGCGGCCTGCGCGTGGGTCGGGTTGGCGACGAAGGCGCCAGCCACCCGGCCGATGCGGATCGCACCCAACGGGCCGGCCCACGGGATGTCGCTCACCATGAGGGCGGCCGAGGCGCCCAACAGGGCGAGCATGTCGGGATCGTTCTCACCATCGGCGCTCAGCACGATGCTCTGCACCTGGACTTCGTTGTACCAACCGCGCGGAAAGAGCGGGCGGATGGGGCGGTCAACCAGGCGGCAGGTGAGGATTTCCTTTTCGGTGGGGCGCCCTTCGCGTTTGAAATAACCGCCGGGGAACTTGCCCGCGGAGGCGGCTCGTTCACGGTAATCCACCGTGAGGGGGAAGAACTCCTGGCCGGGCTTGGCTTTGCTGGCGGCCACCGCGGCGACCATGACGACCGTCTCGCCCAAGCGGACAATGACTGCGCCGTCGGCTTGCTTGGCAACCTTGCCAGTTTCTATCGTGATTTGCTTGTCCCCGAGGGGGATCGTGATTGTGTCAGACATATACTACCAATAACGACCGCCCCCACTGAGGAACTTCAGTGAATCCCGAAGCGATTCGGGACTGAACGAAATCTCCCAGTGAGAGCGGTCTTTTTCATTTACGCGAACGTTAAAGTAAGAGGCATAACCCGTCGCGTTCACAGGTTCGGCCGCTTCGCGGAAAAGCTTGGATAGAGGCCCGCCCGGGGCGAACCCCGGCGAAGACGGATCCTCCCAAGGCTACTTGCGCAGTTTAAGCTTCTTGGTCACCGTCTGGTACCGGTTGAGATCCGCCTGATGCAGATAATCCAACAACCGGCGGCGCTGGCCGACCATCATGAGCAGGCCACGGCGGGAGCCGTGATCTTTCGCATTCTTCTGCAGATGCTCAGTCAGATGATTGATGCGTGCGGTCAGCAACGCAACTTGAACATCGGCCGAGCCGGTATCCTGCGCATGCAGCTTAAATTCAGAAATCGTCTTTGCTTTTGCTTCCATACTTCCTCTGCGATCCGATCAATTCCACTATACTTCCTAGATCTCCCAGCGTAGTTTTTTCCATCGTCCCTGTAAAGCCCTTTTCCGCGCGAGTTTTGCGCGCAGGTGCCGTTGACAGTTCCGACGTGCCCGCCCCACGCGGGCCGCGGGAGCTCATCCGCCCACAAATTCCAGCGCCTGCCGGTGGGGAATCAACCCCGCCTCGTGCGCTTTCCCCAGGAAGCGCCGGATCGCCTCCCGCCCTTTCTCCCCGTAGTCCAGGGTCCAGTGGTTCACGTACATGCCGACGAACCGGTCCGCCAGCTCCACCCCCATGTCCCGCGCGTATTGCAAGGCGTGGGCCACCGCCTCGGGCCGGTGATCGAGGCTGAACCGGATGCTGGCGGTGAGGATGTCGGAGATCTGACGCCGGGTCGAGTCCGGAAAGCGTTTGTGGATCACGTTGCCGCCGAGCGGCAGCGGCAGGCCGTCGTTTTCCCGGCCCCACCAGACCCCGAGATCCTCGCACACCCGCAACCCCTCTTTTTGCCAGGTCAACTGCCCCTCGTGGATGATCAGCCCGACCTCGGCCTTCCCCGAGTGGATCGCTTGGAAGATCTGGTCGAACGGGACCACCACATAATCGATCTGCGCCGCCGGGCACCCGAGCCAGAGCTGGAGCGCGAGGAAGGCGCTCGTCATGGTGCCGGGCACGGCGATTCTGCGGCGTCCGACTTCCTCGCGGCTGAAGGCCTCCTTCGCCACCAACATCGGCCCATAGCCGTCCCCCATGCTGGCCCCGCTCGGCAGCAGGGCGTATTGCTCGCTCACGTAGGCGTAGGCGTAGGCGTGGATGCTCACGGCCGTGATGTCGAGTTCGCCGCGGGTCGCCCGCTCATTCAACGTCTGGATGTCCTGCAAGATGTGCTCGAAGCGGAACCCGCCCGTCGGGATGAGCTCGCGCGCGAGCGCGTAAAACATGAAAGCGTCATCCGGGTCCGGCGAGTGGCCGAGCGTCAACAACCGTTGCGTCATGCCGGGAGGCTAAACTTTGCGGGTCTGGATGTCACGGCGGTTGTCGGGGTGCGACCCGCGAGGCCGTTACGATTCACCTGGGAGGGAAGTGATTTAGCCGCGGATTTGTGCGCCAGACGAGGAAGGCCCGTCCCGCCGACTCGTCCCGCCGTCGCCTTCGCGGAGGTGGCCGCGAAGGCGGAAGCCACGCGCGTTTCCTCCGCGTCTTTGCCTCTTTGCGCCTCTGCGTCTTTGCGTCTTTGCGTTTAACGCAGAGGCGCAAAGACGCAAAGACGCCAGGGGAACAGGGCGGGCAAAGAAACGGCGGCCATGGCCAAATCCGCCAGCCCTGACCGCGCGCACCAGACCCCTGCCGGGTTGGGAGGATCGCACCGCCGCACAACGCCCCCCATTCCTATTGCGCTTTCGTACGCGCAGGTCCACCCTCGCGGGCATGAGCGAGATCGCCGTGGAAGCCCGCAATCTTCACAAAAGCTATTTGCTCGGCAGCGCGGCAGTAGGCGCCCTGCGCGGCGTGGACCTGACGGTGAAGCGCGGCGAGTTCGTCGCCCTCATGGGACCCTCCGGGTGCGGCAAGACCACGCTCCTCAATTTGATCGGCGCCATCGACACCCCCTCCCGCGGCGAATTGCGGGTGGATGACGTGGCGCTGGAACGACTGGCCGAGGATGAACTCGCCGACCTCCGCCGGGACAAGGTCGGCGTGGTCTTCCAGTTCTTCAACCTGCTCCCCATCCTCACCGCGCGTGAGAATATCGAGCTGCCGATGCAGTTCAAGCGGACCGACCGCGACCAGCGGCGCGAGCGGGCGCTCTGGCTCCTCGACCGGGTGGGGCTCAAGGACCGTGCCGACCACAAGCCGGCCGAACTCTCCGGCGGCGAGCAGCAACGGGTGTCCATCGCCCGCGCCCTCGCCAACCAACCCGCCCTCGTCCTGCTCGATGAGCCGACCGGCGACCTCGATTCCACCACCGGCCAGGAGATCATGGCCCTGCTGCGCGACCTCAACCAGCGCGAGAAGGTCACGCTCGTGGTGGCGACGCACGACCCGATGGTCGCCAAGGCCAGCTCGCGCGTCATCCGCCTCCGCGACGGCCGGGTGGAAAGCGACGCCCCCTCCGCATGAGTGCCGGCCTGCTCTACCTCTGGCGCAACCTGGGCCGGCGTCCCGCCCGGACGATCCTCGGCGCGGTCGGCATTTTTCTCACCATCGGGCTGCTGACCACCATCCAGGTGGGACTCGATTCCGTCTCGGTCTCGTACCTCGACCTGGTGGCGCTGAAGGTGGGCAAGGCCGACCTCATCATCAGCCAGGCCGGGAGTGATCCGTTCAACCCCACCGCCTTCAACCCGGCGCCGGTGCTGGAGAAGCTCAAGGATGATCCGCACCTGCTCGGACTCTCGCCGCGGCTGGTCGGCATCGTCCAAGTCAACGGCAACGGCGGCGAACAGCGCTTCGCGATCCTCGTCGGCATCGACCCCGCCCGCGAACGTGAACTCGACCTCGCGGGCTTCTCCCCCGAGCCAACGCTCGACGACAAGACCTGCGCCCTGTCCCCTTCCCTGGCGAAGAAGCTCGGCCTGACGCCGGGCTCGCCCCTCGCCATCAACGCCCCCGCCACCTTCCACGACACCCGGCAGAAAATCGGCACGGTGCTGGACCGGCAGCTCATCCTGCCCCAGCAACTGCGCGACTATGTCGTGGTGAATCTCGCCACCGCCCGCGAACTGCTCGGCGAGCCCGTGCGGGTCCACTCGCTCGCCGGCACGTTCCGAAACGCGCGCTCCTACTATGACGCCCGCGATCTCCGCGGCAGCGTGTTCCATCTCAAGGAAGCCGGCGCCGCAGTGGCGGAGACCCTGGGTCTCAAGTACGAGGCCCGGCTCCCCAAGGCGGCGGCCATCACCGGCTTTCAGGAGGTCACCTCACCCTTGCGGGCCGTCTTCGGACTCTTCTCCCTGCTGGCCCTCCTCATCACCGGGCTGCTGATCTACTCGCTCATCTCGGTGGCCGTGGAGGAGCGGATCCGGGAGTTCGCCATCCTCCGCACGCTGGGGGCGCACCGCGGACAGGTCTTCCAGCTCGTGCTCGGGGAGAGCCTCCTCCTCTGCTCCCTGGGAGTGGTGCCGGGTGTCGCCGCCGCCGTTCTCTTCGCCAAGCTGGTCGTCTTTCTCGCAGGGCTCGCCCTGAAGGCCAACGGGGCGGGCATCTCACTCGAACTCGCGCCGTCGACCCTCGCCGGAACTCTCGCCGCGGGGATCCTGCTGTCCCTCGGGAGCGCACTCATCCCGGCCATCCACGCCACCCGGTGGCGGATCGTGGACGCCCTCGATCCGGCCCGCCGGGGCCAAATCCCGCCCCCGCCTCCCGCCGAGGACGGCGCGCGGCGGCCGATGGTGATGGCGGGCGTCGTTCTTTCGAGTCTCTCCGCCGTCGTCTTTTTTGTGCTCCCGGGGGCGTTCCTTTCGGGCAACGCCTCGCTAATCGGCACGGTGATTCTGAGCCTTCTGCTCGCCCTCTTGGTTGGGTTCACCCTGATGATGTCCGGCCTGCAGCCGATCCTGGAGCGGCTCGTGCTGGCCGTGATCGGCCGCGCGTTCGGGCCGGCCGGGGATCTGATCGGCCGTAACCTGCGCCGCCATGGCCGCCGCCATGCCACCACCGCCCTGCTCTTCACCCTCTCGGTCTCGCTGGTCATCTTCGTGGCGAGCATCGTCGCGCTGTTCAGCCGCACCGCTCTGGCCTTGGTCGAGCACAACCAGGGGGCGGACATCCGGATCCAAAACGACAACCCGGCGGAGTCGGGCGACGCCCGCGCGGAGATTTCGGGCGTGGCAGGGGTGAAAACCGTCTGCGAAGCGCGCTTCCTCCGGAGCCGCACCGATCTCGGCCTCGCCTACGATGTGGTGGCCAGCGACCTCGTGGGCTTGAAACACCTGTGGCTGGTGCCGTTCGGGGTCGACACGAACATCTCCTCCGTCCTGTACACCAACGGCATTGTCTTCCAATCCGGCACGCCGGCCGCCCTCGCCGAACTCGCCACCCGGCACGTGAACCTCGATGACAAGATCGGCACCAACCCGGCCCCGGCGATCATCCTCAGCCAGTCCGCCGCCGACTTCCTCGAAGTGCGGCAAGGGGACACGATCGCCCTTTCGTTCCACCTCGGCAGCGAGCGGAGCGAAGCCCGGTTTCGCATCGCGGCCGTGGCCAGTTCCATGCCGGGTTTCGAGAACTTCCGCGCCCGGGTCACCCACGCCGTCGGCTCCGGGCTCCTGATGTCGCTCGACAACTTCCGCGCCCTGACCGCCAGCGCGCCGCCAGAGGCCCTCCTCGGGCTGCTCTTGGCCCGCGGCGCGGGCGATGAGACCGTGCAGAAGGCCGCGGCAGCCCGCATCCGCGACGATTTCGACGTCCGCTACCGGTTCGGCGTCCAGTGCGCGGCCGAGCAGCGGCATGACGCCCAGGTGCTGTACTGGGCCACGCAGATCTTCTCCGGCGGTCTCCTGGCGGTGGCGGTGGTCATCGCGGTCTTCGCCCTGATCGCCTCGATGGCGAGCACGGTGATCGAGCGCCGGCGGGAGATCGGCGTGCTCAAGGCGGTCGGGATGCGCCGCAGCCAGCTCTTCCGCCTCTTCCTCGGCGAGGCGGTGGTGCTGACCCTCTCGGCCGGATTTGCGGGTGGGGCGATCGGCTTTGCGCTCGCCTGGTGTTTCGTGGCCCAAGCCGCCGCCCTGATGGAGTTGGGCGTGGTCTTCACCATGCCGTACCTCACCTTCGCCGCCACCTTCGTGATCAGCCTCTTCGCCGGCGCCCTCGCCGCCTACCTGCCGACCCGCCGGCTCCTGAAGCTCACCGCGGCGGAAATCCTGCGCGGGTGAGGCAGCCCGCCCGGGATCGCCCGTGGTGGGGGGAGCGCGGGCCGGGAATTCAAGGATGGGTTGGAGGCTCGCCCTCACCCCGGCCCTCTCCCCCAGGAGAGGGAGTAGCTATGGGCGCCTTCCGACGGATCAAACGCCGCGCGTCTGGCCTCCGCCGCTGCCTGCCTCTGGGCCGAAAGAGACGCACCACCACCCGGCCCCTGCGTACCGCCAAAGCGCGGGGAAAGGTTCACCCTCTCCCCGGTGGAGAGGGCCGGGGTGAGAGCGAGCCCCTCTCCACTCCTCACTATCCACTTTTTATGGAAGTGATTGCGCCGCAGATTATTGTACAAAACGCTCGAGGAAGCACAACCGATCCAACTGAATAGTCGCGGCTCAGATCACTCCTCCCGCCGCCGCCTCCCACACGCTGGTCGCGCACGGATGTCACAGGCTCAGGATGACCCTGTGCCAATGGATGCCAAGCTCGCGGCACAACCATTGCAAGCCGTCGAGGCTCATCTCGTGGAGCAGCCGCTCGGGCGGATTCATACACTGGCTCAACCGCCATCCCACGGCGTCCTCAAACTGCTCCAGCGGGATGTTCCGCTTGCGGCACTCGGCACCGATGAGCTGGACCAACTCGCTGGCCGAGACTGGCACCTCGGTGGTGCGGACCCCGAACAACTCGCTGGGGCGCGCCTCAAGGCACTGGCAGAAGCGGCGCGCCTCAGCCGGGGAATGGGTGCAGGTAAACTCGTCGTCCGGAACTTCGACGTGGAACGGGGAGACGTCCATCTTCGCCGCGAGTTCATCAACGCTGAGGCCAGCCCTCGCGCGAAGGATCTGGAACCGCTCTGCTATGGACGCTGGCTCAGGCATAGTTCTGGGAGCCACCCGGCAAGGGTGGCGGAAGATCATGTTGCCGCGGCGCCGAAAGACCAAGACCACGCCCCAACTGATCCCCGCCCCCCGCGTTCATGGAAACGAATCAAACCACAGTTTCGCGGCGAACAGGCTAGGCTCGGCGCAATTGACGTGGCTCGCGCCGGGCAGCGGGTCGAAAAACTGCACCTGGGGCGCGCCATGCGTTTGGAACCACGCCAGCGCCACCGCGGCGTTCGCGGGATCCACATCCTGGTCGCCCGAGCATTGGTAGAGCCGGAGGGGCGTCACCGGGGTCCAGCGATAGACATCGTTTTCTTGCAGCGCCAGGCGGAGTGGGTGGCGCGGGTTGGCGACCAGTGCGGCGAGGTAGGCTGGATCGAGGATCTGCACGAAGTTCGTCGCCGGCAGGGCGGCGTTGAGTGCCGGGCTGTCGTTGTTGCCGTTGAAAAGCGGCGGCAGCGTGGCGCTGTAAGGCGCGGCCAGGAGATTCGAGAAGCTGGCGCCCAGATGATAGACGCTTTGGTAGGCTGCCAGGAGGTAGGGGAAATAGTAGGGGTTCGGATTGGGGACGTTATTCAGAAGGTCGTTGGCGGTGGTGCCCGAAAGGTCGTAGGCGCCGGCCATGGCGGCACAGGCGGTGACCTGGAACTCATTCGTGTGGTACGCCTCCAACTCGCGCAGCAGCGCCATGGTCGAGTGCCCGCCCTGCGAATACCCGCAGAGGAAAAGCCGCCCGTTGAGTGCGGTGTCATTGGTGGCGCAGAAGGTGCGGGCGGCGCGCAGCATGTCCACACAAGCGGTGGCCTCGGAGATCGCGTGGTGGTACGGGTGGAACCCCGGCGAGTCGCCCATCCCCAGATAATCCGCCAGCACCGCCGCGTAGCCGGCCGAGGCGAAGGCAATCCCGACCATGATCTCGCCATTGATGTCCATCGAGGAGGGCGGATCGTTGGTGAGGGCGATCGTGCCGTGCTGGTAGCTCACCAGCGGCACCGCTCCCGGCGTCCCCACCGGCAGCGCGATCGCCCCGGAGGCGAGCGTCTGATCCCCCCACGGAGTGATGGTCTCGTAATCAATCTTGTAGAGGGCCACCCCGTATTCCGGGGTGATCGAGATCCCCGCGTAGCTGAAGAGGAAGGCCAGGGTCGAAACCGGCAGGGTGGTGGCATAGGTGACCGCCAGCAGACGCCCGCGCGCGGCCGGGGTCACCCCGGCGAGACGGTAGAACCGGCCCGCGTTGGTGGCCACGGGGTCATACCACTGGTTCGAGGACACCGGAAACGGCGTCCTGGTGGCAGGCATCCGCCAAATCCCGTCCGCCAGCGCTTCCTTATACTGCACCGTGTAGGCGGCCCCGTTGGTGGTCCCCTCCCAAGAGAGGAGCCAGCCGCCCGCGCTGGGGACAACGTTGGTGAGACTGGGCGCCGCGGCGGGCTGGCCGGCGGCCTGGTGCACCACGGCGGCGAGCGCCAGACAGAGCGGCCGGAACAGATTGAACGGGGTTTTCATGGCGCGGGAACGGTAGCACGGCGGATGCCGCGCCGCAAACGCGGCAGGAACCCGGGGTGCCATTAACAGTGTTGGCCCGCGGTCGCGGAGTGTGTCTGACCGCGCTCCCGGGAACCAGAGGCCCCCGAGCGCCCCCATGTCGTCCGTCCCCTCCCCCTCGCCCGTCGGACGGGAGAGGGCCGGCCAGTCCGCCATAGCCTTGGCGACGGCGGAAGTGAGGGATCCCCTCCATCGCCCCCCCCGGCTAATCCACGATCCAACCCTCAGATCGTCCACCCGCTTCGGTACGGCCGGTGCAGCAGCGCGGCCGCGGCAGGGTGGTTCCGGATCATACCGGTCAGCGGATCGTATTCCACCGGACCCTCCACCAGCGTCGCCAGATTCACCAGTTGGAGCAGTTCGGTGAGCGGGCCGCCGATTTCAAAACCGGAGAAGGTCCTGCCGTTCCCCTTGCACGCCTCCACCCACTCCTTGTGGTGGCCGATGCCGACGGGCAGCGTCTGGGGCGGGCCGGATTTGAAATCCGCGAACTTTTCGCGCGGGAGCAGGGCGATGCGGGTGTTCCACGGGCAATCCGAGTAGATCGACCCTTTGGCGCCAATTAAGAGATCGCCCCAGGCACCCCGCGGGTGACCGGGCAGGAGGTCCTCGGAAGGCTTGTCCTTGGCATAAAAGGTGAGCTTCACGGGCGGGAGGGCGCCGCGCGCGGGGAGATCCACCACCGTGACCATCGAGGTGGGGTAACCTTCCTGGTCCACCTCGGACGGCTTGGCTTCCACCCGGATCAACCGGCGGGGCGTGCCTTTCGGGGCCAAGTCCCAGAGCTGTCTGAGTTGGAGCGCGCGGAACATCAAGTTGCCGGTGTGGCAGCCGAAATCGCCGACGATGCCGCTGCCGAACGCGCGCCAACCGCGCCAGGTGGCCGGCAGGTAGGCGGGGCTGTAGGGGCGGTCGGCCGCCGGCCCGAGCCAGTGATCCCAGTCGAGCGTGGCGGGCGGGGTCGGATGGTCCGTGGGCCGCTTGAGCGGGCCGTTGCCGCCATCGAACCAGACGTGCGCCTCGCGGACCTCGCCAAGGGCGCCGCCCCAGACGAGTTCGGTGCCGCGGCGGAGGGCGTTTTCGGAGCTGCCCTGGTTCCCCATCTGGGTCACCACCTTCGTGGCAGAGGCCGTCTCGCGCATCACCCGGGCCTCGTGGACGGTGCGGGTGAGTGGCTTCTCGCAATAGACGTGTTTGCCATGGCGCATCGCGCACACCGCCGCCACTGCGTGCGTGTGGTCCGGCGTGGCCACCACCACCGCGTCGATGTCCTTCGCGATCTCGTCGAACATTTTCCGGAAATCGGTGAACGCTTTCGCCTGCGGATGCTTTTGGAAAATGTCGCCCGCGCGCTGGTGGTCGGTGTCGCAGAGGCCGGTGATGTTCACCCCGTGGGGCGAGATGTTGTCGAGGTCACTGCGGCCCTGGCCGCCGATGCCGATCCCGGCCACGTTCAGCTTCGAGTTCGCCTCGTAGGCGAACGCCAGGCGGGCGCCCGACAGGATCAGCAGCGAGCCAGAGGCGATGGTGGATCGCCGGAGGAAGCGGCGGCGGGTAAGCGTGGATTTCATACACGCAACCTACCCCGCCAAGCCCCCGGCGACAAGGGCGATGCGCGACTGCTCCCATGCCCATGCGAGCGCCGCCGGGGAGGTCCTCATGGGCCGCAACCTGCGCAATCCCGGCCCTGACACCACCACCGCCCTCAAAAGCGGCGGAAAGCGCCGCACTCCAAACGCTGCGCGACGCCGGACGCGCATCCCTCCATCGCGAAGCGCCTGGAGTACGCGGCATCCCCGCGCTTTTGCCCGCCCAAGAACGCAGTAACCGGGGGTGCGTGGAAAAACCGGACGATCCACCCAGCATCCGGCCGGCCGGTTTTTTCTCCGCTTTTTTCTCCTTGCGAAAGCCTGCGGGGGGTGGTTCACTTACCTCGGTGCCACGCGCATATGGCGGAATTGGCAGACGCGCTACTTTGAGGTGGTAGTGGAGTAATCCGTGCAGGTTCAAGTCCTGCTATGCGCACCACTTTTCCCGAGGAAATCGGGGGATCTGGTGTCTCTGACACAGCCCTGACACAGGAAACGCCCGAATCCGGGCCGAATCCTGAAAAGGATGTGAAGTTCCCCAAGCACATCAAGTTCCGTGGCCGGTCTCTGGCCACCATCTACCGCCCGTCCGGGAGCTACCCTAATTATCGTGTGGCGTGGACGATCAACGGCAAGCGGTTGATGAAAGGCTTCCGGCGCTACGGCGAAGCCAAGAGCCACGCCGATCAACTGGTCAAGGACTTGGCCAAAGGTTCGCGAGTCACCGCCCTGACACCGGGGCAGGCCAACGACGCCCTGGCGGCGCTAGAACGGCTTCAAGGGTTCTTCGTGGCCACCGGACGCAAAGTCTCCCTGCTGGGCGCTGTGTCAGAATGGGCGGAGTCGGCCGCCAAGCTGGGCCTGCGCCCACTATCCGAGGCCGTGGACGGCTTCCTGAACACCGTCGTCATGGTGAAACGGATGGACGTTGCGAAGTCCGTCGAGGAGTTCATCGCCGCCGAGGAACCGCGCACCAAGAGCGTGGACGGCAAACGGGCGCAACTCTCCCCCAAATACGCCTACAACCGGGCGATCATGCTCCGCCGGTTCGCCGACTCTTTCCCCGGCCATGCCGTTTGCGAACTGACCAAGCAACATCTGGACGCCTTTTTCGGCTCCCTCGGCGCGCTGGCTTCCAAGTCGCGCAACCACCGCCCCGCCACGTCGGCCAAGTCGCGCAACCACCACCGGGCAGCCGTCCGGCAATTCCTGCAATGGGCCATCCGCAAAGACTACCTGCCCGCCAACCACCGCCTGGGTGAAGCGGACGCGATGCGGACCGAGAACGGAAACACCGCCGAAGTCGAGTTCTACACCCCCGTCGAATTCAAGGCCCTGCTGGACGCCGCGCAAGGCCCCATGCGCGCGTTGATCGCCATCGGCGGGCTGGCCGGACTGCGCACAAGCGAGTTGCTGCGCCTGACTTGGGAGGACACGCGGAGAGTCGAGGGCCATATCGAAATCACCGCCGGGAAGGCCAAGACGCGGCAACGTCGCCTTGTTGAGGTCATTCCCGCGCTGGCGCAGTGGCTCGCCGAGTTCCAAGGCTTCACCGGCAAGGTCTGGACCGGCCACGAAATCACGTTCCAGCAGCACCTTTGCCGCCTGTGCGACGATGCGCACCACGAGATCAGGCCGGGGCAGATGGCCGCCATAAGGCGCAAGGCCAACGGCTTGCGCCACGCGTTTTGCACCTATCACTTGGCCCTGCACGGCAACGAGAACGCCACCGCCCTGCAAGCGGGCAACTCACCCGCCATGCTCCACGGGAATTACAAGGGACTGGCCACGCGAAAAGAGGCGGAAGCTTGGTTCGCCGTGGGGCCGACGCCTGCCCAACCCGCTAACGTGGTTCAACTCGCGGACATAGCGTGAAAATGAAGAAGCCGGAAGCCAATCAGAAAGCCCAAGCCGATCAGGCCGATCAGGCTGGCATCTATCGGAGGGTCTTTCACTGCCACCCCGCCACCCCGGAGCAACTCGCGCTAATCGCCGCCCCCTTGATGCAGCGCCACGGGGGAGACTGCAAGGCCGCGATCGCGGAAGCCGCGCGCCTATGGGCCGAGGCGATAATCCAAGCGCCCGAGTTGGGCGTTCTGGACTTTTGGGGCACCTCGGAAAAGGACATTCCGAAGCCCGAGCGGTTCCCAGTGACCATCGAGGAAATGCTACGGCTATTGCTGCCGCAAGTGGACAACGCCGCTGATCGCCAAAAGGAGTTCCGGCATTTTCTCGCCTGCCAGCCGATCAAGGGAGGTCGCGGTGAGATTCTCGAGCCGACCGAGGAAGATCTCGTCGAGGGAGGCGAGCATCTTGCCAAGCTGCGACAACGCGAAATCAACGAGATCCATTACCACACCCTCGGGAGGCAGTTTTTGGCTTGGCGGGAGAAGCGCAAATCCAGCTTGCGCAGCAAGGCATCGCGCCGAAAACGCGGCAAACGCAGATAGGGGGTTGACACGCCCTTCGCCGCCAAATCGGGTGTTTTGTTTCCCGGTTTGGCGGTTTTGTCTTTTGGGGGACCGGAATTGAGTTTGCCGGGCGCGGTTTTGCTTCGTTGTGCCCGCGAATAGTCCGGAAACCGATTCGCTACCTTGCCCGCATGCGACACGCACAAAGCTGCACGAGCGGGCCAGATCAACGGTCTGGCGACATCATCGACACCGACGAATTGAGCCAACGGCTCGGGGTTTGTCGGCGCACCATCAAGACGCAACGCGACAACGGGAGCATCCCGTTCATTCGGCTGGGCCGGTCAGTCCGCTTCCATTGGCCGACCATCGAGGCCGCGCTGCTCAGGCGTCAACGCGGGGGCGAATAAAAAAAGCCCGCTCCATCACGAGCGGGCAAAGAAACATTCAAATGAGCAAGCCACACTACGAGATCCGTCATGCCCGGTCAAGTTTGACCGCGGCGAAAAGCCGCCTGCGAATCGCGGACCTTTGGCGGCACTTTAACTTTCCCGGCGAGCCGCGGCCATCGTGCCGGTGTCCTTGGCGGGAGGATCATCGGCCATCGTTTTCTGTCACGCCCGCGGGCGACTTGTGGAACGACTTCGCCACTGGCGAGGCCGGGGATGCGGTTGACTTCCTTCAGCGGGCAGCCGGGCTTTCCCAAAAGGCAGCCTGCCGGAAGTTCATCGAGCTTGCCGGCGGGGGCCTCACGCCGGCGCCACGGGCGGCACAGCCCACGCCCCGGGCGGCCACGAAACCGAGGCCCTGCTTCCCGGATTTCAGCAAGGGCAGCCGGGCAGACCTGGCAGGCGTCGCCACGCTTCGCAACGTGTCGCGGGAAGGGCTTCACCTCGCCAGCGAACGGGGGCTTCTCTGGTTCGCCACGTTCAAGGGCTTCGACGCCTGGATCGTCACCGACCGAGAGCGGGTGAACGCCCAAGCCCGGCGGATGGACGGCCAATGGTGGGCGGACATAAACGCGAAGGCGTGGACGTTGCCCGGAAGCTGGGCGAGTTGGCCAATCGGCATCCCGGAAGCCCTGCCTTTCCAGAGCATCGCTCTGGTGGAAGGCGGACCCGACTTGCTGGCGGCATTCCATCTCATCCTGTGCGCAGGCCGGGAGCGGGACTGCGCGCCCGTGGCGATGCTGGGGGCGTCTCAGCGCATCCACCCCCAAGCCCTTTCGCTCGCTGCCGGGAGACGCATTCGCATCTTCGGCCACGAGGATGAACATGGACGCCGGGCGGTGGGGAACTGGGCACGGCAACTCGAAGGCGGGGGCGCGGACGTGGACGCCTTCAGCCTCGCTGGTCTTCGGAAGGTGGACGGATCGCCCGTCAAGGATTTGAACGACTGCGTCTCCATCCCGGCTGATGACTTCGAGGCGGAGGGGATCTGGAACCTAATCTCATGAGTGCCACCAAGCGAATTTACAAGCCCAGAGCGCCGGCCGGTGCCAATGTGCCGCCCGGAGAGGAAAAGCGGCCCAGCGGGGCGAATGGCAACGGCGCGGGGCATCCGGGCACGGAACCCGGCGAAGACGCGATCCCGCCCTTCCCGCTTGCTTCCCTCCCGCCCGCGGCGGCAATGATGGCATCCGCCATCGCCCAAACGGAGCGGACGCCCGAAGCGCTGGCAGGATGCTGTACCCTTGGCATCCTGTCGGCATCCATCGGTGCGGGGCTTCAGGTTCGCAGCGGGCCGGACCGCTTTACCAGTGGGAACCTCTATATCCTGGCATCGGCGGAATCGGGCAGCGGCAAATCGGAAACCTTCCGCCACGCGGCCCGACCCTTCCACGATTACGAACAGCGGATGATCGAATCCTGGCAGCGGGAGACCCTGCCAAAGGTGGAATCAGAAATCGCCGTGTTGGAGTCCGAGGTCAACCGCCTGAAGAAGGTCGCGAGCAGCACTAAATCCGAGACAGAGCGGGAAGCGATCCGCGGTCAGCTTGAACGGAAGATGGGCGAACTTACGAAGGCGAACGAAGGCCGTCACGCCCCGGCCCTGTCTTGTGAAGACGTAACAACCGAATGCCTTGCCGTGATGCTGGCCCATAACCGCGAACAGCTTGCCAGTATCAGCCCGGACGCGGGCAGCGTCGTGAACAATCTCTTGGGGCGTTACAACAACTTGGATCGGACGGATGAGAACATTTACCTGAAGGCGTTCAGCCGGGACCGTTGCCGGGTGAATCGCCAAGGGCGTGGGCCGGTGGCACTCGATAATCCCTGTCTTACGGCTCTTTGGCTTACGCAGCCCGACAAGGTAGAGACCTTGCTGGGCAAGCGGAGCTTGACGGATGGCGGGCTGATTCCCCGCTTTCTGATTTGCCACACCCGCGCCCAGCCCCGGCCAATCGTGGACGGTGCCGTGGGCATCCAGTCGGCCACGGCGGGCGCGTGGGAGGGGCTAATCCAGCGTCTTATTCCGACGTTCCGCCTCGCGCCGGAACCAGCGATCATCGAACCAACCCCCGAGGCGCTCAGCAGGATGAACGCCCATTTCAACGCCATCGTGGAACGGCGCCTTGGTGACCTCAAGGACGTTTCCACCTACGCGGCCCGCTGGGGTGAACAAGCCTGGCGGATTGCGGTTTGCATCCACGCCGGGCTTCACGGGGATCAGGCCGGGAATCAGCCGCTTCACCTGGAAACGGCGGAGCACGCCATCGCCCTTGCGGATTGGTTTGCCGGCGAACAACTTCGCATCCTGGAGCGCGGGCGGATCGACGCGCGGCGCAAGACGCAAGATGAGGTTTTGGCCCTCCTGGTGGACAAGCCCGGAGGGATCACCGCCCGCGATGTCCAGCGGCAGCGAATCGTTCCCCTCGCCGATGAAGCCCACGCCCTACTTGATCGCCTTGAAGCCGAAGGCCAGTTGACGGGGCACGACTCCAAACCCGAACGTGGCGGAAAGGTGACCCGGGTGTTCACGAAGGCCTAGAGAGCGGTCGTCACGGTCGTCACGGTCGTCATTGGGGGGCATGCCCAAAAGTGATGTCGTGTTTCTCCCGCACTTGCCTGTGACAATCGTGACAATCGTGACAACCGCCCCCCCCGGCATGCTCGAAAAAACACTTTTGGCACAAACAAACAGGGGCTACCGTGGCATCCCGCACAGCAACACCCTTGGGAACCCCCTGCCGCCGCTACCTGCACGGCTGGGGCGCGCCGGAATCATGTTCTGTTGGCGAAATTGACGGTGAGATGGCCGGTTTCTGGCATGTTTGATGCCGTTTTGCCCCCGGGTTACCATAATCTTGCACCCGGAGTGCCTGTTGATCACGGCAGGAGCAACGCCCTGTAGAACTGCTTACGTCCAATCGAATTTAGGTCAAACCACAAATACGGGCTGCTGGTCAAAAGAATGGTCGCCGCATTGTTCCAAGTGCTGAGATCGGGTGACGATTGGATTCGGTAGGTCCGGCCAACCAACCCGTTGATCGTGAGTCCAGCGTAGGTATTGAGCGCAAGGTCCGCACCGGCGACGGTCTGAATTTGCGGGTTGAAGGAAATGAGGCGGATTCGCTGGTTAGCGGTATCAGCAACGAAGACCATGCCACCCGACAGACAAACGCCCGATGCGGAGTTGAATCTGGCTAGCGCGCCTGGCCCATTCGCGTAGGAATTCTGCGAAAAACTCCCGGCCATCGTGACAACATTCGTCGTTGCTGTCATTTTGCGGACGCAGGAGCCACAGGCCATGATGACGTTCCCAGAACCGTCCACGCCCATAGAGGAGATGCCGCTGAACGAGGCGTTGAGGCCCACGCCATCGGTTTCCGCATTGCTCCCTGTCCCGGCAATCGTGGCGACGTTTTGATTCTGGTCAATCCGACGAAGTTTGAAGTTTCCGCTGTCCCAGACGTAAATGTTGCCCGCCTCATCCGCCGCCAGTGCTCCGGGTGAGGAAAACGTGGCGTAAACTCCGTTGGCGTCCGTGGACCCTTGGCTCGTTGATCCAGCAAAGAGGGTCAACTGGCCGTACGCGGATATGCGGAAAACCTGATTTCCAGCGGTGTAATAGATGTTGGTGCCCGAATCCGTACAAATGCCACTGCCATAGCCAATCCCGGTGTAGGTCAAGAACGTCACCGAGCCATTGCTGCCCACTTCGTAAATGCCACCGATGTTGTTGGGGTGTGCGATGACCCAGATCGTACCATTTGTGTCGATCGCCATGCCGCCGACATACCCGTTGACGTTCGAGGCAAAGGTGGACACCAGTCCGGCCGGTGTAATTTTGCGGATTACGCTGTTTCCGCTGTCCAAGACGTAGAGGTTAGTTGACGCGTCTGCCACGACGTACTGTGGAGAAGCGAACATCGCGAGCGTCCCCTGCCCGTTGAGCAATCCCGATGTGCCCGAGCCGGCGAGGATCTCCACAAAATCCTGATTGGTGTCGTAGATCTGAGTAAAGCCGGAGAGCGGAGAAAGCACACCCACCGCAACCAAGAATTGCAGGAACGAGCGCGTGCGCCTGAGGAAAGACTCTTCAGTTTTCACTTGTTTCGATTCGTTATGGGTGTTGCCCTCGCTACTATACGTCGGCGCTTCGACAGCGCAAGAGGAAAGTGCGCCCCAGCGGCCGGGGGGGCCCAAGCCCCGGCGGCCTCCACCGTCTGCAACCCCGAATGTGCGGCACTTTTCATTTTCCACCTTGGCGAAGGGGGGATTCTGCTCGGAAGGCCGGGGGGGGGGTATGATCCGGACGGTTCTGGCGTCCGAGCCGCTGGCATCGGGCCAGCGGTGGCCGCCACCCTCCACGGCACTGCCAAACCGCCCATGCGATTGGCTAGCAGACGCTCCGAGGGCGGCTTCCGCTGTCCGGACACTCCCAAGAGCTGCCAGCCGTCGAGGGCAACGCACAGTGCAACGGCGGCCGCTTGGGTGTCCGGCCGCGAGGCGAAGCACGATGCCCCTGGCTTGCCCTACGCCGCGCCGGGGGCGCGCCCGGCACTTTGGCACCCTCGGCACCGTCAAGCGCCGGGACGGGGCCATAGCGCGAGGCGGCGGGGGCGAATTGGACGCCCCGACAGGTGGGCGCTCGCGGTATCGTGACCGCGGCGGCGTGACACAGCCTGACACAGTCTCTGCTCGCTTCGCGTGTTCGACACAGCCTGACACAGCCCCGCTTTCTGACACACCCTGACACGTCTTGTTCTTCACCTAATTGCACCTTGATGCAAGAATACGCTTGCAATTACAGGTGCTTTGCAGTATATCCAATAGCAGGATAGCGCAACACAAGGCAATCATGAGCAACGACGACAACACCCTATTTGCAGGTTCAAGTCCTGCTATGCGCACCACTTTATTGACAGGGTTCCATGCCCTTCGCTCGATCCGGGATGTCTTCATTCCCGGCTTGCACGAGAATTGAAGAATGGAATCGCCACGCCAGTTCAACTACGGTCCCCGATGGGGATTGATTCTTCCCTTCTTTTTGGCCGGCACGGCGCTCATTGCGCTTGCCGCTGCTCATTTGATTTCCTCCAAGGTCGGCCTGGGACTTGCCTTTTTCCCGTTGGCCTTTGCCTCTGCTGGAGCCCTGGCCCGGCTGGCTTTCCCGAGGTTCTTGGAATTGGGTCAAACTTCTCTTTCGATTTCCCCCGGGCTTTTGCGGCCCCGCATCACGGTGATTCCGTATGATGAAATCGGGCAGGTTTCGGAAGTGGTGAGGGGCAGGATGAGCGTCCTTCAGTTGCGGACCAAACACCGAACGTTCGAGATCGTTTCGACCTTGCTTCCCGACCAGGCAAGCTACGTCGCCGTCAGGGATTTCGTAAACTCACGCATCAGGCCCGAAGCTCGCGGTCGTGAGAATCAGCCCCAGCGAAAGGAACCGGGCAAATACTGTTTCAAGTGCAGCTACGAGGGAAACGGGCAGATTTTCGCCTCCAACGGGGAACGCCTTTGGCGGGTGGAGACCCAGCATTTTGGCGGACGACCGCGGTATCCGTATGGCGTTTTTCGGGTGCCCGACTTTGTGGTTTATGGCCAGGACGACAAGGAGGCGCTCAGGGTCAGGCTCGAGCGGAAGTGGCCACTGGCCCGATTTGTGATGCTCGAAAATGAGTCGCCCGTGTGCACCATCCGACTACGGAGCCTCTTGCGGAACAAGTACACCCTCGCCTTCGCGGACGGGCAGAATTGGGTCTTCACCATGCCGTTGTTCACCGTGCTGTTCCGGGGCCGTTCGGAATCGGGCAAAGAAATCCGCGTCAGGTTGTGGTCGCACAACCTATGGTACGTGCTCATCGACCCCTCGGCCGACACCCCCCAATTGGTCGCTGCCCTTGCTTTCCTCCATCGCGAGCGGCTCCGCTTCAATTGACGATCACCGCGCGCTCTTCCCGCCACACGATGGCGGAATAGCACGGTATCGCCCTGCTCAACTGCTGGCTACCCTCTTTCACCCCCTGTCGGGGGTGATGGCGCAGGTCGCGCCTCCGGCCGCTCGAATCCCCAGACGGCGTTGTCCGTAGTCCCCGCCGTCCACCTTCCGCGCGGGCACGCCGCCCCAGGCGGTGCCGCGCGGGAGGGTCTCCCCCTTCATCAGCAGCGACAGGTCGTCGAGCTTTGAACCCGGCTCCATCCGGGTGTCATAAAGCACGAGCGAGCCGGCGCCCACGGTGCACCGCGCGCCGATCTCCACGGTCGACATCTTCATCACCCGATCCTCGAACAGGTGTGTCTGCACGGTGCAGTCCGCGTTGAGCTCGGCCTCGTCACCGATGATCGCGAGGTCGTACTCGCTCAAGTCGGTGGTCTCCATGTAAACGCGGCGGCCGATGCGCGCGCCGAGCAGGCGGAAATACCAGCACACAAACGGGGTGCCGGCCAGCGGCGCCACCAGGAACGGATCGGCCAGGTGCTCGTGCAGCGCGTTGAGCAGTTCATTCCGCCAGACCAGGGTGGTCCAAAGCGGATGCTCCCCGGGGCGGTAGCGCCAGACAATCAGCCACTTGGCCAGGATGGCGACGGCCGCCGCCACCAGTGCGCAGGCAAGATAGAGCAACGGGAACACCAGCAGGGTCTGCCACAACTCCAGTTCGTCGCGCACCACCAGGATGGCGGAAAAGAGGAGGCTGATCAGGATGATAAAGCCGGTCGACGGGGTGATGACCCGGACGAACTCGATGGCCGCGCGGAGGAGGCGCAGCCTGAGGCGGGGGTGGAAGGTGGTCTCCTCGCCGAAGGCGGTCGTGGCCTGGCGCTGCGGCAGGAAGAGGGCGGGCGAGCCGAGCCACGCGGTGTCCTCGCGCGCCGCCTGCGCCGGATCGTCCGGCGGGGCGGAGAGGCAGCCGATCAGCACCCTGTCGCCGATGACCGCGCCCGGGGGGAGCAGGGCGCTGTTGCCGATGAAGGAGCGGCGCCCGATCCGCGTCCGCCCCAGCGTCATCACCCCGTCGCGCACCCGCGGCGCGCCCAGGGACACACTGTCGGCAATGAAGCTCTCCTCGCCGATCGAAAGCAGGTCGGGGGAGATGAACGAAGCCGTGGAGATCTCCGCGCCCCGGCCCAATCGCGCGCCGAGCAGGCGGTACCAGGGGGCCAGATAAATGGAGGCATAAAGCGGACCGAGGATGTCCAGGCTGAGGTCCATGGTCTGGCCGACGAACCACTTCCGGACGTAGTAGAGGCTGTGAATGGGGTGGTCTCCCGGTTTCACCCGCCCCACCACCAGCCATTTCACCGCGGCAATCTCCAACGCGAGCAACACCACAAACGAAAGCCCGACCATGGGCGCCACCCCAAGGTACCAGTAATAGGGGTCCATCTCGTTCAAGATGTTCATCACCACGATGCCCGGGAACAACGCGGCGGAGACCAGCACGGGAAAGAGGAGCAGCCCCAAGGTCAGGAGCAAGCCGTAAACCGCCCGGAGCGCCCAACCGGGAGGACGGGCGGCCGCGGGGCGCGGCGCCGCGGCGCAACGGGCGGCAGGAGATCCGCGCCACGTCTCACCCTCGGGAATCTTCCGGCCCCGTTGCAACAGCGAGAGGTCCTCGAGCGCCGCGCCATCCGCCATCTCAGTGTCCTCGCGCAACGTCGCCCGCGCTCCAACGAAACAGCCCTGCCCCACCCGAATGTGCCCCAGGTGGAGGAACCCATCCTCGATGCGGTAACCGAGCAGGTTGCAATCGACGTTGATGCTGGTGTCGCCACCGATCGACAGCAGGTCGTAAGATCCGAAGGTGTTGGCGTCCAGAAACACATTGCGGCCGACCCGCGCGCCCATCAGCCGCAGATAGAGATTCAGCCACGGCGTCCCGGTCAGGTAATCCACCGGCACGGCCGCCTCGATGGTCCGGACCAGCCACCAGCGGAAATAGTAAACACCCCAGAGCGGGTAGGCGCCGGCGCGGAACCGGCCGATCACCGCCCATTTCACCAGGATGGGGATGCAGAGCATGAGCGGATAAAAGAGGATCAGGCTCGCGAAAGCGGCGAGGGTGGCCTCCAAGAAGCTGTACTCCTCCTCCACCATGATCGTGTAGGTGAGGTAGGGCGTGAGCCATTGCAAGGCGGTGAAGGCAAGTACGACCAGCAGGGCCGCAGCCTGGGCCGTCCCGCACCAGAAATGACGCCAGAAGGGGATCCGGGGCCGGTCTGCCGTGTCCGCCGCGGCGGCTCGGGCCGGCGCGCCCCCGGGAGCGGTGACGGGGGAGCGGCGGTCCAGTTCCGCGGACAGCGCCTCCACCGTCGGGTGGCGGTAAACATCCAGCATGGAGAGGTCGCCGAATTCGGGCCGGGCTCGCAGCGTCGAGACCATCCGGGCCGCGATCAGCGAATGGCCGCCGAGATCGAGGAAGAAATCGTCCGTGACCGAGACTGCCGCCGGCGCGAACAACGCCGCCCAGACCTCGAGTATTCCGTGCTCCCGTCCCGGACGGGCGGGGCGGCCCGCCGGGCGGGGTGCTCCGGCCTCGGTGCGCGGAGCGGGCAGGGCCTTGCGATCCACCTTCCCGCTCGGGAGGAGCGGGAGTTCTTCCAGCGGGTCGATGGTCCCGGGGACCATGTACGCGGGCAGGCGCTCGCGCAGAGCGGCGCGCACGACCTCGGAGTCCAACGCCCGGCCCGGCGCGGGCACCACAAACGCCGCCAGGCTGGCGATCCCCACGACATCCTCGCGCAGCGTCACCACCGCGGCGCGGATACCCGGCACCTCCAGCAAGACTGCCTCGATCTCCGAAAGTTCGACGCGGAAGCCGCGGATCTTCACCTGCGTGTCAATCCGCCCGAGAAACTCCAGGTCCCCCTCCCCGTTCAGCCGCACCAGGTCCCCGGTGCGATAGTAGCGTGCCGGTGGCGCGCCACTGATCGCCAGCATCACGAACTTCTCGCGGGTCAGTTCCGGCCGGCCGACATAGCCCCGGGCCAGCCCGGTGCCGCCGATGCAGAGTTCCCCGGCGGTGCCCGGCGCCACCGCGTTCAGGCCCTCATCCACCACCGCGGTGGTGTACCCCGCGAGCGGTTTTCCGATCGTGACCGGCCGGGACGGGTCGCATTCAGCGGCCGTCGCCACCACGGTTGCCTCCGTGGGACCGTAGGTGTTCACCACGCGCAGGCCCGGCCGCCACCAGCGTCGGACCAGGTCGGGCGGGCAGGCCTCGCCACCGAGGATGAGCAGTCGCAGCGAGGGGATCTCCCCTTCCATCATCGCCAGCAAGGTCGGCACGCAGGACAGAATCGTCACCCGCTGGCGCGCGAGCCACGGCGCGAGTGCCGGTCCTGAGCGCACCACCTCGGCGGTCGCGGCGATCAGCGCCGCCCCCGAATTGAACGCCAGCCAGACCTCCTCCACCGAGGCGTCAAAGGCGATGGAGAACCCCTGGTAGATGCGATCCTCGGGCCGCGGTCCGAAGAGGGCCGCCTCCGAGCGCACCAACTGGCAGGCGCTGCCGTGTTCGATCTGCACCCCCTTCGGCCGTCCGGTGGTGCCCGAGGTGTAGATGACGTAGCAAAGGTCGCCGGGGCCGGCCGCCTGCTCCACCGGCAACGGCCCGGCCGGCAACGCCGCCAGGGCGGCCCGCGTCTCGTCGATCACCAGGGTGGCCCCGGCAAACCCCGCCGCCCTGGCCACAAGTCCCCGGACAGTGATGAGCGCCCGGGCCGAGCAGTCACCGAGGATGTAGCCGATGCGATCCCCGGGGTAATCGGGATCCAGGGGAACATACGCCGCCCCCGCCTTGAGTACTCCGAGCAGGGCGGCATAGACATCCGCCGATCGGGGAAGCAGGAAGGCGACGCAGTCACCGCTCCGGACACCGCCCGCGCGCAGCCAGGCGGCGATCTGGTTGGCCCGCGCGTCCAGCTCCTGGTAGGTCAAGGTCTCTTCGCCGCACTCAACCGCGACGCGCTCCGGCCCGGCCGCAGCCTGCGCCTCGAAGAGGGCAGCCAGACTGCCGCCGACTGCCGCGCCGGCGGGAAAACCTGCCGGGTACTCCGCCGGGTCTTGGGGACTGGGGCTGTGACTCATGAATGACTGCCAACGCGGGACCTTCACGCCCCGGGTGGATGGACGGCAAACCGGTCCATCGGGTTACCGTCCCGCGTCGTCCGTCATCCCGCCCGCATAAGATGGCGTGACGCGGGGCCGGGTGTCGAACAGATTGTGCGCTGGACCAGCCGTTCTCATTTTGGCTGGGCCAGCCGTGGGGCGGGCATCCTGCCTGCCTCCCGTCACGGCTTCTAGTCGTGGCTCTGGGGCTGGAAGCCCCCAGAGAGGGCAGGCAGGATGCCCGCTCCACACCAAAGTCAGAATTGCCGGCGCTGGAGGCCGCGGCCTTTGGGCTTGCGGCCGCCCGAGGCGCGGGGATAATGGCCGGCGAGAGGAAACATGAAACAACACGCTTTCTTAGGTAGGACCGGACTCCTCATCGCGATCACTGTCGCGTTGTGCGGGCCGGGCGTCCCCGGAGCCGTGGCGGCGGAAAAGATCACCTTGAAGGTGGTGAAGGTGGACAGCGAGGAGACCAGCGGGGAGGACGGCAAGGCCGCCAACGCCGTGGATGGCGACCCCGCCACCATCTGGCACACCCAATGGCAGGATGCCAGCCCCGCCTGTCCTCATGAAATCATCTTGGAACTAAGCCGCACCGCCACCATCAAGGGCTTCACCTACCTGCCCCGGCAGGATGAGAGCGACCACGGCATTATCAAGAAGTTCGAGTTCTCCGTCAGCGAGGACGGGAAGGAGTTCGGCTCGCCCGCCCAGCGGGGGACTTTCGAGCCCGGCCGCGAGAAGAAAACGCTGCTCTTCAGCCCGGTGCGCGCGAAATTCGTGCGCCTGAGGGCCCTCTCGGAAATCAACGACGAACCGTACACCTCCGCCGCGGAAATCACCGTCATCGACGAATCCGAGGCGGTCTCGGTCAAGCCCAAGCTCTCGCTCGTCCGCGTGGACAGCGAGGAGACCGGCGGCGAGGACGGCAAGGGGGCGAACTCGGTGGACGGCAACACCAACACGTTTTGGCACACGCAGTGGCAGGACAACACCGCTCCCCTGCCCCATGAGATTGTGATCGAGCTCGATCCGCCCATGCCGATCAAGGGCTTTTCCTACCTGCCGCGCCAGGACGGCAACGACCATGGCACCATTAAGGACTACGAGTTTTCCGTGAGCCAGGACGGCCGGGATTTCGGCACGCCGGTCAAAAAAGGGACCTTCGAGGACGGCCCTGCGCGCAAGACGGTGAACTTCGAGGCGCGGCCCGCCCGCTACATCAAACTGAAAGCCCTCTCCGAGGTGAACGGGGGGGCTTGGACCTCCGCCGCCGAGATCGAAGTCATCCCATGAAGCCCCGCGTCCGCTTTGCCCCCAGTCCGACCGGCTACCTCCACATCGGAGGTGCCCGGACAGCGTTGTTCAACTGGCTTTACGCCCGCCACACCGGTGGCACCTTCCTGCTGCGCATCGAGGATACCGACGCCGCCCGGAACACCCAGGAAGCGGTCGACATCATCCTCAGCGGCCTCCGCTGGCTGGGGCTGGACTGGGACGAGGGCCCGATCACGGGCGACGCCACCGGCCCGAGCAAGGGCGCCTATGGCCCTTACTTCCAGAGCCAGCGCCGGGAGAATTACCAGCACCGCGTGGAGGCCCTGCTCTCGCGCGGCCTCGCCTATGAGCATGAGGGGGCCATCAAGTTCAGGATGCGGCGCGACCCGGTCATCATCCCCGACCTCGTCGTCGGACAGGTCCGCCGCGAGCTGACCGACCGTGAGCAGGTGGACCCCGACTTCGTCATCGTGCGCTCCGACGGCCAGCCGGTCTTCCACTTCGTGAATGTGGTGGACGACCTGGAAATGAACGTCACCCACGTCATCCGCGGAGAAGACCACCTAAGCAACACCGCCAAGCACATCGCCCTCTTTGAGGCCTTCGGCGTCCCGCCGCCGCTCTACGCCCACATTCCCCTCATCCTCAACCCCGACGGCACCAAGATGAGCAAGCGCGACACCGGGGCGTCGCTCTCCAGCTACCTGGATGACGGATACACTCCCGAGGCGGTGGTCAACTACCTGGCCCTGCTCGGCTGGTCCCCCAAGGCCAACCGCGAGAAGATGCCGCTGGCCGAGTTGATCGAGTCGTTCGACATCCCGCAGATTCTGCGCCACAACGCGCGGTTCGATCTCACCAAGCTGAACTGGCTGAGCGGCGAGTATGTGCGCGAGATGAGCGAAGACCGGTTTTACGAGCAATGCGTCCACGCCCTGGGTCGGCGGGGGTTGGATACCGGGAAGTTCCCGATCGATTACGTGAAGGCGGCGCTGGACACCTGCAAGGGCAAGTTCAAGCTGTTCAGTGAACTCCCCGCCTACGCCGGGTTTTATTTCCAGGACGAGGTGGCTTACGACCCTGCCGCCGCGGCGATGCATTTCACCCCGGAGAACCGCCCGCGCGTGACCCGGCTGCGGGAGGCGCTGGCGGCCTTGGAACCGTTCGGCCACGAGCAGGTCGGTGCCACGCTGGGCTTGGTCGCCAAGGAATTCGGCGTGAAGACTGGAATTCTGGTTCATCCGACCCGCCTGGCCTGCTGCGGCAACACCGCCGGCCCGAGCCTCTACCACCTGATCGCCATCCTCGGCAAGGAGCGCACGCTCGCCCGGCTCGACCGCGGCCTGGCCCAGATGGGGCAGACGGCGTAGGGGGGGCGTTCGAGCGCCGGGCGCGGGATCGATGAGACAACACTGCGCCCGTGGCATGGGCCGCAACCCGGAGGGTTGCCAGACGGTAGCCGGGGGCTGAGAGAAGCGACGCCCCCGGATCCGGCGCGAGCAGGCCGGTGCACCCCGTAGGGGTGCCAGAATCCGCTGAGAGGCGCTCTGGCACCCCTCCGGGGTGCTGTCCCGTTCCAACGATGTTCCGGGGGTATCGCTGCGCTCAACCCCCGGCTACCATCTGTCACCCCCTGCCGGGGGTGAGGGCACCTGCTGCGGGTCTGCCTGATCGAATCCCCAAGCGCCCTGCCCGCTACCCGCGGGGCAGTTTCTTGTTCTTCGCCCGGACCTCCTCCGCGAGGCGCGCCTTGAACGCCAGCACCTTGGCTTGGAGGCCGGGGTTGCCGACCGCCAGGATCTGCACCGCGAGAACGCCGGCGTTTCGAGCCCCATCAATCGCGACCGTGGCCACCGGCACCCCGGACGGCATCTGGACGATGGAGAGCAGGGAATCAAGCCCCTGCAACGACTTGCCCAGCACGGGAACGCCAATCACGGGCAGCGGCGTGAACGCCGCGGTCACGCCCGGCAGGTGCGCCGCCCCGCCCGCCCCGGCGATGATCACGCCCAACCCGCGTTCGTGCGCGGATTTGGCGTAGGCCGCCAGATCATCCGGCGCGCGGTGCGCGGAAATCACGTTCACCTCGGTGCGCACGCCAAACTCGGCGCAAGCATCCGCGGCGGCCTTCATCACCGGCCAGTCCGAATCACTGCCCATCAATATCCCAACCTGGGGTGGAATTTCACTCGTCATGCGGGGGCAACCCTAACCCCGGTTTTCCCTCCGCGCAACGGGAAGTTGACCGTCCTCGGCAATGCGAACGGCTGGTACAATGCGGAGCAAGCAATTCCCCCCCAAAGTCCGCCGCGCGCTGGTGATTCATCCCCATCATTAGTCCCGATCAAAACCACTCCCGGCGGGTGGATTATCCGCGGCCGGGGCGTACAGTTGAAATAGGACGCAACAGCGATTCAGTCAGCGAAAGGAAGGACGTGTTATGAAACCACAGATCGGGATCGACCAATGCCGGGCGTTCATAAACTGCCACATGCAGCCCGTCCCGGCGCACGAGGAGCCGGCGACGCAGGACCGGCCGCCAACCATCACCATCTCCCGCCAGTCCGGGGCGGGCGGCCATTCGGTGGCGGTGAGACTCGCCGAGATCCTCCAAGCCCGCGCGCCCGCCAACACGCGCCCTTGGACGGTATTCGACCGAAACCTCGTGGACCAGGTCCTCGAGGATCACCACCTGCCCAAGAGTCTGGCCCGGTTCCTCGGGGAGGAACGCCGCTCCGAACTGCAGGACACCATCGACGAACTCGTCGGACTCCATCCCCACTCGGACGCCCTCGCGCGGCAGGTCTCGGAGACCGTCCTGCGCCTGGCGGACCTCGGCAACACGATCCTCATCGGCCGCGGGGCGACGTTTATCACCCGGAAGCTGCCGCACACCTTCCACGTCCGGCTCGTGGGGTCCCTTGACCGCCGCGTGGAGCGCGTCGCGGAATGCCAGCACATCAGCCGCGATGCGGCCCGGGAAATGGTGCGGCGCGAGGACGCCGCCCGCCGCGGCTATGTGCGGCGGTTCTTCGGCCAGGAGGTGGACGACCCGCTGCATTACCACCTGGTGCTGAACACGGACTGGGTCCCCTTCGAGGAGGCGGCGCGGGTGATCGCCACCATGGTGCGGGCGCGGGAGGGCGTGCGGCAGGAGGAATGCTGGGCGGTGTGAGCCGTGCGCCGCGCCCCGGAGGCGGGGACGTCGCGTCCCCAGCCAAGCCCGAGGCGAGATCGCCCCTCGAAGGCGGCGAAACCGTAGTTTCGTTCCTCGGGAACCGCCGATGAGAGTGTGGGGACGAGACGTCCCCAGCCCGCCGACGTTTGGCCCCCTCCCTACAACTTCCCCACCTCGGGCCAGAGCGGCTGCAAATCGGTCTCTTGCAGGGCCATTTCGCGGGCGCGCTGAAGGCGTCGGCCCTGGCGCGCGAGGGCGAAGAACTTCACCAGCCACCGCCGCGCCTCGTCCACCCGCCCCAGGAGGCAGGAATAGCAGCCGAGATTGAAAGTCACCTGCTCGATATCCTTCAGTTGATCCAGCGCGGGTAACAGCGCCTCATAAGCCGCCTCCACTCCGCCGCCGGGCGCGCGCCGCAGGGCGTAGGACCGGTTGATCCAGCCGAACGAATCGGCCGGATCGGCCTCGATCAGAAGCCGGCCGAGGTCCGTGCAAGCGGCCCATTGCCCCCGGCTGGCGCAGACGGTCCAGCGGGTCTGCAACACCTCGGGATGGGACCGGAACTCCGGCGCGACCTTCCCGAGTTCCTCCGCCGCATCCGCAGGCGAGCCGAGGCCGAGCCACCCGTGCGCAGCCATGACATGGAAACTATCGGGCGGTTCGAGTGGTTTCACTCCCCCCCTCCTGCCGCCCTTGGCGGGCACCCCGATGGATTGCCGGTCGCTTGCAACACCCCATTTTCCGCCGCCCCGCGGCACGCGGCAATCAAAAAAAACACCCCGCCGCCGACGTCGGGAGCGGATGGGAAGGGCAGTTCACGGACCAGCAATTCTCATTTTGGCTTGGCCAGGTGTGGGGCGGGCTTCCTGCCTGCCTCCCGCCACGGCTTCCAGCGGCGGCTCTGCGACTGGCAGCCCGCAGAAAGGGCAGGCAGGATGCCCGCCGCACACTGGAATGAGAATTGCGGTTCACGAAATGGTCCTGCTTGACAAACGCCCCGTTCCGTGGTTTAGTGGGGCGAGTTAGAACATGACTAGCAGCATTAAAGTCAGCATGCAGAGCCAGCGTTCCGCGGGACAGAAGTCCTGCTGGCATCGTTGCGCTTGCTGGCATGGCATCGTGGGAGGAAGCTGCTAAGACCAATTTCCAAAGTTTTCGAAGAACCCGCGATTGCCTGTCAATCGCGGGTTTTTTGCTTCCCGGGCCCGGCCCGGGAAGAACGACGTTAGAACCAACCAATTCAACCAAAGTTATGAACGCAAACTATAGAAGACTACCGGCCCGGTTCGACCCCGAGGTGCGGTTTGAAGTCGAACCAACGACCCTGCCGCCCCGGCCGGTCCGGGAGGAGCATCCTTTCGAACGGCTCCGGCGGCGGCTGCTGGCGGAACAACTGGCCGACGTGTGGGATCCGGAGTTCAACCGGCTGGTCCGCCGGGCCGCCAATGAGGCAGCCGCCCTGGCCTGCCTGACCGCCTACCCTGCCCTCCTTTTCCCGACCTTGTTCGAGGAAAAGGTGGCCACCGCCGCCGCCCAAACCGCCAAACAGGCGGAAGTCCTCGCCCGCAGCCGCGACCTGGTCGCGGCCTGACGGGTGGGGCGGCCGGCTCTGCTCTCTCAAATCGCCAGTTCCGAAGCGGGCGGGCACCGCCGACTCAGCGGGTCCAGGAACGCGGCCGCCCCGGTGACCATGAAATCGAGCTCGGTTTTGGCCTGAAAAAACCGGAAGCCCCCCTCCTCAAAGCGCCGGACATCCTCCGGCCCGCCGGCGGGCCGGCCCAGCACCTTGCCGTGACGCCGTCCGGCCGCCACGATCCGATCCACCGCCTCCAAAAGCCGCGGGTGGCTTTGATCGCCGCGAAGCCCCAGGGAAAACGAAAGGTCGCTCGTGCCAATAAAGATCACATCCACGCCCGAGGTAGCCGCGATCTCCTCCACCTGGCCGAGTCCGTCGGCATCCTCCACGATGGCGATCACCATCACATTTTCATCCGCAAAATCGTAATAACCCCCCGGCGCGGGCCACCGGAACTGGGCCAAGCCCGCGCCCGAACCCCGCCTGCCCGCGGGGGGGTAATGGCAGGCGGCCACGGCCTGGCGGGCCAGATCGGGATCGCTGGTGAAGGGGAACATGACGCCGAGCACCCCGGCGTCCAGCACCCGTTTGGCGGTCCAGAGGGCGTTCACCGGCACCCGGGCGAACGGCACCGCGGGCAGCCCCCGCGTGGCGAGGACCACCTGCCGGACAGTCTCGAGCGAGACCGGCGCGTGCTCCGTCTCGATCCACAGGAAGTCAAATCCCAGGGCGGCCATTTGGGCCGCGGCCTCGACGTTGTTGATGGTGATGGTCGCGCCGATGACCGAGTGACCGCGGCGGAGCGCCGCCTTCACCGGGTTCTCCCAGCGGCTGGGGGATTTCTTGCGGGCTGTTTTCATGCAGAACAATAGAGCGTGAGGATCAACGCGTGCCAGCCGGCGCGACCAAGGTCTCCTTGATCAACCAGACCTCGGAGAGCTGGCATGACCGGCCGTTGCCCCCCTTCCCCGGCTCGCCGTACCAGGCCAAATCGAGTCGGCCGCCCCGCGTCGCCGCCGCCGACACCGGAAACTCCAGCGGCTCGATGGGCCAGGGCCGCTCGCGATAGGGATGGATGACGATCTGGTCGTTGGCCACCAGGCGGATCTTCTTTTCCGGCTCGTCCCCGCCATACACCACGCGAACCCGGTAGCGGGCCGTGGGGTCCAGGCCCTCGTAGCTCATCCGGATCGGCTGGTCGTAAAGACTCTCGACGTGATCCAGCCACGAATACCGCCGGCTCGAGCCGAGCGGCTCGCCCGGCCGCTGCACGTAAGGCTCCTCCTCGAAATCGGAGCGGGTCGAGGCAAAACAGCCGGGATCCTCCTCCGGGCCGGGGCCGCGCACCAGATGCGGCTGGAGGACGGGGTTGCCCAGATCGTCGTAGAACCCGCCAGGACCGGCGTTGGTCCACTCCACCAGGGACTGGATGCGGACCAGGCGCGCGGATTCGAGCGGCAGCGCGGCGATCTCGTCAAATTTCGCCTCCAGCCAGAGGCGGTTGTTCAGGGGAAAATCCAGCGTGTCGAGGCTGGCGCCGCGGTCCACGTCGATCGCCTGGTAGAGACTCACACTGAGCTGCATCCCGATGCTCTGGAACAACGCCTCGGCGAGCTGGTAGATGCGCAGGCGGGCGCCGGGCTCGACCGGCTCGGCCAGGACGCGGTTGAGTATCCGCCGGCTGGCGGCCATGGCCTCCGTGGCGCCGAGCCGCGGCGCGGCGGCCAGCACCGCGGTGGCCTCGTCCTCGAGCCGGCGCTCGTGGGCGAGCCGTTTCTGGATGTAGGCGTCGTAATAGGCGCGCAAGAGCGGTTGCTGGAAGCGCCAGTTGCGCAGCATGGCCGGGGAGGCCGCGTGCTCGATGGCACGGAACCGGGCGAAGGTGTCCGCCACTCCCAGGTTCGCCGCCAGGGGCCCCTGCCAGTCCCGCTCCAAGCCGAGCAGTCCCTCCGCCAGCTCGTTCGCGGAGTGGTCGTCCACGAGATAGCGGCAGTATTGGCGCAGGATGTTGGTGACGCTTGCCTCCGGCTCCCAGCCAAGCGCCGACCAGACCATCTTGTTCACATCGTCGTTGCTGCCCTCGGAATAGGTGATGAAGCCGACCGTGGGCGGCGAGGTCTGGCGGCAGATCAGCGCCTCGCCCAAGGGACGCGGGTTGATGCACTCGCGCCCCTCGGTGACCGCGAACGCCGTGTCCCAGTCGGGCACGGGATACTGGCATTGCCGGGAGTGGGTGATGTCCGGATAACTGCGAATCGCATACTGCGCCGGGATGACCTGGCGGAGTTTCGCGGGGCTCAGGCGCACCTGCGGACCGCAGACGACCCCCGTGAGCCACCGCGGCTGGTCCTTCTGCAAGGTGCTGATGAACTGATCGAACCACTCCTGGGTGAAGCCCTGCGGCGAGACCCACATCCCGGCCCGGGGATGATACCGGTGGAGGTTGGTCGTCTGGCGCTCGAGCAGGCGGAGCAGCAGATCCGGCCGCGTGTGGCCCGGGTCCCCGCCCGGCACGAATACCGCATCCACCCGGGGCAGCGCGGCGAACACCTTCCCCCACTCGGCCACGGCGGCCTCCACCGTCGCGTCGTCCGCGTAGTCCTTGTCCAGCGCGGGATACCAGATCCAGGCGTCCAACCCATACTGGTCGGCGAGACGGGACATCCCCTGCATCATCTCGAGTTGCGGCCGGGGGAAATGGGGGCTGTCGGCGGCATCATCCGAGCGCGGCGGGATCAGCTCGACGGCGTTGCAGCCGAACACTGCGAGATCGCGAAAATACTGCTCCCAAGCGGGGAGATCCCACGCGTCATAGGTGTTGGATTTCGGCCGGTAGCCGAGCTGGTGGCCGCGCAGAGGATAGCGCGGGGCCGTGACGAGGTTCAGGTCGTCCGCGACGTCGAGGCTCCCCTTGTGGGCGTGCATCTCGCGCAGGAACCGCCCGATGCCGAACAGCAGCCCGCGCGCGTCGTTCCCGAGTATGAAAACCACGGGACGCGAGCGGCCGGCCTCGACGCGCAGCCGGAAGCCCTCGGCCGGCAACCGCTCCGGCACCGCGCCGATTTCCGCCGCCCAGGGGCCGCCCGCCGCCGCGAGGTCGGACGCCACCGCCGCCACGATCACCGGCCCGGCGCCATTCGTACCGTCGGCCGCGGAGAGCTGAATACCGGTCCGTTTCTCAATCTCCCCGACCAGCATGCGCACTGCCGCCTGGCGCGGCCCCTCCGCCCCCGGCGCGGTGACCAGGACGGCGGATTTGAGGTCGAGCGCGGGGGCAGCGGCGGCGGAGCCCAGCAGCAGGGCGGCCGCCAGGCAGGCCCGGGCGACGGAGGAGGCCCTGGCCGCGTGAGGACGCACCAGGCCGGCAACCGATGGGTCAGGAGTTGTGTTCATGCCGAGTCCGGCGAGGGATACGCCAATCCAGCCGCGCTGTCGAGCATGCGATCCACCGCCCTGACGAGGACCAAGCTCCGCCCGCGGGCGGGCCCGCATGACGTCACCAACCAACCGGCCGGGAGGAAGCGCCCCGGCTCATGGTCCGACGATGACCCGGTAGAAGCGCTGGCGGTCGCTGGCACCCGGATCGATGACGTTGAACGAGTTCGTCGCCAGGTTGTTGGTGGCGAAGAGGGTGGTCCAGTTCGAGGCGGTGAGGCTGGTCGCCATCTGCACGGTGTAATTCTGGCCGGCCGCGCCGGTGAGCCGCATCTGAAAGCGGTTGGTGCCCCAGCGGGGGAGGGAGAGAACCGGGCGCGGGTTGACGGTGATCGACAGCACCTGGTAGGCCGTGGCGAGCAGGGAGTCGGTGACCTCGATAAGGAACGAGGCCGTCCCGTTGGTCGCCGGGGTTCCGGAGAGGAGGCCGGTGGTGCCAAGCCCCAGGCCGGCTGGCAGCGCGCCCGATCCGGGCGCCACGCGCCAAGTGTAAGGGAGCATCCCGTCTTGGGCGCTGAGCTGCATGCTGTATGGAACGCCCAGCGTGCCATTGGGGAGCGACGTGGTGGTGATTTGCAAAGCCGCCGGGGAGACGTTCAGCGAGAGCGGCGAAGGGGAGTCCGCAAAGCTCCCGACCGAGTCAGTCACCCGCACGAAAAAGTAGAAGAGACCGCTGGCGGCCGGGATGCCGGAGAGTATTCCGTTCGTGGCGAGCAACACATTCGCCGGCGGAGCCGCCGAGTAGGGCGGGATGGACCATGTGTAAGGCGGCACGCCGCCGAAGGCCGAGAGCGACTGGCTGTAGTAAGCACCCACATACGCAGTGGGCAGGAGGTTCACCCCCACCGAAGGCGGCGAGGCCGCCGACCGGATCGTGATCGAGAAGAACTGCGTGACGACATTCGGCGGCGACGCGCTGTCATACACCGCCACCGGAAAGGGGTAGGTGCCGGACAAGGATGGGACCCCCGCGATAGTGGCCCCCGCGACGCTGGTCGTGAAACCCATGTCGCCGCTGGCGGTGGGGGGAAGCGACACCGAGCCCTGGGGCAGAAACCACGAGTAGGGCGGGGTGCCGCCGGAGGCGGTGATTTGCTGGTTGTAGATCTGGCCCACGGTTCCCCCCGCCAGCGCATTGGTGCTCATCTGCAAGGGCACCGGGGGTGCCACGATAAAATTCGCGACCGCGTCCGCAGTAACCACCGGCACGGACTGAATGGCAGGGCATAGGTAATTCCCCCGCCCCAACAAGTTGTCCAAAGTGCTCCACTCGCCGCTGCCCTCGGTGCAGAAGACCGTCACTTCCCAAGTGCCCGGAGGCACCGCCATGGAGTAGGCACCCCCTCCGCCGGTGCCCGTTTCCGTGAAAAACCCGGCCCCGTTGATGACGGCCGTGCCGGAGAGCGCCAGCCCGACCAAGGGGGTGCCGTTCGCCTGGAGGACGGAGCCGGTGATCGCGTTGGTCGCCGCCAACGCGAGAAAGTTCGCGGTGGCGTTTTGATTGGAAACCACCAGCGTCTGGTTGGTGGAGCAGATATAGCCGGCTGGGAGGCTGTTGCCACCCCCGCCAATGTTCACCCCGACCATCCAGACCCCGTTCGGCACCGCGAGGGAGTAGTTGCCACTGGTGTCCGTCTGCCCGTTCCCCTGGTTGTAATAGGTATTGTTGACGGTCGTGCTGGCCCACATGCCGACGCCGGCGAGCGGGTTGCCGTGGTTGTCCTTGAGCGAACCCGTGATCAGGTTGGTGGAGGAAAGCAGGGCGGTGAAATTCCAACCCACCGCCTCCCCGTTGGTCAGCGTCTGCTCCAAGCTGGAGGAGAAAACATAGGTGGCGGCGGCACCATCACCCGAGGTTTGCACTCCCCAGTTTCCCGCAAGCGCGGTGGCAAAATAATTCCCCTTCGAATCGGTCAGCGCGTCGCTGTTGTAATAATTGGTGGCGTCCGAGGAATTGACATCGATTCCTGGAAGCGCATTCCCCTGGGAGTCGGTGACCGTGCCATAGAAAAACGCGGTGGCCAGGGCCAGTGGCAGGCGGAACCCGGCTTGTCCAGCGGTGGCGGGCACCGGGCTTTGCAAGCCGACGTACCCGAGGACGTTGAGGCTGGTGTCGTTGGGGTTGATGTACCACTGGCTGGGACTCGATTGAACCCCCGCCGTGAAGTTGCCACTGGCGTCGGTACGCCCGACCCCGATGAGTCCGGTCGCGGTTTGGACCGTGAGGAAGACACCCGGCAGGCCGAGGCCCGCGTTGTTCGCGTCCACCACACTGCCGGAAATCGTCGCCGTGGCGGCGGCCACCGTGAGATTGGTGGCGACCGACTGTCCCGCGCCCAAGGCGACCACGGAGGCGGTGGCCAAGCTCGTCACATACCCTCCTTGGAAGGCGGCCGGCAGATAGCTCCCGGGTGGGACCATGATGCTATAGTTGCCGAAAGCGTCCGCCGCAGTGCCCGCGACGGGGTTGCCACCGGGACCGCCTTTGCCCGGACGCGGCGGCGGGAAGAGCAGCACCACCGCGTTGGGCACCGGACCGGCGGTGCCGCTGCTGAGGACCGTGCCGCTGAGAGTTTGAGCGGAAGGAACGTTCGTGACGGTGAAGAAATTCGTAATCGGCGACCCGCCCCCGGGTGTGGTCAGCACAAAGCCGTAGGTGCCCACAACCGATTGAATGAAGTCGCCATTGGCGAACTTGTATTTCGCCGTGATCTGGCCCGGCGTCGCGTCACGGTCGCCCGGCACGTTCATGTTGGTGATCCCCCCCATGACCATGCCCGGGTTCCCGTCGGTCAGGGTGAACTGCTGGACCAACGGATCGCCGGCATCGATCACGCCGTTACCGTTGGCGTCCATGTACTTCTGCACCAGCACGCTCTGCCCGTTCGTCAGGCCGGTGACGAGGAGCGTGATGGAACCGCTGTAGGTGTTGCTAATCGAGGAGGGGGTGATGGAGCACGCGATGCCGCCGCGGGCCGCCGCGGCGGCGAACAAAGTGGCGAGCAGCAGCAGCAGGGTGGGCCAGGCGCCCGAGACGCGGGGGTGGGGTGGGTTCATTGGACTGGTTCCGGCGGTCTTTCGTTGGTCAACGTTCAGGGGGATAATAACTCCATCCCGGGCGGCGTCTGTCAACCGTTTTCCGAGGGTCTCCGCCCGCGGCCGCGCCTTGACACCGGCCGTGGGCCGGTGTTAATCGTCCGCCAACGGACTGCATGGTGCGAACTGAAACCCCAACCATCCCCCGCCGCCCATCTTGGCGGGCGGCGTTCCTGGCCGCTGCGGCGTGGCTGCTGGCGTCGTGCCTGGCGGGGCGCGCCGCCACTCCTTCCGCCACGACGGCCGCCGCCACTGCGGTGGCCACGGGGACGGCGACCCTCAACGGGAGCGTGGCCCCCAACGGGCTGGCCTCCAGCGCCTGTTTCCAATGGGGCCCCACCGCCGCCTACGGCAGCCAAACCCCAGTCACCCTGGTCCCCGCAGGAACGGCAACGGCGGCGCTCACAGCCACCCTGCCCCGGCTCACGGCCCAAACCACCTACCATTTCCGCCTGGCCACCACCAACAGCGACGGCGCGGCCTGGGGCGCGGACCAGACCTTCACCACCTCGGCACCAACCCCATCCGCCACCACCCTCCCGGCGGGTTCCGTCACCACGGTTTCGGCCAGCCTGGGAGCGCGGATCATCCCCTACGGCGCGCTGGTCGGTTTCCAGTGGGGGCCGACGACCGCCTACGGGAACCTCACCGCGCCCGTCGTGGTGGCAGGCGGCTCCACCACCCTCAACGACTCGATCACCGGCCTCACCCCCGCCACGCAATACCATTACCGGGTCACCGCGGCCAACTCGGGCGGGGTGGCGTACGGCGCCGATCAGAGTTTCACCACCGGCGCCGCGGCACCCCAGGCCGTGACCACGGGGGCGACCATGGTGACCGAGACCGCTGCCACCCTCAACGGGGAGATCAACCCCGAAGGGCTCGCCACCAGCGTTTCGTTCCAATGGGGCCTCACCGCCGCCTACGGGAACAGCACCCCAGCCCTGACGCTGGGCAATGGCAGCCAGAGCAGCCTCACCAGCCAGCGCCTCACCGGCCTGACCCCCGGCTCGCTGTACCACTTCCGCGTCACCGCCGCGAACGGTGCCGGCCCGGCCACCGGGCAGGACCTCACGTTCACCACCGCGCCGCTGCTCCCCGGCGCGGTCACGCTGCCGGCGACGGCCGTCACCGGCGGTTCCGCCACCCTGAACGGCCTGCTGAATCCGAACGGCTACCCGGCGACCGCCGCCTTCCAATGGGGCACCAGCACCGCCTACGGCCAGAGCACCACCCCGGCCCCGTTTGGCACGACCCCCGGCACCGCCAACGACTACGCCAATGTCGCGGCGACCCTGACCGGGCTGCTGCCGGTGACCACCTACCATTTCCGGCTGCGCGGTGCCAACGCCAGCGGCAGCTCTCCGGGGGCGGACCAGACCTTCACCACCATCGGACCATCCCCCTCCACCACGACGCTGCCGCCAACGCAAATCACCGGCATTTCCGCCCTGGCCGGCGGGACCGCGAATCCCGAGGGCCTGCCCGCCTCCGCCTTTTTCCTCTGGGGCGCCACGCGGGCGTACGGCAGCAGCACCCCGCCCTCCCCCGCCGGCAACGGCACCTCGCCGGTGTCCGAAAGCGCGCTGCTCACCGGCCTCATCCCCACCAGCACCTATCATTACGCGATGGCGGCGACCAACGGCGGCGGGATGGCCCTGGGGGCCGACCAGGCGCTGACCACGGTAGCGCACAAGCCGGTGGTGGCCACGCTGCCCGCGACCGGCATCGCGCAATTCTCAGCGACGCTGCAAGGGACGGTGAACGCGGAGGGGCTCCCCACGACGTATTACTTCCAGTATGGGACCAACACCAGCTACGGCAGCCAGACGCCGACCAGCCCGGTCGGCTCCGGCACCTCCGCGGTGCCGTACAGCCAGTTCGTCTCGCTGAACCCCTACACCACCTATCACTACCGGATCGCGGCCTCCAACGCGGGCGGCACCTCCTTCGGCAACGACGTCACCTTCACCACCCTCGCCCCCTCCCCGAGCGTCACCACGGGGCCGGCCAGCGCCGTCACACCGGCCGCCGCGGTGCTCAACGGCACCGTCCAGCCGTTCGGCCTGGCCGCGACGTGGTGGTTCTCCTGGGGGACGACGACCAGCTACGGAAACCGGACGGTGGGGGGCTCGGTGAACGGGCTCGCGGCGGTCAACGCGCCTCTCGCGGGGCTGACACCCGGCACCACCTACCACTTCAACCTCTCCTCGATCAGCATCGGCGGCACCGGCACCGGCAATGACCAGACCTTCACCACCCCGCTCACCATGATCGTCCCGCACGGGGTCCGTCAGGCCGGGGGAAAAATCCACTTTTGGTGGGACTCGACGCCGGGAATGGTTTACCGGGTGGAGTCCGCGACACCGGAGCCGGCGCCGGCCTGGCACGAAGCCGCCACCGTGCGGGCCGATGGAACCACCACCAGCTACTCGGAGCCGCTCCCGGCCGGGGGAAACCGCCTCTACCGGGTGCTCCCGGCAGACTGACGGCGGTCAACCGCGGCGGGCGCGGACCGCGGCTTTCTTCTCCTCCAAGTCGGCCCGGATCGACTTGCGATCACTCACGAGCTGCTTCCGGAGCTTCTCGATTTCCTCGTCCTGACCGCGGTCCACCGCCTTGGCGATCTCATCGGTGATGAGCAGCTCCCGTTCGGCAATCTTCGCGGCGCAGCGCGCCTCGAGGTCGGCGATCTCGCGCTTTTGCTTTTCGGTCAGGGTCACCGTCGGCTCGGCCTTCCCCAGCCGCTCCATCGCCAGTTCGTAAGCACTCTTCATAGCATTGGTCTCCGTTCTCCGCGCTGGGATTCTACAATCGCCACCGGGCTTTGTAACGGCTTTTTCGCCCGCCCCCCTTGAATTCGCGGGGCGTTTGAGGGAAGCTCCCCAGCATGAAGTTCCTCCTGCTGGCCGCGCTCCTGGCGGGTGTGTGCCCGCTCGGCGCCGCTGAGGGTGCCTGGTCCGCCGACCTCGGCGACGGGGTGAAGCTCGACCTGGTGCTCATCCCCCACGGCCGCTTCGATCAGGGCTCGCCGGCGGACGAGGCGGGCCGCGGCGCGGATGAGACCCGCCGGCCGGTGACCCTCACCCGGGATTATTACCTCGGCAAATTCCCCGTGACGCTCGCCCAATTTGATCGCTTCGTGCGCGAGGCCTCGTACCAGACGGAGGCGGAGCGCGGCGCGAGCGGCGGCTTCGGCTGGGATGGCACGAAGCTGACCCAGGACAAGCGCTTCAACTGGATGTCGCCCGGTTTCGATCAGTCCGACACTCAGCCGGTGACCACCGTCACCCACGACGACGCACTGGCGTTCTGCGAGTGGCTCTCGCGCCGGTCGCACATCAAGTTCCAGCTCCCCAGCGAGGCCGAATGGGAGCACGCCTGCCGGGCCGGCACCACCAACGCGTGGCACAACGGCAACGACCCGGGCCGGGCGCGGGAAATCGCCTGGTCCAAGCCACTGGCCCTGAACCAGACCCATCCGGTCGATTCGCTCGCGCCGAACGCGTGGGGTTTGTTCATCGGCGGCAACGTTCACGAGTGGTGCCGGGACTGGTACGCCCCCTACACGCCCGGTCCCGCCATCGATCCGGAGCAGACCAGCCCGGCCGCGGGCGACAAGCCGCGGCGGGTGCTGCGGGGCGGCTCGTGGCTGCGGGAGGCCGGCGCCACGCGCTCCGCCGCGCGCTACCGCGCCAGCCCCGGCAGCCGCAACGCGGACACCGGCTTCCGTGTCATGACTTACGCCGGAGCACCCCCGCCCACCGCTGTCTTGCTCGAAAACCCCGCCCTGCCTGCCACGCCCAACCGCTAACCGCCACACCCAATCCCCGTATGTCCACCCCGCTCCACCTCGGCTTCATCGCGATTTTTCCCATCTTCGCGCTGCTGGTCCTCATCTTCCTCGCGGTGATCTTCTTCGGCTTGATCCGCGCCGTGTTCTCCGGCCCCGTGCTCCGGGTGCCCTTGCCCCCGGCCACTCCCGTGCTGGGCGGCATCGGCATCCAACTGGGCCCGGACGGCTTCTGGATCTTCTCGGTCCCGCACGACCCGGGATCGCTGATCCATTATCACTACTGGACGGGCGGCATGCGCCACGGCGGACGGGTGCCCTACCAACCGGGCGCGGATGGGCGCCAGTTCATCTACACCGGGAACCGCCCCGAACGGGCCGCGATCGTGCAAGTGGACGAGGTGGACGACGGCGGTACGCTGTTTGTCCCGCCGGTGATCGTGGTGGACGGAGGGGGTGCCATGGAGGTGCCGCCGCCCTCCTTCGCCCCACCCTTCCCGACGCCACCGGTATTTGACCCGCCAACCCCGCCCGCGCCGCCCTCCTTCCCCTCCGCCTATTGAGTGCGCCCGTGCCCTCCGACCCCACGCCCCGGGCGCGGGCGTTGATCTTCCAACCGCGGCCCGCTGAGAGCGTCCTCGCCCGACGCACCGCGCGTTCGCTGCGGCTCGCGGGCTTCGCCGACGAAGATATCCTGGTTTGCCCGTGCGCGGGGTTCGCCACCGCGCTGGCGGGCGATCGCCCGGTGCTGATCCTGCGCGCGGGCGCCTGGCTCGCCGCCCCGGAGCATTGGTCCACCCCAGCCCCGAGCGCCACCGGCCGTGGCCTGTGCGCGGTCGGTGCCGTGCTCCGCGGGGCCGGGGGGGCGGGTCGGCCCGCTCCGGACGACCTCGCCCGTTTGTCCGCCTGGCGCGCCTGGTTTGCGCCGACCGGGGGTGATCTCGATCAGGCACCCGCACGTCCAGTCGCGGCGGAGTGGGATCCCCTGTCGCTCTTCCTGGACGCGGCCGCGGTGCGCGAGGTCGCCCGCACGGCGGCCGCCAACCCCGCGGCGGTGCTGCGCGCCAGCCTGGGAGGACTGCGCGTGGTGCACCTCGCGGCCCTGGACGCCCGGTTCGATCCGCAGCTCCGGATCATGCAGCTCATCACCAGCCTGCAGCGCGGCGGAGCCGAGCGGGTGACGCTGGATCTGGTGGCAGCCCTCGCGGCGCGGGGGATGACCGTCCGCCTGGCAACACTGGGCCGGTCGTTGCGCGCCACCTTCCCCGCCCCGCCCGGCACCATCGACTTGGCGGCGGCCTCCCCGAGGCTGGCGGACCGCGCGGACCTGCTCGCACGCGGCTGCGCGAGGGGGGGATTCGACCTGGTGCATGGCCATTTGATCCCGGCGGAGGTGGCGCGCCGCCTCTCGCTGCAGGGGCTGCCGGTGATCCTCACCATCCACAACACCGCCGAGGCCTGGCCGAAGGGGATGACCGGCCTCGCGCGAGGTGACGCGGCCCTGCTCGCCGCCTGCGCGGAGGCCGTGGCGCGGGATCTCCACGCCGCGGCGGTGCCCGTGCCGATCCGCACCGCGCGCAACGGGGTGGATCTGCAACGCTTCCGCCGGACCGCGGCGCACGAGGCGTCCCGGGCGGCGCAACGGCTGGCCTGGGGGTTTGGCGCCGACGACTTCGTGTTGGTCGCGCTGGCCAACCCCCGGCCACAAAAACGCCTTGACCGAATGCCCGCGATCCTCGCGGCGCTGCGCGATGCGCTCGGGCCGGAGCGCGAGGCCCGCCTGGTCCTCTGCGGAGAGGCGATGCCGGGAGACCCGAAGTCGGCCGGGGAGGTCGCGCGGGTCACCGCGTCGATCGGGGCGCTCGGGCTCACGCCGCACGTCCGGTGGGCGGGCACCGTGGCGGAGGTGACGGCCCTGCTCGCCGCGTGCGATGCCCTGGTCTCCCCGAGCGCGCACGAGGGCTTGAGCCTTGCCTGCCTCGAAGCCCTGGCGATGGGACTCGCGGTCGTCGCCACCCGCGTGGGAGGCACGCCGGAGATCGCCCGGGACCACCCGGCCCTGCGGTTGGTGGCGCCGGACGCCGGCGCCGGGGAATTCGCCGGGGCGCTGCTCCCCCTGGCCTCGCTACCGCCCGCCGCGCGGGCGGCGGAGGGCGGGGCGCGGCCGCCCGCGTTTCTCCGCCAATGGTCGCTCGAACGGATGGCGGCGCGGTATGAGACCCTCTCCCGCCGCGTGGTGGCCCGCGCGGCGGCCAACACCCGGCCCGACGGGCTCTGGCTCATCGCCAACAACTTCTCCACCGGAGGAGCCCAGTCGAGCGCGCGCCGGCTGCTCCTCGGCCTCGCCGCCCGCGGAGTGCGTGTCCGGGCCGCGGTGGTCGAGGAGCACCCGGGCCACCCCACGCCGGGCCGGGCGGCGCTGCTCGCGGCGGGCATCCCCGTCCACGCCGCCCCGCCCGATGCGGACCCGGCAGCGGCGCGGGAGGTTCTCTTCCAAGCCTTGGACCAGGATCCTCCCGCGGCGGTGCTCTTCTGGAATCTGCGCCCATCCTTCAAGACCCCGCTGGCGGACGGGCTGCTCGACACCCCGGTCTTCGACATCAGCCCGGGCGAGATGTACTTTGAATCGCTGGCCGCCTTTTTCGCCCGCCCGGACGCCCCGGGACCGTACCGGGAGCCGCGTGAATACGGCCGCGATCTGGCGGGGGTGATCGTCAAATACCAAGCCGAAGCCGCCCAGGCCGCCGAACTGCTGGGGGCGAAGGTCCACGTGGTGCCCAACGGCGTGCCGCTGCCTCCACCGGGGAAGCCCCGGCCGGCCGATGGCCGGGTGGTGCTGGGCACGGCCGCGCGCCTCCATCCCCGCAAGCGGATCGAGGACTTGCTCGAGGCGTTCGCCCTCGCCCAAGGCCCCGGCCCGGCCCTGGAACTCCGCATCGCGGGCGGAGTGGAAGGCGGGTGCGGGAGTTACGCGGAGGATTTGCGGCGGCAGGCAGCGGGCCTGCCGGTGGTCTGGGTGGGCGAGACCTTCGACCTGGCGGCTTTCCACGCCGGCCTCGACCTGTTCGTGATGATCTCCGAACCGGCCGGCTGCCCGAATGCTTCGCTCGAGGCGATGGCGGCCGGGCTGCCAGTGATCGCCACCGACGTCGGGGGCGCCTCCGAGCAGGTGCTTGAGGGGGAAACGGGGCGGTTAACCCCCGCCCGCGACGCGGCCGCCCTCGCCCGCGCCATCCGGGAACTAGGGAACTCGCCGGAGCAACGACTCCGCTTCGGGGCGGCGGGTCGCGCCCGGGCGGAACACCACTTCAACCTCGACCGGATGGTCTCGGATTACCTCCGGCTCTGCCTGCCCCCCGGGCCGGCCTGACCCTCTCCCCCCGCCCCGGCCCGCGCCCAGGCGGCGCGCCGGCGGGCGGGGCGTGAATTTCCTTTGCGACCTTGATGGAACCTGTATTCTCCGCCTAGCCAACCTCCAGGCTCGCCGCCGGTCTCACGAGGGACCGCGCCCATGGGCAAGCCTCGGGGCAGGCGGGAGCGGCGGAACGAGCGACAGGGAAACTGGCGGCGTGATGCGGAACACAGGACCTAACGAGAGCACCGGGCGGCAACCCAAGCCAGCCCCGTCCGCGCCGGAGTCGGCCGGAGAGGCGGCCTCCCCGCCACCCCGGCGCAAGGGTCGGCCCCGCAAGACCGACACCGCGCCACCCGCCCCGACCGCGCGGGCGGACAAAATCCGCGAGCTCGTGCAACTGGCGTCTGATCAAGGCCACCTCACCCAGGAGGATCTCCAGACGATCCTGCCGCCCGAAACCACCACTGCCGAGGAACTGGACGATGTTCTGACCAAACTCCGCAACCTCGACGTCGAGATCATCGATTCTGCGGACCCCGCCCGGAACCCGGACGAGGAGGATGAAAGCGAACCCTCCGGCGGCGGGGATGCCCTCGGGGATCCGGTCCTGCTCTACCTGCGCCAAATGGGGCGGGTGCCGCTGCTCTCGCGCGAGCAGGAGATCGAGATCTGCCGCGACATCGAGAAAGCCGAAACCGACGCGCGGGAGATCTTGGGGCAGTTCGGGTTCGTCCCCCGCCAGTACGTCGCCTTCGCTGAAAAGCTCGCGCTGATTGCCGCCCGCAAACGCCCGGAACGTCCCGCCGGGGATGAGTCGACCGCGGAGCACGAGCGCTATCTCCGCCGGCTGCCCGCGCTCGTCAAACACACCCTCGCGGCCGACCAGGCGGCCGAAGCGGCCTGGGCCGCCTGGGTCGAGGCCTCCCCGGGCCCGGACAAGGACCACCGGCGCGTCCAGTTCGAGGCCGCCGCCGGGCGGGTCCGTGAGGAAATCGGGCGGTTCGAGCGAATGCCGAGGGTTCTGGATGAACTCGCGCGGGCCGCCGATGAGCTGGCGGAACGCATCCGGTTCGCCACCCTGGCTCCCGCAGGGGGGGCGGTGCCCGACGGCCCGCCGCCCGCCGAACCCGCCACTCTGCGCGATCTGGAGCGCATCGCCCGCCTGCCGGCAGCCGAATACCTCGCCCAGCACGAAAGACTCCGGCAAACGGTGGGCCGGGCACGGGACGCCAAGATCCGCATGGTCGAGGCGAACCTCCGCCTCGTCATCTCGGTCGCCAAACGCTATATCAACCGCGGCCAGTCGTTCCTCGACCTGATCCAGGAGGGCAACATCGGGCTCATGAAGGGGGTTGAGCGGTTCGAATACCAGCGGGGCTACAAATTCTCCACCTACGCGACCTGGTGGATCCGCCAGGCGATCACCCGGTGCATCGCCGACCAGTCCCGCACCGTCCGCATCCCGGTGCACATGATCGAGTTGATCAACCGGCTCTGGCGGCACCAACGGCGCCTCACCCAGGAACTTGGCCGCGAGCCGACCACCGAGGAGCTCGCCGAGGCGGTCGAGATTTCCCCCGATCGCGTCCACGCCGTCCTCACCGCGGCCCAGCAGCCGATCTCGATGCAAACCCCCGTGGGCGACGCCGAGGAAGCCCGGTTCGAGGATCTGATCGAGGACAAGACCGCCGAGGATCCGAGCGACCTGACCAGTTTCAATCTCTTCCGCAAACAGCTCGACGGCGTGCTGCTCGAATTGAGCGAACGCGAGCGCAAGATCCTCGAGTTGCGCTACGGCTTGGTGGATGGCATCCCGAGCACTCTGGAGGATGTCGGGCGGAAGTACAACGTGACCCGCGAGCGCATCCGCCAGATCGAGGCCAAGGCGCTGCGCAAACTGCGCCACCCCGCCCGGAGATCCCACCTCGAGGACTTCCTCGCGATGATCAAGGAATAGTCCTCCTCCCTCTCCCATCGGATGGGAGAGGGCTGGGGTGAGGGTCCCTTTCCTCCACCGGGCGGTGTTCCCCCGCGCCCCGGCCGTTTCGGATTGCCCGCGGGGCGGGAAGCCCCTATCTATAGCGCATCATGAGTGTTTTGATTGTCGGCTCGACCGCGCTGGATTCCATCAAGACCCCGAAGGGTGAGAACCCGCGCCTGCTCGGGGGCTCCGCCAGCCACGCTTCCGTGGCGGCCAGTTTCTTCGGACCGGTGAACCTGATCGGCGTGGTGGGCGATGACTTTCCGAAGCGCTACCTCCAGCTCTACAAGCGCCACCGCATCAACCTCGACGGCCTCCAGATCCTCCCGGGCAAGACCTTCCACTGGTCGGGCGAGTATGAGGCGAACATGAACAACCGCCGCACCCTGGCCACCGAGCTTGGCGTGTTCGAGACCTTCTCCCCCGAACTGCCCGAGGGCTGCCGCACCGCCCCCTATGTCCTGCTGGCCAACATCGCCCCCGCCCTCCAACACCATGTGCTGGACCAGATGCGGCGGCCCAAGTTCGTGGTGGCGGACACCATGGACCTCTGGCTCAACATCGCGCTGGACGACCTCATCCGCCTGCTCAAGCGGCTGGACGGTTTCGTGCTCAACGACAGCGAGGCCCGGCAACTCACGGGCGAGGACAACCTGCTTGCCGCGCTCAAGAAAGTCCACCGCCTCGGCCCGCGGTACGTGGTGATCAAGCTCGGCTCGCATGGCTCCGTGCTCTCGATCCCGGAAGGCCTGTTCCTTTGCCCCGCCTACCCGCTCCGCTCCGTGGTGGATCCCACCGGCGCGGGCGATTCCTTCGTCGGCGGCATGATGGGCTGCCTCGCCGCCTCGCGCGGGCCGGTGGAGAAACACCTGCGCCGCGCCATGCTCTACGGCAGCGTGGTCGCCTCCTTTTGCTGCGAAGGCTTCGGCCTGCAACGGACCGCGAAACTGACCCGGGCGGAAATCGAGACGCGCTACTCCGAACTGCGCGAGATGGTCCGGGTTTGAGGGGGGGGGGCCCCCCAGGCTGGCGGCCGCCTACCCCGCCCGTTCCCGCTTCGGGAGCACCTTCACGTTCGCCGCCTCTTGGATCACCAGGGAGTGCGGCGGTACGCTCGTGGTCAGAAACACATTCGCGCCAATCGTGCTCCCCTCGCCCACCACGGTGTCGCCTCCCATGATCGTCGCGCCGGCGTAGATGGTGACCCGATCCTGCACCGTCGGATGCCGCTTCTGGCCGCGCAATTGCTGGCCGGCCGCGAGCGACTTGGCGACGAGACCGACGCCCTGGTACATCTTCACGTGGTTGCCCAGTTCCGCCGTCTCTCCCACCACCGTGCCGGTGCAGTGATCCACGAAGAAGTGGGTGCCGATCTTCGCGCCCGGGTGCAGGTCCATGCCGGAGCGGCTGTGCGCCCACTCGGTCATGATGCGCGGGATCAACGGCACCTGCTTGAGGTAAAGCTCGTGCGCCAGGCGCTGCACGGCCACGGCCTCGATGCACGGATAGGCGAGGATCACCTCCTCGCGGCTCAACGCCGCCGGGTCGCCGTTGAAGGCGGCCTCGGTGTCGGTCTGGAGCAGTTCCCGCAAGCACGGGAGGCTCGCCAAAAACCCGACGGCCAGTTCCCGCGCCAGCGGGCCGATCTCGTCCTGGGCCACCCCGGCCGGCGGGTGCGCCTCCAGGCTGCGCCGGATCTCGGTCTCCAGCCGCCGCAGCACCGACTCGAGCAGCCCCGCGGTCTCCTCCACGATCTTCGACGAATGGATCGGTTTCTCGGCAAAATAACCGGGAAACAGCAGACACAGCAGATCCGCGGTGATGAGGGAAATGGCGCGCTTGGACGGCAAATTCTTGCCGTCCAGGTGATTGATGCCGCCGAGGGCGCGGTAAGACGCCGTCAATCGTTCGGTAAGCTCGGTAACCGTCAACTGCACGGGCCGACTATCCCCGATCCAGCCGGACATGGCAAGGCCGGGAGCCGGGTGGCCGGTCGGACGCGCGCGAAGCTCGCCTTTGCCCTCACCCAGAGGTACGCTCCCCGTCATGAAACGCCCCCTCAGACTCAGAGGACCGGCGGAACCGGAGCGGCGGGGACGGCCGCCCGCGGCCGCGCTCCTCGCGTGCTTGTTCTGGTTGATGGCGGCGGTCGCCGCGCAGGCGGCGGCACCCCAGCCCGACATCCTCTTGTTCATGCCGGATCAATTCCGCGGCGACTGCCTGGGCATCGCCGGGCACCCGGTGGTCCGCACCCCGCACCTTGATCAACTCGCGCGCGAGGGCGTCCGCTTCCGGGGCGCCTGGTCCACCTGCCCGTCCTGCATTCCCGCCCGCCACGCCCTGCTCACCGGCCAGCATCCCGCCACCAGCGGGGTGGTCGGTTTCGCCGGCCGCCCGATCCTCACTCCCACGCTCCCGCAACTCCTGGCCGCCGCCGGCTACCAGACCATGCTCTGCGGGCGCTACATGCATCAGGAGCCCACCGCGGATAACTACGGTTACGACCGGGAAATCCGCGGGAGCACCTACGTGCCGGACGACGACTACGACCACTACCTCAAGCGCGAGGCCCCGGCGACCGGCGGCATCGTGGAGCTGGTGCGCCAGCTCGGCCTCTCCATGAACGGCTGGGCCGCGAAGCCGTGGCCCCTCGACGAGGCGCTGCACCCCACTGCTTGGACCGGCCGCGAGGCCGCGCTCGCCCTGCGCGACACCCCCACCGACCGCCCACTTTTCCTCACCGCCTCCTTCTACTCACCCCACTCCCCGCTTTTTCCCCCGCGCCGGCTCTTCGAGGCGTATGCCGCCATGACACTGCCGCCCCCGGCGCACGGCGATTGGGTCCATTGGGACGCGCTCTCCCCGGAGGGCGACCGCACCGGCCACCGCGTCCGCTTGGAAGGTGCCACCCTCCACGCCACCCAGGCGGGCTATTTCGGTTTGGTGGAGCAAATTGACGAACAGTTCGCCGCCCTGCGGTCCGCCCTCCGCGAGCGCGCCGCCCGCTCGCACCGCCCCTGGATCGTCGTCTTCACCAGCGATCACGGCGAGTTGCTCGGCGACCATGGCTACTATCGCAAGTGCGAGCCGTACGAGGGCTCGGCGCACATCCCGATGCTCATCGCCGGCTCGCCGGATCTCCACCTGGCCGCGGGCCGGACCGTCGACCAGCCGGTCGGCCTCGAGGATATCCTCCCCACACTGCTCGAATTCGCGGGAGCGCCGCCGCGGCCCGGCCTGGACGGCGTCAGCCTGGCGCCCGCCCTCCGGGGGCAGCCCTTCCAGAGCCGCCATTGGCTCGCGTTCGAGCACGCCCCCTGCTACAGCCAGGAGCAGTCCTTCCAAGCCCTGACGGACGGTCGGGTGAAATACATCTGGCGGCCGTTGAACGGCACGGAGCAGTTCTTCGATCTGGAAAAAGACCCGCGCGAGGAACATGACCTCGCCGCTGATCCCGCGTCCCGCACGCGCGTCGAGGAAGGCCGGGCGGAACTCATCCGCCGGCTGGCAGGCCGGCCAGAGGGCTTCTCGGACGGTGCCAAACTCATCCCCGGCCGGCCCTACCCACCCTTGCAGGCGCGCCCGCCGCGACCCGCGGCCGACCCCGGCGTCACTCCCAAATCCTGAACGGCTCCGCGTTCTGCTCCATGAACGCGCCGCACCGCGGACAGCGGCCGGGAACGGTCCAGACCCGGATTTCGTGCAGCGGCGATTGGGGGCACTGGAGGGGAAACTCGACCCACTCGCAGCGCTCGGCGGGGTCCTTGGCCACGCGGTTCAACAACAGGGGAAACCGCGGCGGGCGCGGCGCGGCCCGACGGCCCGTGCCCGGGAGGCCAAGCCGCCCGGCCCCAGCCAGCCCGATGCCCTTCTCCACGATGCGCGCCCGGACCACGGCATCGAACAACTCGCGGCACTGACGGCAGGAGATGGTCTGGACGACGACGTCCCGCCCCTCGTCCGTCCGACCCGAGATCTTGGTGCGGTAGCCGCACTTCTCGCACTCAAACCAGTAAGAACGACCCATGATGGAAAGGCTGCCGGTCGCGGAGGCCAAGGCTCCCAAGGCCACACGCGGGTGATGCGGACAGACTGCCGGTGATCCACCGCCGGATCAACCCGGAACGCGACCCGCGCGGCCGCTCCGGCCGGCGCCAGACGTACCACCGGCAGTCAGCTCGGCGTCCCGGCCCCCATCACCGCCGCGATCTCCTGCTGCAAGACCGCGATCTGCCCGCGCACGCGCTCGCGTTCAGCATCGCCAAACCGCCGCAGCGGTCCGGCGGGGAGGTCGTCGCAAATCCCCAGGCACGAGAGGCCACACTTGATCCCCTTGATCACCCCCGAGTCATAGCCGCCGACCCGGTAGAGCAACCGGCCGACGCGGCAGACCTGGTCCTGCAGCAGCCGGGCGCGGGCAGCGTCCCCGGCCAGGGCGGCCGCACAAAGCGCCTGGTAGAGATGGGGGAACAAATTCGCGCCCCCGGCCACCCCGCCGTGGGCGCCGACCGCCACCGCGTCACAGATCAACTCCTCCGGCCCCACCAGCAGCGACCAGTCCGGCCGCAGCGGCATCGACGACCGCAAGCGGCGGAACATCTCGACGCCGCCCGAGCTGTCCTTGAGCCCGATGACGGCGGGCCGATCCATCACGTAACGGATGGTGTCATAATCATAAGCGGCGCGCACGAAGGCGGGGAGGCTGTACAACAGCACCGGCAAGGGGAGTTCGGGGAGCAGATCATCGAGGTATTCGCGCAACTCGGGCGGCCCCGGGGGGAGAAAATAGGGCGGGGCGAGCACCACCGCGTCAGCCCCCTCCCGCGCCGCGTGGCGCGCCAGCGCGACCGATTCGGTGAAGACCGTGTCGGTGATCCCCACCAGCACCGGGACCCGCCGCGCCACCTGCCGGCAAACCCGCGAGACCAGATCGCGCCGCAGCGCGGGGCTGATCCCCGCCGCCTCGCCCGTGGTCCCCAGGATGAACAGCCCCGCGACCCCCGCGCCGACGATGTGTTCAACCAGTCGTTCCAACCCCGCCACGTCCAGTTCGTGCCGCGCACGCAGGGGAGTCGCCATCGGGGGCACCACGCCAGTCAAAGGTAATTTCACAATCAGTGATCCGGGAGGCGGCGGATTTGCTGGTTGCCGCCGACACACTCCATGCCCCGCATCCTACCCGATCAGCAAAAGGCGCGCTTCCAAGATAGACCACTGGACGAAATCACAACGCCCGGCGGCGGTTGCAAATCGGGGTGGCGCACGTATGCTGGAACCAATGAAGAAAGCGCTCAAGTTCACGGTGGGCGCCGCGGCCGGGCTCGGTCTCCTGGCGATCCTGCTCGCGGTCGTGTGCCTCGACACCGTGGATTACCGG
>Ga0182030_10001343_pt1 | contig 50531 bp, 40 predicted proteins | sample 812S3MmetaG_FD_121299 | JGI IMG/M metagenome (GOLD analysis project Ga0182030, IMG submission 121299) | Permafrost microbial communities from Stordalen Mire, Sweden - 812S3M metaG (Illumina Assembly) | ecosystem: Environmental > Terrestrial > Soil > Wetlands > Permafrost | place: Sweden... | reverse complement strand
GCTTATAAGCGGCATGTGGCGGACAACCTGAAACGACAGGCAAAACGGCTCGGGTATACCCTAGTGGTTGCAGGTACCGGAGAGATTGTTTCTTAGGAGGAATGCCCGACGAATAGTCGGGCGTTTATGACGTGGCAATCTCAGTTTAAATAAATCTTTAAAAAGCTAACGCGAACAGCGAACTGAGATCGCCACGTCGCAACCCGCCCCGATTGGGGCTGCTCCTCGCGATGACAACTTAAACAATTCTTTCTCCCCGGTGAATCCTTCGGCGTTTCCTTATTTCGTACCGAAATACTTCCGGTTCAGGTCCGCTGTCAGTTTGGGCAAAATGTCCTCGGGCTTCTTCATACCTAGCCAGGCCGGGTCCAGCGCCGGGCCCACCTGCCCGTCCCAGATCTCGCCCCAATTCTTGACGAAGGGCGCGAAGTGCGCGTTTTTCGGCATGTCGAGCAAAATACTCTTGTGGGGCGCGCCTGAGCTTTTCAGGAAAGCGTCCGAATTCGCCACCTTGATCAGGGCCGGTTGGACCATCCCGGTCGCGGCCACCTGGGTCGCGACATCCGCGCTCGTCAATTCTTTGAGAACAATCCAGGCGTTATCCATGCTCTTGCAATCCTTGCTGATGGCGTAACCCGTTCCCCCGCATTGCCATCCCTGCTTCCCGCTGGGGCCGTGGGGAAATTCAACCACGTCGAAATTCAGGTCCTTTTTCTGCAGGAAGTGGGGGGTATGCCAGACCCCCGAGCACATCATGGCTGCCTGGCCGTTCATGAACATGTTCTCCGCCCCACTCCCGAAGGTGAAATTCTGGAGTTCGCTCAAGGTGGGCGACACATGGTAGGTGTAGATCAAGTCCCACCGGAAACGGAAGCCCTGCATGGCTTCGGGCGTATCCAGGGCCATCTTGGTGGGGTGGTCCTCGCTGTCAGTGAAATACCCGCCGTTGCTGAGCATGAAATTCACCGCGTTGATGCCGTAAGGGTCCACGAAAGCGAAGCGGGTGACCTTGCCCTTGGCGTCCTTCTTCACGAGTTTCTGGCAGACGGCCAGGAAATCCTCAGGCCATTTCCACTTGGCGGTGGGATAGGGGATCTTGGCCTCATCGAAGAAATTCCGGTTGTAATAGACCAGGCCGATGGGCGCCAGGTCGGAGGGAATGGCGTAGATTTTCCCGCCTGGACTGAAGAGGTTCATGATGGCGGGGTAATAATCCTTCACGTCCATCCCATCCTTCTGGAAATTGGGCGTGAGATCCACAAAACTGTCGCGCATGTAAAGGTCCACAAACTGGCTTGCTTCGGTGCTGACGATGTCGGGGGCCGTGCCCGCCACCAGCTCGGTGACGATCTTTTGCTCGAACTCGTTGTAGGGAATGTTGTCCATCACCACTCTTAAACCCGGGTGGCGGGCCTGGATGTTTTGGATGGTTCGATTCAGGATTTGGAGGACTGTGGGATCGGTGCTAAAGATGGCCACCCGGACGGTATTTTTATCGGCCGGTTTGACACAGCTTGTCGTGAATACCCCCAACACCAGTACCGCCATCGCGAACAAATAGATTCTTTTCATAGCCACTCTCCGATTCTATTGTTTGAAGCTCCTAATTCATGGCACCGACGGTCTTAATGACACTGTTTGAGAATCAATATTCAGAGCGGTTCCCGTGAGGCTGTCCCCCTCTGCTTTGAGAACCAAGGTTCCCGGCACCCCATTCGATTGAACGATTATCTGAGCCAGGCCGTTGAAGAGACTACGTTTCCAGGGTTTGGCCGGGATGACGGTTCGGATACAACCAGGGTCGTAATTGATGTTGTCCCAGGTCCACCTTCTCAACAGTTCCGGCCCCACGACCGCGTAAACGTTGCGGCCCTTCTTGAGGATGGACTTGGCCAGGGGGAACCCCTGGTTGGGTTCGTCGCGTTTGATCTTGTCCGTAATCAACTGGCCGTTGACGTAGATGGCTTGGGCATCCACCAGACTCTTGGGGAACAAAACGATCTCGGTGTAATCATCCAGGCTGGGCAGGTCGAAATGCCCCCGGATCACCCGGTTGGAAGGCGTGTCTTTCGAAACCTCGCCCTGATCATCATGACGGCCCTGGAAAAGGTCGGGCCAACTGGAATCATCCTGCCCGAAGGCCACCTCCGGGCGATTGCCCAGTTCGCCACCATCCTTCATCTTCAGCCCCTCGATCTTCACGTCCGCCACCGTATCGATATACCGATCCGGCTCGTGGCAAGAGGGGTCGCCGTTGCCCACGCCGATGATCTGGCCGGGACCTTCCAGTGAGAACCGGATCAAGTTCGAGGCAGTCGGAACTAACCGTCCTTGGCTGTCCGTCACTTGAACCGTCACCACCGACACGTCTTCCCCATCGGCCTGAACCTTTTCCCGGTCCGCTTGCAGGACGACCGAAACGGGTTCACCCGTAGTTTCCTGCTTGGCGCTTATGACTTCTTTTCCACCGTTGTATCCCCTGGCCAACAAGATTCCGGGGGCGTAGGGCACCTGCCATTCCAAATGCGCATTGGGCAACATGGTTTGCTTGCCCAGGCTCTTGTCATTCAGGAACAATTCCACCCCATCGCAATTGCCATAGGCCTTCACCAAAATATTCTTCCCTTCCTTGCCCTTCCAATTCCAATGGGGCGAAAGGAACAAAACCGATTCTTCGGTCCACCAGGCTTTCAGGTAAGAGGCGCAATCCTTGGGAAAACCGCAGGTATCCAACACGCCATACTGGGTACTGATGGCGGGGAAGGTGAATGGCGTTTCCTCGCCCCGGTAGTCAAAACCCGTCCAGAGGAAGAGCCCGCCCAGGAAGGGCCGCTCCGCATAGTATTTCCAAACCGTCTCAATGCTGGTTCCCTTGGGATGGGTGTCGGAAGGCCCCAGGTGGCAGGCCGCCTTGTCGGTCTCATAGATGCCCCGGGTTTGGTTGGTGGTGCTTTCTTCTGTGGCGAAGCTGGGTTGTTTGGGGAATTTCTTGTGGAAATCGTCCAAATCGCCGTGGGCGTGATAGTTGAAACCCATCACGTCAATCGTGGTGGAGGAACCCACACCCCATCCCCCGTCGATGGCTTGCGTCACCCGGCGGGTCGGATCGAGGCTTTCCACATACGCTTGCATGGCCGCCGTGATCTGGGCGCCCTTAATGTCGTACTCGATTCCCCATTCCTCGTTGCCGATGGACCAGGCGAAAACACTTGGGTGATTACGGTAAAGGTCCACCATCTTCCTCAAACGTTCCTTCAACTCGCCCGTCGAGCCCATTACCCGATTCTCGACCAAAACCAGCATTCCCAACCGGTCGCAGGCGTCAATCAGTTCGGGAGTGGGTGGGTTATGGGAACAACGGTAGGCGTTACAGCCGAAATCTTTCAGGCGTTTCAAACGGTAATACTGCAGGGCATCGGGCATGGCCGCCCCCACCCCCGCGTGGTCCTGGTGGTTGCAGGTTCCCTTGAGTTCCACCCGCTTGCCGTTGAGGAAGAAACCCTTATTCGCGTCCCAACTCAGGGTGCGGATACCAAACGAGGTCTCCGTGCGGTCCACTACCTTGCCGGCGGAAACGACTGTGGTGACCAGCTTATATAGATAGGGAGTTTCCAGGGACCAAAGGTGAGGTTTGGTCACCTTCATCTTGACCGAATAATCCGCTGAACCGGTGTGGTTCAAGGAACCCTTGGCCAAAGACCCCTCGGCTACCTTTTTTCCGTCGGCATCCAGAACGGTCTGGGTGATCTTGAACGCCGCGGGTTTCTTGGCTTCGGAAACCATGGTGGTTCGGACGTTCACACTCGCCGACCCCTTCCCCACTTCGGTGGTCACGAAGGTGCCGTTGTAACCAATATGCAGAGGGTTGGTTTTGTTGAGCCAGACATGGCGGTAGATCCCCGCGCCCTCGTAGAACCAACCCTCTTCCACAGTGGCGTCCACCCTGACCGAGACGGTGTTATCGCCGCCATAGTTCAGATAATCGGAAATGTCGTATTGGAAGTCGTTGTATCCACTTTGTTCCCGGCCCGCATAGATGCCGTTGACCCAGACCACCGAGTCGCGAAAGACCCCGTCGAATTGCAGGCTGATGCGCCGGCCCTTGTCGGTCGCGGGAATGTTGAAGGTCTTGCGGTACCAGCCCACACTGGCGGCGGGAAAGTTGCGGCCCAGCGCCTTGTAGCCATGGCTATAGCTGGCCTTTTCATCGAATGGCAGTTCCACCGCCCAGTCATGGGGCAGGTTGAGAATGCGCCAGGCCCGGTCGTCGAACTTGGCTTCGGCGGGACCGTCGCCGTAACCCGCCTTGGCGAAGTTGGAGAAAAAGTTGGTTCCGAAACCATAGTCCTGGGCCGGGTCATTGGGGTGGCCCAGCGCGAAACGCCAACCTGCGTCCATGAGGAGATGTTCTCGTTGAGGGGCCATGGCGTTAACTTCGGCCCGAGCTTGTGGAATCATCAGAGGAAACAACAATACAGCCATCACCAGCGTGATTTTTTTCACGTGATCCATCCTTGATTTGAGATAAGCGCTTTCGGGAAAGAAACATTTAGTTTGAATTATAGACGCAAACCTTGGACAGCCAAAAAGCCAAATCGTTTTTTGCCACAGATTCATGGGATGCATAGGAAGGATAAATGCCATGAAAACTTTTGGAGTTAATCACCAAATCAAAAGGTCTTGTCTTATCCCATGTATCCCATGAATCTATGGCTAATATGCTTTTTGAGGGGGTTTTTGTAACGAACTTAAACATTTCTCTTTTCGATCAATTCATCCCCGCCACATTTATAATGCTTTCGTTTCAGCCAGAAGGTCTGGCCTATAATTATTCCCCACCGGAGGAATCCATGCGTTTGAGAACCCTGTTCTTATTGTGCCTACCCCTCGTAATCCTGTCAGGTTGCGCCAAATCCAGCAGTAACAAGATCAAGATCGGTTTATCCCTCGATACCCTCAAGGAAGAGCGTTGGCAACACGACCGCGACCTCTTTGTGGCCAAGGCTAAAGATCTGGGCGCGGATGTGCTGGTACAGGCTTCCAATTCCAACGACGCTCTGCAAAATTCCCAGGCCGAGAACCTGTTGACCGAGGGGGTGAACGTGCTGGTGGTGGTTCCCCACAACGGCAAGAGCATGGCCACCATCGTGGAATCAGCCCACAAATTGGGCGTTCCCGTCATCGCCTATGACCGTCTCATCATGGATTCGGACCTCGACCTCTATGTTTCCTTCGACAATCTAAAGGTGGGCGAATTCCAGGCCGATTACCTAGTGAAGCGCAAACCCAAGGGAAATTACGTCCTTATCGGCGGGGCGCCCACAGATAACAACGCCGTTCTTTTCCGCAAGGGCCAGATGAACGTGCTTGATCCCCTCATCAAGAAGGGTGACATCAAGATCGTGGCCGACCAATGGGCCGATGATTGGCTGCCCGTGAAGGCCTTGCAGATCATGGAAAACGCACTGACCAAGAACCATAACCAGGTGGACGCGGTGGTAGTTTCCAACGACGGCACGGCGGGCGGCGCAGTCCAGGCCCTAGCCGAGCAGAACCTGGCGGGCAAGGTGCTGGTTTCGGGGCAGGATGCCGACCTGGCGGGCTGTCAGCGTATCGTGTCGGGCACCCAGAGCATGACGGTTTATAAGCCCATCAAGAAGCTGGCGGATAAGGCCGCGGAGATAGCGGTTCTCATGGCGAATTTGCAAAGCCCTACTGACAAGGTCACATACATCAACAACGGACGAGTAGAAGTTAAATCCATATTGATCGAGCCTGTCGAAGTGGATAAAGAAAACATGGACGCAACTGTTATTGCGGATGGCTATCAGAAGAAAGACGAAGTCTACAAAAAGTGACACCTAATTTTCACCACCAAGGCACCAAGACACCAAGGAAAGCAAAACCTTAATGTTTTTAAAACCTTATAAGTTTCAAAATTTTCTTGTTGTTCTTGACGCCTTGGTGGTAATAAACGGTTCTGAAGTTTGAAGTTTTAGGGTTTGATAATAAACAGTAGGTCGTTCTTGGTGTCTTGGTGGTGAACATTTCTTTTCTTGGCGGTGAAGTTTGCCTCTACTCGAATTAAAATCCATCACCAAAGACTTTCCCGGCGTGCGGGCGCTCGATGGCGTTTCCTTTGACCTGCAAAAGGGCGAGATCCACGCCCTTTGCGGTGAGAATGGTGCGGGAAAAAGTACTCTCATTAAGGTGCTTTGCGGTTATCACCCCTATGGTTCCTACCAGGGAGAGATTCTTCTCAAAGATTCTCCCGTTCATTTTCACGACTTGAAAGATTCCGAAAATGCTTGCATCGCCTTGATCGCCCAGGAACTGGCCTTAGTGCCCCAGTTATCCGTGGCCGAAAACCTGGTGTTGGGCAAGGAACCAATACGGAATGGCTTCATTCAATGGGACAAGGTCCAGGCCTACGCCCAGGAAGCCCTTCAGCTCGTGGATTTGAAATTGGACATAAACCGTCCGGTCAAGGAACTGGGCATCGGCCAGCAACAAATGATCGAGATCGCCAAAGCCCTTTCCAAGAAAGCCGAAATACTGGTTTTGGATGAGCCCACGGCGGCCCTTACCGAATCCGACACCGCCCGGCTGTTGGATTTTATGAAGCACCTCAAATCCCAGGGCGTTTCCTGCATTTACATCAGCCACCGGCTGGAGGAAGTGCGCCAAATCGCAGACCGGGTCACGGTTTTACGCGACGGCAAATCCGTCATTACGGCACCTTTAAGCGAATTATCCCAGGAACAGATCATCAGCCACATGGTGGGCCGCAAGGTGGAAAGCCTCTATCCCCGCCCCCAAACCCAGGCGGGTCCGGTGATCCTTTCGGTCAAGAACCTGAGTGTGGAAGACCCCGCCAACCCAGGCCGTTACGTTGTCCAGAACGTTTCCTTCGAGGTCAAACAGGGCGAAATATTGGGCATCGGCGGCCTGATGGGCGCTGGCCGAACCGCGCTCTTAAGCTCGCTTTTTGGCGCCCCCCGCGGCCGCATGGAAGGCCAACTGGAAATCAACGGCAAGAAACGGGGGCCCTTCACTTCCCCCCAGGAAGCCATTGCCGAGGGCGTGGCCCTGGTCAGCGAAGACCGAAAAAGGTTTGGATTAGTCCCCGGTTCCTCGGTTCAAGAAAATATAATCCTGGCCATCCTCCACAAGTTGGTTTCCAAGAGCCTGATCAATTGGACCGCCGTTGGTGAAATCTGCGACGAGCAAGTGAACGCTATGCGCATCAAGACCCCCAGCTTGCAAGCCGAGGCCAACAAGCTTTCGGGCGGCAACCAGCAAAAGGTGATCCTGGGTAAATGGCTGGCCACCCACCCCAAAGTGCTCTTGTTGGATGAACCCACCCGCGGAATCGACGTGGGCGCCAAGGCGGAGATTTATGAACTCATGGGCCGATTGGCCGCACAGGGATTGGGAATCGTTCTGGTTTCTTCAGACCTACCCGAGTTTCTGGGACTGTGTCATCGAATAATCGTGCTGAATCAAGGGCGTAGGACAGCAGAACTTAAAGCTGACGAAGCCACTCCCGAGAAGGTATTAGCTGCAGCAGCTATTTGAAAAAGCTAAAGTTGAGAGGGGCCAAATATGCCAAACTTCTTTGACAACTATAGCAAAAACATAAATCAATATTTTGTTCCTGTGCCTAAAGCCCTTGTTCTTTCTCCCCTGCTTTTAAATTCAGGTATGAGGTCAATATTGAAAACTATTTTTCCTGAATCGTCATATTTAACACTATTAATTTTAAGACTTTTCGTTCTGCTTTCTATCGCATATCTATTTTCATTCATCTATAGACTAATATTTGTAAATAAAGATAACCAAAATATAAAAAGAGGTTTTTTCTAAACGGCATGAAGGTTTTGGCCTTAGTGACACTTTAATATTGGCCATCGAGAAGAAAGAAAAGGAATTTCTTGTGAGCGAAGTAAATTATCCTCCAAAAATTATCAGAGTTTCTAAAATCACTTATGTGTTTTGTATTTTTGTTTTTCCATTCTGCTTTTTAATTCATGGTGACGTATTCGGGTTAATTCTAGTTCTCTTAATAATACTTTTCTTTTTTTCAACGAAAATTATTGTTAATGACGACGGTATTAAGCTCACTTCTTTTGGGTCGAAAGGGCTTATTGCCAATTGGAATGAAATCTGCAAGGTCACTGCAGATTCTAGTTTACTACCAGGCATTACTATTTATTCAAAGCACGAGTCTCCTATTTACGCAAATCAAACATCAACAATCCACCTAGGTTTTATTTTTGGTCAGCGAGATTTATGCCAGTTGCTCGAAGATATTAGGGGCAGGGTTCCAACCGCAGAACTCGGAACAGACATCGAAGTCTTTAAAAAGAAATTTAAGCCTTGAGGAATAGGAAAGTATGAACAACCTGAAGACCAGTATCCCCTGGCGGGCACTCACCCTTTTGGGTGCGTTTCTTCTAATCTGGATCATCTTCACTGCCACAACCGGTGGGACATTCGTCACGCCGCGGAACCTTTCCCTGCTTCTTCGGCAGATGTCCTGCACCTCCATCCTGGCCATCGGCATGGTGTTGGTCATTGTTTGCGCGGAAATCGACCTATCCGTCGGGGCCATGACCGGCTTTTTGGGGGCCCTATCCGCCATTCTTGTTCGCGAGAACGCCGGTAGAAGCGCTAGTAAAAACGCTAGGATAAAAGCCAGGAAAAAAGACAAGAAACAAACGTCTACGATTTTTTCAGAACATTAACTTTTGAAATTCCAAGGAGAGTTTCGTGAGGGTGGAATCAGGCAGTCGGCCTAATTTCTTGCGGATTAAGCGTTGATCCAACGTAACGATCTTGCCCAACCGGACAAGGGAAGGTTTGGGAAGACCCGCTAAACGCTGGTCTTCCAATGACAAAAGAAAATCAGTAACTGGTATTTTCTTGGGGATTTGGGATGTGATACCCGCTAAAACGACATCCAAACCTGAGCGTTGGAAAGAATCGGAGGAAATAACCAAGGCCGGCCGAACTTTAGAACTGGTGAGGTCGGTGAAAGGGAATGCAACCAGCACGACATCGCCCTTTTTAAAGGCGGTCATAAACGGCATCTTCGGGGTTATCCCAGAAAGCAAAGGACTTTTCGGCCGCCTTCAACCGCGCCCAATCTTCTTTGGGAAGACGGATTAGGGCGGGCAAATCGCGAAGGAACTTGCGTTGTTCCGACGGTTTTAGTTTTTGTACAGCTTTTTCGAGCGTTTTAAGTGTCATAAGCTAAGTATAGTGAAATCGAAGCGGTTGAACAAGACAGCCATAAATAGCTTTTTCACATGGCAGGGACGAACAAGTAGGGAGAATAAAGTCAAAATGGATAAAGCAAAACTCAACATACCTTGGCGAGCTCTCACCCTTTTGGGTGCTCTCCTCCTTATCTGGATCATCTTCACGGCCACGACCGGCGGAACATTCGTCACGCCCAGGAACCTTTCCCTGCTCCTACGTCAGATGTCCTGCACTTCCATCCTAGCCATCGGCATGGTTCTGGTCATCGTCTGCGCGGAAATAGACCTTTCAGTCGGGGCCATGACCGGTTTTTTGGGGGCCCTCTCGGCCATTCTATTCATCAACCACGGTTGGCCGCTTTGCGGTCAAAGGGATCGGCTAGACCTTTTTTCCCGAAGAAGCAAACAAGAACGACTCGTTGGAAGGATTAGATGGACATGAAAGAAAACCAAAACATCGAATGGAAAACATCCTGGCGTGATGAGTATTTGAAATGGATCTGCGGTTTTGCCAACTCCGCAGGTGGGAAACTGATCATAGGCCATGATGATGACGGCCATGTTACCGGCGTTGAAGATGTCGAGAAACTGTTGGTGGATATTCCCAATAAAGTCCGTGACATCATGGGGATTATGGTGAGAGTAAATCACCGCAAAAAAGCCGGGAAGGATTATTTGGAAATCGCCGTGGAACCCCACCCTTATTCCGTGAGCTACAAAGGACAATATTTCCTTAGAAGCGGAAGCACCAACCAAGAACTTAAAGGCGCGGCGTTAGACCAGTTTCTTCTCCGCAAACAGGGCCGGCATTGGGATGGAACGCCTGTGCCCACCGCGAAGTTAAATGATTTGTCTAAGGGTTTAATTGAAAGTTTCCGCAAACGCGCGCGTGAAAGCGGCCGAATGGAACGGGCGATCCTTAAAGAATCCGCACCCGGGCTCCTCGATAAATTGCACCTGTTGGAAGGGAACCATCTTAAAAAGGCTTCTGTTCTTTTGTTCAATTCCGATCCCGAAAAATACATCACTGGAGCCTTCGTGAAAATCGGCTTTTTTCGCACCAACGACGATCTTCTATATCACGACGAAATGCATGGCGATCTCTTTAGCCAAGTCGATAAGACCCTGGAATTGCTGACCACCAAGTACTTGAAAGCGGCCATTAGCTATCGTGGTGTGCAACGAGTGGAAATCTTTCCCGTGCCTGAGGCGGCCTTGAGGGAAGCTATCTTGAATGCCGTCATTCACAAGGATTACGCAAGCAGTATTCCTATTCAAATCAGCGTATATGACGACAAATTGATGATTTGGAACCCGGGAACCTTGCCTCCGGAATGGACCGTTGGAAAACTAAAAGGAAAGCACCCATCCCAACCCTTCAATCCTGATGTGGCCAACGCCTTTTTTCGGGCTGGATTAATCGAGGCTTGGGGCAGGGGCATTGAACGCATGCTGACGGCCTGCAAGGCCGCGAGCCTGCCCGAACCTGAGTTTCAGAATGAGGTCACCGGCCTTTGGTTAACGTTTCGGTTCAACACCAAGGCCTTGGTTGGAATCGGCCAGCCAGAGTCGCGGCCAGAGTCGCGGCCAGGGTCGCGGCCAGGGTCAGAGTTATTAGATAAAAAGGTTCTATCGTTGTTAAGGGATGGCCCCTTATCCAAAACGGAAATTTCTAATCGTCTGGGTCAAAAGACGATTTCGGGACAACTTAATAAAATCATTCGATTACTTTTGGCGAAAAAAAAGATAGAGCAAACAATACCTCATAAACCCAACAGCCGTCTTCAAAAATACAGGCTGATGGATGTGGACAAGTTAAAAGAAATCGAATAGTCAGAGGGAGATAAGTTTAAAAATGAAAGAGTTGAAAACCAGCATCCCCTGGCGCGCTCTCACCCTATTAGGTGCGCTTCTCCTCGTCTGGATCATCTTCACCGCCACGACCGGTGGGACCTTCGTCACGCCCAGGAACCTTTCCCTGCTCCTTCGGCAAATGTCCTGCACTTCCATCCTGGCCATCGGCATGGTGTTGGTCATCGTCTGCGCGGAAATCGACCTATCCGTCGGGGCCATGACCGGCTTTTTGGGGGTTTTATCGGCCATTCTCTTCGACAACCAAAATAGGGTCTTGCCAAAAGCATCATTTCAAAATGTGAAATTTCATCCCGGCTCCTTTGATTTATGGCGGTTTGGGCAGCCGGGCAGATAACCGCTTTGGTTTTGACACTCGACTAACCTTTATGTATATTCATTGTAGATACATACACGCAGAGGAGGTTCTTGATGAAAACGTTTGTGCAGAAGTGGGGGCATAGTCTCGCCCTTCGAATTCCTAAAACCATGGCGGAACATATCAACGTCACGGAAGGGGCACCTGTCGAAATAACGGAAAGCAGGGGAAATCTTCTGATTAAACCGGCCCCGGCTAAGCTATTGCTTAAAGATTTACTTTCGAAAATTAAACCGGGAAATCTTCACGGCGAGACTAAAACCGGGCAACCGGTGGGCAAAGAGGTTTGGTAATCCATGGAATACACCCCGGATCGCGGAGATGTTATTTGGCTTAATTTCACCCCTCAAGCAGGGCGGGAACAGGCGGGACACCGCCCTGCCTTGGTTTTATCGCCCAAAGAATACAACCGAAAGACTGGTTTGGCCGTGATGTGTCCAATGACGACCCAGGCCAAGGGCTATCCTTTTGAGGTGGCTATCACTTCCGGCGCTGTGCAAGGGGTTGTTCTTTCGGACCACTTAAAGAACCTGGATTGGAGAGAACGAAAAGCTACTTTCAAGGGTAAGGCGCCGACAACGGTGCTTAAAGAGGTTATGAGCAAGGTTTCCGCGCTCTTGATGATCGAGTAAAAGCGATGAGTTACCTTTAAAAGAAAAGAGTAACCGTGAACGAAGCAAAACTTAACATCCCTTGGCGCGCTCTCACCCTATTGGGTGCGCTCCTACTTATCTGGATCATTTTCACCGCCACAACCGGGGGAACCTTCGTCACGCCCAGGAACCTTTCCCTGCTCCTACGGCAGATGTCCTGCACCTCCATCCTCGCTATCGGCATGGTGCTTGTTATCGTCTGCGCGGAGATCGACCTGTCGGTCGGGGCCATGACCGGTTTCTTGGGCGCCCTATCCGCCATTCTCTTTGTCAACCACAGTTGGCCCCTCTGGTCCGTGTTCCTTACAACGATCTGCGCGGGGGCTTTGTTGGGACACCTTCAAGGACACATCGTGACCTGGTTCAAGATGCCTTCGTTCATCGTGACCCTAGGCGGCATGCTGATTTACCAAGGAAGCTTGTTGGGATTAACGGGTGGAGTTGCCATTAGCCCCACACCGGATTACCTCTTTGTGGGCCAGGCCTTCTTACCCAAACCCCTAGGCTGGGTGCTGGCCGGAATCCTAGTCCTTATTCTTTGTTACCAGGGGTTCAAAGCCCGATCGAACCGGTGGAAATCCCTTCTTCTTTCCGCCCTGGCCCTTGGGGTCACAGGGGTCTTGAGCGCCTATGACGGAGTGCCGGTGCCGGTCTTGATCATGCTGGTTTTGGCCGCGATCTTTTCCATCGTGGCTTCCCAAACGCCCTTTGGGCGCCACCTTTACGCCATCGGGGGCAACCGGGAGGCGGCCTTTTATTCGGGTATTAACATCCAACGGCACCTGATCCTGGTCTTCACGCTCATGGGTGCCCTGTGCGGGGTGGCGGGCATCGTCTTGACCGCAAGAGTGGGCGCGGCCACGTCGGACGCGGGGCGCATGATGGAACTGGACGCCATCGCGGCCACTGTGATCGGCGGTACTTCCCTGATGGGCGGGCGGGGTACGGTCTGGGGCGCACTTTTGGGTGCGCTGATGATGGCCTCTATAGATAATGGGATGAGCTTGATGAACACCGAGTCCTTCTGGCAGCCGATCATTAAGGGAAGCATTCTTATTACGGCTGTGGCGTTGGACATGATGGGAAGGAAAGGCAAGAATTAGAACCGAAAGTAAACGCAAAGACGCCAAGAAAGGCAAAGTTTTGGTACGTCAAAAGCACCAAAATGACCGGATGGAATTAAATAGGTTTAGTGCACTATAATCTTACTGGTAAGAATAAAAAGGAGGTTCCCATGACTTACGCCACCACCAAATTATCCTCTAAAGGTCAGGTTGTAATACCTGAATCCATTCGAAAGAGTTTGAAACTCAAAGTGGGTGACCAATTCATCGTGGTCGGGCAGGGAGATTCGATGATACTAAAAACCATTTCCCCGCCTTCATTGAGCCAATTCGATTCGCTTTTAGCAAAGGTCCGCACACAGGCGCGTAAAGCGGGCATTCGAAAATCCGACGTCAAAGCGGCCATTGCTTGGGCCCGTTCGAAGAATAAATGATTCGGGTTGTCATCGACACGAATGTCTTGGCATCGGGGACTTTTTGGAATGGAACGCCTGCCCGAGTTCTAAGTTCCTGGCGGAAAAAGGATTTCCAGTTGCTCGTTTCGCCCGAGATCATAGAAGAATACCAGCGGACGCTTGGTAAATTGGCTGCTGATTTCCCGACCGTTTTTATCGGGCAGGTACTTGAAACCATCGAGTTGCATAGCAAATGGGTGAACCCCAAGCCGATCCGAGGCGTTTGCAGGGATCCGGACGACGATAAGTTTATTGCTGCCGCCGTGGCCGGAAGGGCAGATTTTATTATTTCAGGCGATCAGGCGTTATTGGATGTTGGGAACTATCAAGGCATCCAAATCTTGAATCCCGCCCGGTTCCTGAACAATAGAAAATAACCTTGTCCCAATGAGGGGTGCATCTTTTTTTGAAAATAGGTTTTCTTGGCGGCTTTGCGTTGGCTTTGGGGTTAAGTTTCAATACTTATAAGGAGCAGTCATGAAAGAGCTATCCAATCCGATTCTGAACCACCCGGTGGATGTCAGCCGGGAGTTTTCGAATATGGAAAACACTATTTTTTTGCCTGAAAAATTGGAGCGGTTCAATTCCGCCAAGGCCGAGGGCGACATTTCCTTTGGCCGGTACGCCTACAAGGTGCGCATGGCTTTCAACCAGGAAGGGATCAACCTGATCACCAACCCGCCCTGGGAATTCCCTAATGAATACGGGGATGAGAAAGAACCCTACCCCTTCTCCCTGACCTTCTACGGCGACCGGACCGTGCGGTTGCGCATGCGCGGACGCAAATACGCTAAAAAGGCTGAGCCTTCCCTGATGCTCAAGAGCGAACCCAAGGCTACCAGTCCCTGGAAAGTTTCCAAACAGAAGGGGCAGATCGTCTATTCCGGAAAAGCCGGTTCAATCACGATTGTCGAAAACCCCTGGGCCATCGAATTCCGCGACGCCTCGGGCAAACTGTTGACCAAGACCATCCACCTGAAGGACAACGAGAGCCTGCGCAATACCGATCCCCTGCCCTTTTGTTTCATACGCCCCACGCCCGAACTTGGCCGCCGTTTCGCGGCTACCTTCCGGCTGTCAAACGACGAGAAGATCTACGGTTGCGGCGAATCCTTCACGCGATTGAACAAGCGGGGCCAGAAGGTCGTGCTTTGGAGCTACGACTGTCACGGGGTTCAGCACGACGGCATGTACAAGCCCGTGCCCTTCTTCATGAGCAACCGGGGTTACGGCATGTTCCTGCACACCACCGCGCCCGCCACCTTCGACTTCGGTAATGCCTATGGCGAATGCACTACCCTCTTCACCGGCGATGAGGACCTGGACCTCTTCATCTTCCTCGGCAACCCGAAGGAAGTGCTTTCCGAATACACCACCCTGACCGGCCGCAGCCCCATGCCGCCCCTGTGGAGCTTCGGGCTTTGGATGAGCAAGTGCACCTACAAGAGCGAGAAGGAAGCCCGGGATGTGGCGAAGAAACTGCGGGACCACAAGATTCCTTCGGATGTGGTGCATCTGGATACGGGCTGGTTCGAGGAGGACTGGCGTTGTGACTATAAGTTCTCCACGACCCGCTTCAAGAACCCGCTGAAGATGATCAAGGACCTGGCCAAGAACGGTTTCAAGATTAGCCTCTGGCAGTTGAGTTACTTCAACCCCAAGAACCGCCTCACCCCGGAAATTCTAAAACAGGGCCTGGCGGTCACCGACGGCAAGGGCAACCTACCCACCGAGGAAGCCACATTGGATTTCAGCAACCCCAAAACCGTGAAGTGGTACCAGAAGAACCTGGCGGGCCTGTTGAAGATGGGCGTGGGGGCCATCAAGGTGGATTTCGGCGAGGGTGGGCCCCTCTACGGCGTTTACCACTCAGGCAAGACCGGCTTTGCCGAGCACAACCTTTACCCCCTGCGCTACAACAAGGCCGCGGCTGATATTTCAAAAGCGGTAACCGGTGAGAACATCATCTGGGCCCGGAGCGCATGGGCTGGCAGCCAGCGTTACCCCCTGCATTGGGGCGGGGACGCCGAGGATAGTTTCGGCGGGATGGCTTGTTCATTGCGTGGCGGGCTTTCGTTGGGCTTGAGCGGGTTCAGCTTCTGGAGCCACGATATCGGCGGGTTTGTGAAGGGCCCCTCAAAGGAGCTATATCGCCGTTGGACGCCCTTCGGCCTTTTGACCTCCCATAGCCGGTGCCACGGCATGTACCCCCGCGAACCCTGGGTTTACGGGAAGGCCTTTGAGGATGAGTTCCGCCTATCGGCCGAGATGAAATACAAACTCATGCCCTACGTTTACGCCCAGGCCGTGGATAGCTCCCAAAAAGGCTTCCCCATGCTTCGCGCCCTCTTCTTTGAGTACCCCGAGGACAAAACCAGCTGGCTGATTGAGGACGAGTACCTATTCGGCTCGGACATGCTGGTGGCCCCCCTGATGGAACAGGTCTTGGAGCGGGATGTCTATTTGCCTCCCGGAACCTGGGTCGATTACCAGACCGGGACTTCCTATAAGGGGGCCCAATGGCACTGGATTAAGGCCGGGAAGATCCCCTGCGTGATTCTGGTAAAGGGCGGGTCGGTGATCCCCCATCTGGCCCTGGCGCAATCGACGAAGTTCATGGACTGGTCCAAGATCGAATTAAAGGTCTATGGCCAGGCGGTGGAAGCCCAGGGGCTCTTGGCCCTGCCCAAGGATAATGTTCTTAGGCAAATTACGGTGGCAAGGCGGGGTAGTGGATGGGAGGTTGTGAAGGGGGCTGTGCCGAAAGTGACTTACACCTTTTGAAGTCGACGGTTGACAGTCGGCAGTCGACAGCTTGGACGAGCTTGTTGTGCCAGTCGATTGTGCCAACTGATCGTACCAAAGGGTAAACGGCATTGTGCCACAAGTAAAAAATTTACCGGGTCCGGGGGTGAGTTTACCGGGTCAGGGTTGAAATTTACCGGGTAGAACGACCAAGTTTACCGGGTTCGAAGACAGAATTTACCGGGTTGAGCGCCAACTTTACCGGGTTTACCAAGTTTAAGAGCGAACTTTACCGGCTTTCAGGGCTGGGTTTACTGAACTTTACCGGGTCAGACCCAACTTTACCGGGTCCCAAGGCGGAGTTTACCGGGCTTTACCGGGTTCAGGGGTGAACTTTACCGGGTTGGGGGTCGACTTTACCGGGTCTGTGGATTGTGCCCCTAACTTTTAAGGAGTTTGAACCTATGGTCTCCCGGCATCCGCAGGGGTTCGGCATATTCTTGGCACTTGGTTTAGTTTTCTCCTTCCACCCGGCCCAAGCCGCCCTGGAACTGTCTTCTCTCTTTGGGGACCATATGGTCTTCCAGGCCGGGAAGCCCGCGGTCATTTGGGGTAAGGATAGACCCCTCCACAAGATCACCGTCTCTCTCGGGGACCAGACCACCAAGACCAAAGCCAATCTCATGGGCCGTTGGAAAGTCTCCCTTCCCCTCCCCGCAGCTGGAACCACCTTAGGGATGACCGTGACCGGGTCCACCGCCGTAACCTTCCAGGACATCCTGGTGGGTGAGGTTTGGCTTGCCTCCGGCCAATCGAACATGGAATTTCGCATGGACCAAACCAAGGATGCGGATAAGGCCATCGCCCAGGCGAAGGATCCCCAGTTCCGCCTTTTCCTTCAAATGCCTGTCATGTCCCCTAAGCCCCTCAATGAAACCCGTGGATGTTGGAGGGTCTGTTCGCCCGAAACGGTGAAGGAATTCTCGGCCGTGGCCTATTACTTCGGCAAGAATTTGCGGGAAACTTTGAAGGTACCCGTGGGCCTCATCGCCTCCAGCTGGGGCGGTTCATACGCCGAGAGCTGGATACCCGAAACTTTTTTCCGAAAAAATCGCGCCTTCAACCCCATCTGGGACCGATGGAATCAACTTCCGCCGGCCGAAAAAGCCGCTTGGCAGAGAGGCCGCTTCCCCGTGGACCTGGCGGTGCGAAACCTTCGTTTTATTCCTAATAACGCGGGGCAAGAATCTCTTACAGTCCAAGCGTTGAACGTCTCCGCCCCCACCACGGCCGCACTGCCAGCCGGAACTTGGAGTTGGAGCGTTAAGGTCGGTTCAGAGGCATCCGTGAAGATTTCATCCCATATCCCCCATATGACGGGGAGCTTCCTGACCGACGCCTGGGGTTTCATGACCACGGCCCTGGCGGCCCCTGATAAGGGGCTCGACCTTTCGGCCTTCCACGCCGTTGAGTTCGAGACGAAGGGAGACGGGAAATACATCCTCTTCCTTTCCCAACCTTCCGTAACCGACTGGGACAATTACCGCACCCCCGACCCCTTCCAGGTCTCGAACAAATGGGAAAAGCACCACATCGAATTTTCCGACTTCAAACAATCGGGTTGGGGGAAAGCCCAGCCTTTCACCCCAAACGCCCTGTCCAATCTATCCTTCGGGGTCGACCCCAAGCCACTGATCGAAATACCCGCCGCCCTCTATAACGGAATGCTCCATCCCTTCGTTCCCTTTTCACTCAAGGGTTTCCTCTGGTACCAGGGAGAGGCCAACGCGGTGCACCCGGATGAATACGAAAAGCTTCTGGACACCGTTATCACCAGTTGGGGAAAGGTCTGGGGCGATCCGGACATGCCCTTCATATTGGCCCAATTGCCCAATTACGTTCCGACCGCCGGACAGGGCGGAGGTTGTTGGAGCGACATCCGCGAGACCCAGCGTAAGGTGGCGCAAGCGCCTCACCGGGCCATGGCGGTTTTGGTCGACTTGGGTGAGTCGCACGAAATTCACCCCAAGGACAAGGCCGACCCGGGTTACCGCCTCAGCCAGGCCGCCTTGCAAACAGCCTATGGAAAGACGGACGCGGTCTTAAGCCCGATCTTTGACCACACGGTGATTGAGGATGGCAAGGTTCGGGTTTATTTCTGGCAGGCGAATGAGGGTTTGGTCAACAAGGGCGGCGATCTAAAGGGATTCGAATTAGCCGGACTGGACGGTAAGTTTCAAGCTGCCCAGGCCAAGATCGAGAAGGATACGGTGGTCGTTTGGAAAGAGGGGCTGGCCTCGCCGAGTGCCGTGCGATATGCCTGGGGAGATGACCCGGTCTTCAACCTTTATGGAAAGAACGGTATGCCCGCTTCGCCGTTCAAGGCCGAACTAAAACCTTAATAACCAACAATCAATTGTTTTCTAGTGATTACTGATTGATCCGGTAATTGGTGAGTGTGTAGAGGATCTCAAGGTAGGCCTTGGTGACTCCCGGCACTTGGACCTGGATATTAAAGGTCTTGGGCATCCAGAACTTCCCCTGAACCCCACAATCAATGACACAGGTCTGGCTTACCCCCAGGCCCATGATGCGCAATCCCCTCAAAAGATACCCTTTCGCCGTATAGGTGAAGGCAGGTTCGACGGTCGTTTTGTTCTTTCCACTTAAGGTGACGAGTTGCAGGAGTTTCCCCTTCTTGTCGAAAAACCCCGTCATGCTGTCGCCCGTGGGGCTGGATTGAACCACCTGGAAACCGTCGGCGGTCTGGACGAGCTTGAGATTGCCCTGTTTGATATCCGTCGGGTCGTTCAGGGGCTCGACCACCAGGGCTTTCCAAAAATCAAAGAAGTTCTTGATCGCCATCAGGGCCGTCAGGTTGAGATCGGAAACCTTCGTGTCGTAGGCCGCATTGCCCGTACTGGCCGGGCTGGCACCCATGATGGAAACAGGCACCCCGCTCATATCGACCACGGAATACCTGAAATCCTCCATAGCCTTCCAGAGTTTCGGGTCGTAGAGGTTCTGGGCCTTCAACTGGGCGACGGACCGGGCCGAGAGGGTACAGGTCAGGTCGCAACTATAGTTATCAAGTCCCGCCCGGGAGAGGCAGTAGTAGTAGCCGTTGAGCTTCGTGAGAAACTTGACCGTGGTAGGACTGGTCTGGGCCTGGGCCAAACTTCCCAGAGCCATCCAGAGGGATAACGCGAGCAAAGCCCCAACCGGGGCTTTGTGATTTTTTGGAGGTTCGTGCAATCCGTCGATCCTTATCGGTTTACCACCGCTGTGCATCATAACGGATGCGGGCTTGGGGTGGTTTGGAGAGTTTCGAGACAACCAGGGCGGCCCCGCCAGGATTCATGCCTGAGGCTGGCGGTGCGAAGAAGCGGACGGGAAAGGGCTTGGCGGTTCCCCACTTGGCGGCCGCCGTCGTCACATCCACCCACTCGACGCCCGGTTTCTTATAGAACCATTGGTTGCCCGCCCAGATCATCAGGTTGGCCTTGGAATCAAGCAGCAGTTCCACGAACACCGGACGGTTCTTGAGTTTCAACCGGTAGCCTAAACCTTCCGAATCCTCGGAGGAGCGCCAGACCATCTTGAGACTCCCGCCATTGGCGGTCCAGCTTTCCCGGGGCAGGAAATGGAGTCGTTGGATGGTTTTCTTGTACTCTTCCAGGTAGGGCGTGGGCAGGCCGTTGAGTGTGTTATTGGGGTCTTCCTTTTCCAGGCCTAAGCGGCCGCGATCTCTGAACTGGTAGAAGGTGATGCCAGTCAGGAAGGCGGGCTTTTCTTTGAGAACCAAACCGTAAAATTCCCGATTCAGTTTGGCCTGAAACTCCTCCCCGCCCACGTTGCCGTCCGCGTTGAACTCGCCGATTTCCAACCCCTTATTCTCACCCGTGAGTTCGCAAAACCGCTTGTGGGTGGCGCGCAACTCGCGCCAAATGGTCGTTACCTTATGGACGTTATAGGTTTTTGACCGGCCGCCCGGTTCGCAGGGCTTTCGAGGCCAGGAGTAGTTGAGCGTGGTGTACTTGTCGGTGGACCAGAGGTCGGAGGCATCCAGGAGGGGGGCCAATTCCTCCTCGTGGGACAAGACGTTGGATTTGATATCCACCGCATGGCCCCAACAGCACATCAGCTGGACGTTGGGCGCTTCTTCCTTAAAGACTTCCGAAAATCGAACGAAAAAGGCCGCAACCTCGGTATAGGTATAGCGGCGGTTGAAGGTGAACCAGAAACCGTCGCACTCGTGGTTCAAGCGCAGGCGCAGACGGCCGTAAGGCCTCAGCTGGCGGGCGATGACCCGGATATGGCTGTCGGGGACCACGCAATCCATCGTCAGGGTCAGGGTGACCTCCTGCCCGTGCCGACGGATATCCCGCATTTCCTGGAAGACCTTTCCCTCGGGATCGCCCTTGGGACCGCCCGGAAAGGGAAAATAATCATCGTAAGGATAGGGCCATTCCCGGTCACCCTGGGGCTTGTGAGCCACCGAGGCCCGCAGGGGCCAGCCCTTGTCGAAGGGGTAGTAGCAGTACATAAGGTTGATGGAGCGGTGGGGCCGCTTCAGGACGGTGAGGATGTAATCCTGGTTCACATATTCGCCGCGTTCACTGCCGTCCCCCAGGTCGAGAGAGCAGGCCGCCGGAAAGAGTGTGACCCGGGAAGGCTGGGTGAGGGTTGTGAGGTTGGGAACTTTCATTTTTATCCTTTTTAAAAAAAGCTAATTAGCCACAGATACATGGGATTCATGGGATAAGACAAAAAGTATTTGGTTTAGTCGTTAACCCAAAAAACGGTTTTTCTTTAATCCATCCTATGCATCCCATGCATCTGTGGCTAAGACTTGCTTTGCCTTTCGTCTTTATGAATCTAAAGATTGAATCTCGGCTTACTTCTCCGGCTGGGGCCACTGGGCCTTGGGAATATCCTTATAAACATCTTCCATCTTCTGGAATCCATCGGCAATGACCGTGCTTACCATGTTGTCCTTGGTCACCGCGATGGGGTCGAGGAAATAGCTGGGCACATCCTTCTTATTGTTGTTCGTGGTGATCGGGGCGGCAGGAAGGGGCTGGCCCTTCGCCAGGTCCACCGCGATCTCCGCGGCCTTGGCGGCCAAAAACTTGACGGGTTTGTAAACCGTCATGGTCTGGGTGCCCGCCACGATACGCTGACAGCCCGCCAGTTCGGCGTCCTGGCCGGAAACGACCACCTTGCCCGCCAAACCCTGCTCGGCCAGGGCCTGGATATCGCCCCCCGCCGTGCCATCGTAAGAATCCACTATCGCGTCGACCTTGTTGTTGTTCTTCGTGAGGATGTTCTCCGTTTTTTTCAAGGCGTTGATAGCCAGCCAATCATCGGCCCATTGGTCACCCACGATCTTGATGTCGCCTTTTTTGATCAGCGGGTCGAGCACGTTCATCTGGCCCTTGCGGAAAAGAATGGCGTTGTAGTCGGTGGGGGCCCCGCCCATGAGAATGTAGTTGCCCTTGGGTTTGAGTTGAACAAGTGAGGAAGCCTGCATTTCGCCTACCTTAATGTTATCGAAAGAAACATAAGCGTCCACGTCGCTGTCGAGGATCAGCCGGTCGTAGGAAAGGATGGGCACGCCCATCTTGTGGGCCGCTTCCACGATGGAGGCGCAGCTTTTGGCGTTGTGGGGAATGACCACCAGGCACTTGATGCCCTGGGTGAGCAGGTTCTCAGCCTGGGAATTCTGCAGGGCATCGTTGGAATCGGCCGATTGGACGAGGACGCCGACCCCCTGTTCATTGCACTTGGCGGTGAGGATGTCCCTATCCTGGGCCCACCGCGCCGCGCGGAGTGTATCCATGGATAGGCCGATCTTGATGGGGTAGCTCGCCTGTTTGTTGCTTGTGCAACCCAGGATTCCCATGGTTGCCAGTAAGGCCAGGATGGTTATTGTGTTTTTCATTCTTCTGTTTCCTTTTTTCCCCTTCTCCCTTTGGGGGAGAGAGTTAAATCTTATTTCACTTCCACCGGCCCGAGCGGCCCATCATACAACCCCGCCCCGCCGGTGAGGTTGTAAACCCGAATGGCGATGACGTTGTCCGTGCCAAAGTGAATCAGTTTGGCGGGAACTTCATAGCGACGTTCCTGGTTCCAGGCCGTTTGTTCTTTGGGTGGAAATATCCCCATGCGGCCGATCTCTTTGCCGTTGAAATAGGTGATATCCGCGTCGTCGATCTTACCCAGGGGCAGAACCAGGCTGTGCCCCTTCCATTCTTTCGGGATTTTCAGGTGAAGCCGATACCAACCGTAACAGTGCTCGCACTTGTAACCCATGTCTTCCCATTGTTGAGGAACCTTCACTTTTTCCCATGAAGCGTCCTTCAAGGTCGGATCGTACCAGGCGGCTTTATCGCCTTTGCGGAATTGCCATTCCCCAGTGAGGTCGATGGAAGGAAGGGCCACTTCCCAATCCAACGCCCCCACGACCATCTCCTCGGGGGTGGCAGGAAAAACACTGCCCGAGTAAATACCGGCTTTTGGAAACACATCCGAAAACTCAAAAACTTCGGAGGATTCGGCACCCACCGTTACGAGTTGAGACCCCTCCTCCTTCCCTCCGGTCATGAACAACATCTTTTTAACAATGGTTTGCCCGTCGTAATTTTGGATGCTCCCGCCCACCGTTAACCGGTTCCCTTCGGTTTTCAATTCCAGGCGCCCCACGGCGAACCCGCTCAAGGTCAATCGATAGACCACGGGATAGGGGTCACCCTTTATGGGCGGGGCGAGGACCATGTTTTGCCCCCACCTTTCGCATTTGACCTCACCATGCGAGCCCAGTATCACCGCTTTTTGCACATTCAAATCCGGCAGGTATCGCTCCCCCAATTGAACAAGGGTCAAGGGTTGAGTCGGTGCCACCATGCACAAAACGTAAATGGTGTTCCCTTTCCTCGTGTATCGCACATCCCCTTCCTGGTATTTGACGTCCGATTCGCTGAACTTCCCGCCATCGACATTCGTCGGGCCTTCCCCATAGGTGATCCAGGGCCGGGTGCCGTAAATGGCCTCGCCGTTCACCTTCAGCCAATCCCCGATCTGCATCAGGATCATTTCCTGCTCCTCCGGGATGGTACCGTCGGGTTTGGGACCGATATCTAATAAGAGGTTGCCGTTGCGGCTGACCGTGTCGATGAGGGACCGGATAAGGTACCCCGCGTCTTTAAGCGAGTCGTCTTTCAGGTACGCCCAAGATTTCCAGCTAATCGAAGTGTCGGTCTGCCAGGGGGCGGGATTGATACCGGGAAGCTTTCCCTTTTCCACATCTTGGATGGAGGTGCCAGGAACGAAAGCCTTGTCCTTGGTGTTCAACACCACGCCTTCCTTCCACTCCGCCGCGCGATCGTAATAGTAGGCGGTGAACTTGCGTAGATAAGGATCGAAAACCGGCTTCTCGCCGATCCACCAGTCGAAATACATCAGCTGGGGATGGTACTTATCCACCAATTCGGAAGAACGGGCCAACCAATTTGATAGGTATTCATCATCGGGAGAAGTGTTATCCGGCTGGGCGGGTCCGTAGAAATCGGCGTACTTAGGGTCCTGGACATCCGAATCGAACTTCATGCCCCCGTTCATGAACCACCAATGTTCCGCCCGGTGGGAGGACAACCCGAAAACCAGACCCTCGGAGCGAACCGCCTGGGCCAATTCCCCGATCACGTCCCGCCGGGGACCCATTTGCTTCGCGGTCCAGTTGGAAAAGTCGGAATCGTACATGGCAAAACCGTCATGATGTTCCGCAACAGGAACCACATACTTCGCCCCGGCCTTTTTGAACACCTCGGCCCAATGGTGGGCGTCGAACTTTTCTGCCTTGAAGCGAGGGATGAAATCCTTGTAACCGAATTTGGTCTGGGGGCCGTAGGTGGCGACGTGATGCTTGAAGGCGTCGTCGTCCTGCTGGTACATGTTGCGAGAATACCATTCGTTTGCGTAACCGGGGACGGAATAGAGGCCCCAATGGATGAAGATGCCGAACTTGGCGTCCCGGTACCAGTCGGGCGGCTGGTAACCTTTGAGCGATTCCCAATCATCCTTAAAGAAATCCTTTTGGATGACGGACTCGACCTCGGTGACTTTATCGGCCACCTTGGTCTTGGTAGAATCCGATTCCCATTTCAATTCATCCGCAGCGGCCTTAGTCAGGATGGAAATCGAACCTGATACCGCCAAGAGAAACATTATTTTTCGGAGACACATTCAAACCTCTTCGAAGTGCAATTCATTTTGAAGGTCATCAATAAAACACTAAACGCAATTAATCGGTACAAGAAATTATCAGGAGCGAAACAAGCCGAAACTTGTTACTTCATTTCTCGCCATCCGAGCGTAAAAAGCGTTCTCAACAAATAACCCCTTATTCGAATTTCCACAGGCTTTCCTGGCCCCCCATCCCGGAATCCAGGTGGTATAATTAAACCGTTTTAGGGAACTTGGCTAAAAATCGTTTCGAAGGCGCAATATTGGCGTCTTTCCACCTATTTTTAGTTAATATGTTCAGGTTGTGTTGTGCCGCAACAAACCGGAGTGATTACATCCTGGAGGACGAAATGGGACGTTTTAATACTGTGAAGTACTTCGTAGGAGCCGTCACCCTGGTTGTAGCCACCGTCATTGGTTGCACAAGAACCGCCCCGCCCCTCACGCAACCCGTCAACGTTTTCACACCGACCTCGACCTACACCGCTGCCTTTACCTCGACCAATACCTACACGTCCACAATCACCAGCACTAAAACTAATTCACCCACGGTCACCCAGACCTACACCACCACCAACACGCCAACTATCACCAACACCCCCACGGTCACCAACAGCCCTACGTTCACAACCTCTCCTACCAATACCCTTTCCCCGACTGACACGCTGTCCCCAACCATCACAGACACGATCACCAATACCATGACCCCCTCAGTAACAACCACGGTCACCAACACCACCAACGCGACCAACACCTTCACGACGACCAGCACTCCGGGCATCACCTTGACGCCCTTCGGCAGCTTAATCCCCTGTGCCTCGCAGCCCGCGACCTTCCAATTGAATTACGATTTCACCAACGGAATTCAATGCTGGACGGCGAAAGTGGATAGCGGAACCAATTACATTACCGGCTTCGGAACGACGAATCTGGTTCAATACATCGGACAAAGCGTATTAGTGGTAACCGTCAGCAATCCCACGGCGAGCCCGGTAACGGTCGCCATCGATTTCATAGAGGCCACCTCGGTGAGCGAAGTCCTGACAGGGGCGAGCGTCACAGCCTACGCTAAGCTCGATTCAAACCTGACCGTGGCCAGCTCCCAAGCCCAGATTTATACCATCACCGGCGCCCCCGGCTACGGTTATGACGACGCCAACAACAATTGGCCGGCGGTTACTTCGTCGGGATGGGCTCAAATCATTGAAAACGGTGTGGGAAATGCGAACTCACAACAATTAGGGGTGCAGGTATTTAACGTCGCCGTCCCCGCCAATTCATCTGGCAACATTTACCTCGCCGATGTTTCCTTGAATGTTCCACCCGCGTCGACTCCCACCATGACCTCCACCCAGACCACCACTTATACTCCGGGCGGGAATACACCAACCGTGACCATGACCCCCACCAGCACCACAGTGAGTTCCGGTTGCACCCTGACTTACGATTGCCAATCCTTGGTTGGAAGCAGCTACAGTTGGGCGGCAGGGGCCAACGCGGCCATCAGCACATCCTCGACTTGGCATGGAACGGGGGGGTCGCAGTCCATCGATTGCAATGTGACAGCGGGCAACACCTGGTGCAAGATCGCCACCATCAACAGCTTCTTCCCGATTTCTACCGCCGGCATGACCCAAATCATCGTGAATGTGGATGTGGATGCCTCCATGGTTACCGGCAACGGCGGGTGGGATCAATTGGTCTTGCAAACCAACGCTGGAGGTACTTTAGCATCGGCCGCGATCGGCTTGGCCACGGGACCCCAATCCGTGACCTTCACGATTTCCGGCGCCCCAGCAACGATCAACGACTATGAGTTCATCTATCAATCCGGGGGAACACCGACCGGAAATGTCTACTTTGGTGATGTCCAGGTGGTCTTTACCGGTGCCTGCCCAGCACCAACGATTCCCACCTATATCCAGGGATGGACCTTTGAGGGTAATTCCCTCACGGACACCATTGGCACTTGGGTCACCATTGGCGGAACAGACCTCGGGACGAACTTGTTGGTTACCCAGCCGGGTGACTTGAGCACCTATTGCGCCGATGTAACGGCCACCTTTACGGCGGCCAACCAAACGGCGGGGATCATCATGGTCCCGACCACTCCCATTAACGGATCGTCCTTTACGGGAATCCGCGCTAACTTTTGGATCGATTCTTCTTGCGCTCCCGGCGATTATCCCGGCGGGGAGATCCAATTGGGAGATGGCACCAATTTCCCCGAGAACGGTTGGACCAATGTGACGATGGGAGGATGGACGACCATAACTTACCCAGTGGCATCCTGGGGTACGTTTAATACCGCGAGCATCAGTATGATTAAGGTATTTGTGAACCTGGGCGGAGCCTCCGCGTTCGGGGCCGGCCATGTAAAATTCGATAATATAGAGTTTTATTGATCCCATTAGCAGGCCATAACCAAAAGGCCTTCCCGAAAGGGGAGGCCTTTTTTATTTGCCCACCAAAAACCAGTGATTTCGTGTGTTTCTTTCTTTGAATCCCTAACCCCTCTTTTTTCAACTAAACACTCAATAAACTGAAAAGAACACAAAAAAGCCCTTTTTTCTTTGTCAAAACAGGAAAAATATTGGAATGCAGGGTAAAATTATGTCTAGAGTCTTGAAGTAATCGAGTTGATCAATTTAAGCTCTACGGAAATCGTTTTTTGATAGTAACCGGTTTAATTGATGAGGAAAAATGAACGGCAAATTTAGAACAACTTATAAACCACTCCCCCGCCAAGCAAACTTTCTTTTCCTAACGACTCTAGCCGTTCTCCTTGTTTGGGGAAACGCCATCTCCGCTGTTATCACCAACACCACCAAATATTGCGCGGCTGATCCACCCACCATCTACACCACAACCGTAACCACCTATAACACCCTTGTCCCGGGTGCGGGAGCCTGCGGATTCCCCAGCGGCCACTACGACCCGAACAATTACTGTGCCATGTCCTCTACTCCCGTAGACGACTATGGGAACGCGATGGTCTGCGGGGCCTGCATCAACGTCCGACAGTCGGGCGGATCGGGAAGCGTCACCGTCATGGTGATCGACAAATGCCCCACCTGTACCTTCACCAATCAGTTGGATATGAGTCCTCAGTCCTGGAGCACCTTAACTAGCGGCGCGGCACCAGGGCAACAGGCCGTGAGCTGGAATTTCGTCCAATGTCCCTTAAGCCTGATGACCGCCGATGCGTCGGGTGATATTCAATACGAATGGAAGTCCGGATGCAGCCAGTATTACGACCCCATCCAATTTTTAAACATGGCCTTTCCCGTCACAGCTGTCGGTTGGAACACCACCGGCACCGGCGGCTTCACGGCCCTTACCCCGGGGGCTCCCGCGAACACCGGGGATAACGAGTATTGGGGCAACTGGGGCAACACCGGGAACATCAATAGCACGACCGGGCCCTTTTATTTCGACCTGACCGACGGGCGTGGCAACTCAGTCACCCTCGGCCCCATCAGTTTGGGATCCTGTGGCACGATCTATACCACCACTTCCCAGTTGCCCGGATGCGTCGCCGGAAACACCAACACCCCAACCGCAACCTTTACCATCACCAAGACCAATACCCAAACTTTCTCACCCACCCTTACCCCCACAAAGACTGTCACGCCAACCTTTACCCAAACCTATACACCCACGGTAACCCCCACCATCACCCGCACCTACACCCCCACCCTCACCTTCACCGCGGCCCCTAACACTTCCACCTGGACTCCCACTCAAACCACGACCAATTCGCCGACTAAGACCTCGACCGGCACGCCCACTAACACTCCGACCGTGACCTCGACCGTCACACGGACCAATTCGCCAACCGTCACCGCCACCCAGACCTTGACGGCCACTCCTTCTTTCACCTCCTCGGTGACGTCCACCAAGACCCAGACTTCTACCCCCACCTACACAAATACCGCGGCGGCTAACACCTCGACATCAACCCCCACTCAAACCATGACCGCCACACCCACTAAAACTTCCACCAGCACATCCACGAACACCTCCACTGTGACCTCAACCGTAACCCGAACCAACACGCTTACAACGACCCCCACCCAGACGCCTACCTTCACCACGACCCAAACCCGTACCGTTACCGGTACTTCCACGCCCACATCCCAGTTCAGCCCCACGAATACCCTGTCCCCGACTTCTACGCTGTCTCCCACCACGACAGGAACTTCCACCTCGACCAACACCCCGACGAATACTCCTACCGTGACTTCAACACGCACCAGTACTTCAACCTTAACCGCGACATCCACCACGACCCCGACCCATACCCTGACGGGAACTCCCACGTTTTCTTCCACCGTGACCACCACCAACACCCCCACTTCGCAGTTCAGCCCCACCAACACGCTCTCCCCAACCTCCACCCTTTCCCCCACCGCGACAGGGACTTACACCTCGACGAATACAGCCACCCACACGGCTACCGCTACTCCGACCCGTACCCCGACCTACACCCAGACGGCCACCCCCACCAAAACATCCACCCAGACAGCAACGGTTACCACCACTGCCACTTCAACGGTAACGGCCACGAATACCGCCACTTTCCAATTCAGCGCCACGAATACCCTGTCCCCGACCAACACCATGACCTTCACTTCCACCGCCACCGCCACCCAAACCCCCACCCATACCAGCACAGCCACCGTCACGAATACACCGACCATTACAAATACGCCGACCATCTCCAACACGCCCACCACCACCCCCACCGCGACGAGCACCACCACGACGACCCACACTTCGACCGTTACCTCCACCCAAACGGTCACAAATACCCCGACCATCACGAACACACCCACCATCACGAACACGCCAACGGTAACCCCTACCGTTACCGACACGCCTGTCTTTACCTACACCACCACCTTCACCTTCACCTCCACGCCAACGATCACTTCCACCTTTACCTCAACACCCACCTTTACGTTCACCTGGACTCAAACCAACACGCCCACCATCACTTCCACCTCCACCTTTACCCCCACGGTGACCTCAACCCAAACTTACACGCCCAGCTTCACGCCCACCTCCGCCGTGGTGGCCCTGGGAGCGGGAACTTCGGGAACCGTGAACGTCCTCTCGGGAGCCAGCAACGTGACAGCCCTGCAGGCCAACCTGACCAACGGAAGCAACGCCAACGTCACCCTGACCAACCTGACGGTTTCCGTCACGGGTTTGGTCAATCCGACTGACATCACCAGCGTGAGCGTGGTCATCAATGGAACCCCGGCGGGTTCACCCACGGTCTTCTCTGGCAACACGGCCACCCTGAATCTGGGCAGTTATGTTCTTGCTCCCGGCACCCAAATCCTGCAGCTTGTCTTGAATTTCTCGGGCACGGCGACCGGCAGTTACCAGCTCTCCATCGGGGGAATGACCGGAACCAGCGCCAACAACGGCGGCCAGCCGGCCGCGTTTACGGGCATCCCTGTCTCGGGTTTCACCGTGGTGGTCCAACAACCGACGGCCACCCCGACCTGGAGCTCCACACCCACGGTCAGCCCAACACCCACTTCCAGCCAGACCCCAATTCCGCAGAAGGTTCCGGTGATCTATCCCAACCCGGTGGATGGAACCAGCCCGGTCAACGTTCGGCCGCCCAACTTTACGGGTGTATCCGACGTGAAGGTTCAGGTCTTTACCCTGGCCTTCCGCAAGGTGCAGGAACATGTTTGTACGGGAATGGTTTCTGGACAGGATTGCCCGCTTAAATTGACCGACGACCATAACGATCCGCTGGCCGACGGGCTCTATTACGTGGTGGTCACGACCAACGCGGGCAGGACGATCGGGAAAATGCTGGTCTTGCGGTAAATCTTCAGGAAAATTGAAGCTTTGGCGGAATTATTTCCCTAATCAACGCGTCGTGGACAAGCCGCTGAAAATCAGGAAGCGCGGTATAGCTTTTGGGCTGACCCTTTTTTCCGAGGTTTCGACGAAATGGCGGCGAGCCAGGCGGAGGCCATCTCCTCCAGAGTGAATTCCTTGGCCCATCGGAAACCACTTTCGATCTCGCGGGGAGAGAAATAGGTTTCGAGCGATTCTGCCAGAGAAACCATGCGATCCTTTGTCTGCTGGCGGCAGGTGGGGTGGGAAAGCACCACCATCAAGACGCCAATCGCCTTGCGGCCTTCACCCTGACCTTTCAACAACCTAGCCAGGCAGGTCAACGCATCCGCCAAAAGAGGCTTGCACTGGGTGGGAAGCACCAACCGGACGGCCTTGAGCAAAAAGGATTCGGCACCCGCATAATCCTTTTGATCGCAGGCAATCTCCCCCAAGTGGATGAGCGTCGCCACTTCCCCCAGCACATCGCCCATGCGGGTGAAATGTTTCAGGGCACTGAGGAAACCTTCTAGGGCCGAAAATATTCGCCGTCGGTGAAGTTCGATGGCCGCCAGGTGATAGTCGTTCCAGGCCCGGGCTTCGACGTTTTCACCGATTTCCCGCGCCATGGCAAAGGCGGTTCGGTGATAGGTTTCCGCCACTTGCTCCTTCCCCATGGCCAGGTGGAGATTGCCCATGAGGTCATGCACCCAGGCCTGTCCCTGAATATCCCCTGATCCCTTGAAGTACAAAAGGGACTCCTCCAAAAGTTTTAATGCCTTGGAGTAATCGCCCTGGGCCCAGGCCGCGTTACCAAGAAACGCCTTGCTACGGGCGATGCCGGGGTTGTCGTTGAGATGAAGATATTGGATGAAGCTTTCGTGGTAGGTCTCGGCGGCCTGGGAATAGTGCCCCGTAAGTTCCAAGACCCTTCCCAGTTTCAAGAGACAAAGGGCGGTCCCGGGGGAATCGGAGGCCAGCCAGTAAGCTTTCAGGGCTTTTTCCAAATGGTCTTGGGCCTGACCCAGTTGGGCCCTATTCAGGCAGGTTTCACCGCGTTGATAATGAAGAATGGCCTTGGCTTTCAGGCGCCGGGCGGTTTTCGAGGATTTTTGTCTCAATGAGTACAAAAATCACCTCCCCGAGATTGGGAGCCAAAGAGGGGATGACCGATTGGATTCCGTTCTCGAGAATTACTCTACGCTTCTTTTTTTTGAATTGCTATGCCGATCCTTTTGGAAAGCGGAAAAAGCGATAAACCTGATTTCAACCGGTGTTGGAAGTCCTTTTGAGATTCAACCCGAAAAAGGGTAGGAACCCCATTTCAAAACGGAATCATTTCACCAGTTCCACATCATCAATCTTGAAATCAAAGTCAGGATCAACTGCACCTGGGGAAAAGGTAAGCTTGACCACGTCATTGAATTTTTTATCCAATTGTTTTCCCCAGGAGGCCTGGGCAAATCCGTTGAAGGGGATGGTGACCTGGGTCCATTCCGCCGGGGAAACAAAAGTCGCCTGGAAGTCGCAATAATCCCCCACCGATGCTTTGTTCAAGGCTACCGAATGGGTCTTTCCGTCCCCCTTGGTGTAGAAACGAAGGGCCCGGTATGAGGTCAGGTCAAAGGGTTTGCCTGCCGCGTCTAACCCCAGGGCAGGAACCGCCCAGGGCCAGGGAGCCTGTTGGGGGCCCAGGTGGCCCTTCAGACCCGCGCAATCGCCGGGGCTGACGGGTGAACCGCTGGGCAGGGCGGCAAAGGGCATCGGCGAAAGCTTGGTCACGCCCGTGCTATCGCAGCCTTCCCACCAGGACGCCCCGTAAAGGGGTGAAGCCGACTCGAAATCATCCAGTTTCAGAACAGCCTTGTCAGGAGCGGCGCTGATGGTCTGAGCGTCGATCACCGCCGGCTTGGCCGCGACAGGGGTTACCGGAGAAGCCAGAGCCTGGGCTTTCCAGTCCGCGTTGACTAGGGTTAATTCCTTGGCGTCAAAAGAAATGGGATAAACCGATTCCGCGAGAGGCTTCACCTCCTGCCCTTCCTGGAAAACACTTAACCCCGTGCCGGCGATCTTTATTTTTAGAACCACTCCCGCGGAAAAGTTGACCGGCATTTCCCATTTGATCGTGGTTTGGGTCCCGTTTTTGACCGGTTCCGCCTGCTCCAGAACCTTTTCGGCCCTCCAGTAACCACCCACTTCCCTGAAGGGGGCGATCCAGAGGTCCTTATTGTTCTGAACAAGGTAATCCAGAAATCGCAGATAGGTTTTCTTGGGAATCGGCTGGTACCAGTTGGAACCTTCTATGGCGTGAATCATCATGACCGTCCAGGCGCCCGAGGCCAGGTCCTGGTCCACCCAGTTCTTGTAGGTCTCGTAGGCGTACATGGTCATGGTGGCCTGGCCTGGGATGTCGTACCAATCGGGGTTCATGTCGGGGGTCAGGTAATAGGTGGATCCAAATCCACCCCGAGCGATGAAATTATCCACCTCGACCCATTTCTTGATGCCGGGCGATTCCTCCACGAAGGGATAGGCGAAGGTGACCACGGGTGAACCGGTGAGTTTTTCCAGGGTCGCCTTGGCCTGTTCGACCTCGTTCTTTTCATCCGCAGGGGTCAACTCGGTGGCATGGCGGTGAGTGACGGTGTGGTTCCCGATTTCCTGGCCCGCAAGGAATGCCTTCTTCCACTCATCCAGCCGGTCCAGTTTCCCTGTGATGAGATAAAAGGTTCCCCTCAGGTTTCTTTTTTCCATTTCAGGAATGACCAGGTCCAAATGGATAGGATCCCCGTCGTCGTAGGTCAGGGAGAGAGCGGCCTTATAGCCATTCCAGGGAACGACTTGAAAGGGGACTTTCTTGGCCGAGGAAACACCTGGCCACAAAAGAACAGCGAGAGCCAATGCATGCCAACCAAACCTAGAATTCAGCAGATAAGACATCTATTCCCCCCGCAGGTTTAAGATTCTTATCATTTTAGGCTTCATTTGAATTACCGCAAGATCAGCATCTTTCCGACCGAACGCCCGTTGTTGGTGGTGACAATGACACAACCGAAAGGGTACTTTAAAATTTTCCCCTGCTTGCCTAAGGAAAATTTTAGTCTAAACTGCCTTGTCCGTCTACAATACGCGGCTTCGCTAAAAATTTTCACCAGGTAATAATGAAAAAGCATTTCTTAAATATTTGTTTGGGCTTCATCCTCACCCTTGCTTCAACTGTTTCAGTTCTCGCTGATTCAAATGGGCTCCCGCTTACCATCCAGGTTCACGAAAACGGGGAGGTCATCGTGACCGACGGATTCCAAGAGCTTGCCCGGGTCTTTCCCTGGGTTTTCACCGGCAAATGGGTCCACCACCACTGGCAGGGATCTTTCCTATTCAAGACCGGAAGCGACCTTGAAAGAACGGAAGGATCCTGCTCCGTCACCGTGAACCAGGTTCCGGTGGATCTCGATTACCGCGTGAAATGCCTGGAAAAGGGCCTGGACGTCATTTACCGCCTGGCGCCACGGGAAAATTTGTCCGTCAGCGCGGTGGAGGTCTATTGCCGTTTCCCCTATTCGGACTGGCAGGGCTGCCCCTATACATTCAATGGCGATGAAGGTTTTATCCCCATTGACGCCTGGAAGGAAAAGAACCCGGAAAACGCCTGGTTGATCCGTCAGGCTGATTCCTCCTCCCTCTCCATCGGTCCCTCCCGATACCACGGGGGCCTGACGGCCGAGATGAAACCAGATAACCTATACGTTTTGTTCGCGGACGATCGATGGTACGACCCGAAATTATCCATTGTCTTAAACCACAACGACGCTCCCGGTTATGGATCCAACCCTGCGCCCGATTGGATATGGGAAAAGGGCCAATCCAAAAACTTTCATTTCACCCTTACCTTCAACCGCGCCCTAGCCTGTCCCCCCGGCCCCTTTCCCACCCCGGCCAAAGAAGAAAAACCCCAGCCGACGGCTACAGCGACTCAAACACCTATCCTGATTACTTTGCCTTCACCAACCCCAACTTCTTCACCTATCTCCAAACCCAAGGCCGCACCCACCTTTGATTTTTCTTTCCTAACCCCAAATTTCTTCACCTCGCCCACACCCACGCCTCAATATATGCCTTCCGCCTTATCCTTGCCCTTTTCTTCGAGCCCGACTTGGACACCCCTTCCATCTTTTACGCCTAATGCCCTGCGTCCCAAACACCGTTCTCATCCCACACCCACAACCTCCATCACCAGGCTGGACATTCCCCCCATTCCCCAAAAAATGAAAATAGAGACTTCACCGACGCCGACTCCCGGTTCTTTAATCCCGCCGTTTCACACCCCAGCCGTTACCACCCCACAAATAGCCTTACCAGCCGCCTTCTTTACCCCAACACCGGAATGGCTTTCCCTTCTCGACAAGCAAACCATAAAATTTTCCGACCCACCCGCCAACATCTATGTCGTCTTCGCGGACGGGCCGGGACAATACCGGGCCGAGGTCGCAGATCAAAACGGGAAAGTTTTAGAGGTAATTTTCGACCGAAAAGTCGTGTCTCAGAAGGACATTTGGCTGGAGTGGGACTGCCTGGACGGCCAAAGAATGCCCGTTGCGCCGGGCCAATATTTCGTCATTGTTTACAAGGATGGGGTCATCCTTAAAAGTCTCTCAGTTATTCGTATCTCGAAGGACCCCTGAACCAGCTTCCGACGTCAGGCCGTCGCGGGGTCCTCCCGACGAGGCCGGAACCGGACCACCAGCCAGCAAGCCACCCACCCCACCAGTCCCGTCATGGCAACGGATTGAGCCACCACCCCGAAGGCGTCCACGGCCGGGGGAGATGTGCCGTCCCATTTCAACAGACCCCATATCAGGAATTGCCGAAGGGCCATCATCACAAATACCACGAAGGTCTGGGTCAAGACCCGCTCCCGGTAGACATGACGCCTGAAGAAGGAGGTCAGGAAACCCACCAGGGCATTCGTAACGATATGGAGGCCGATCCAATCTGCGGTAAAAAGATCCTGAAGGGTCCCCATGAAAAAGCCCCAACCCGCGGCCTTGGTCGGGGTTGTCCTCAGGGACTTCAGGACGACAAAAATCAGGGGTAAATCCACTCCCCAGTCGGCTACGCCCATTAAGTGTTGGAGAAAAAACACACTCATCACCAGAAATATTTCCCGAGTAATCCTCACAAAGGGTTCCTTGTCTATTCCTTGAAGATTTCCACAGGCGGGAGGATAAAGACATAATCCAGAACGCCCAAGTCCACGGACGGGGTCAACTCGATTTCCAATCCCAAGCGGTTATCCGCCGGGGAGGATTTCACCACCGTTCCCAGGGCGTACCCCTTGGGAAAAATGCCGCCTAATCCTGATGAAACCACCGTATCCCCCACCTGGATGTCCTCCAAGGGGCTCACATAGCCCAATCTTAAGGGGCCCAGTCCGGTCCCTTGGACCACCCCATTCACCCGGGAGCGCACATCCACACCCGAAACGCTGGAGTCGGTGTCCGAAATCAGCAGGACCCTCGAGTACTTGGCCGAGCATTCCAAAACCCGGCCCACGATTCCCTGCTCGGCGATGACAGGCGAGTCAGGTTCCACCCCATCCTCCTTGCCCAGGTCGATGATAAAACTTTTGCTCCAGGTGCTTGGGTCATGGGCGATGATTCGGGCGATCTTGGCCTGATGAGGCATTTTCGATTTGATCTGAAGAACCCCCTTCAGACGCGCCAGTTCGTCCTGGAGCGATTTGTGGTTGGAAAGTTCAAGGCGGAGGGCCTGGTTTTCAAGCTGGAGGCGGCTGACTTCCTGGCGCAAGTGGCCCAGTTCCTGGAGGGCCGTCAGGGTGTTTTCGGGAAATGCCAGCAAGGCACCGACGGCGTTTTGAATGGGGATCCAAACATTCAGAGAGGTGTTTTTCATCCCCCAGTGACGGGCATTAGGATGGTTATGGCGATAAACCAGAATCAATAGGCAGGCGGCCGCCAAAAGCAAAAGCAGAATGAGGGAAAAGTTTCTTCGAAGGAATTTCAGCATTTTCCAAGCGGCGCCGGGCGGATCGTTGGATCAGGCCCCGGTTCAGCCGCCCTCCCCGGGCGAAACCCCGGATCAGACGTAGTCTTTCTCCAGCACGGACACGCGCCTAAGGAAGTCCATGGAACGGTCCAAAAGCAGGCCCGAACCCATGGCCACGGCCGTCGTGGGATCATCCGCCAGGTTAACCGGAACACCGGTCTCATCCCGCAGACGTTCATCCAGACCCTTGAGAAGGGAGCTTCCGCCGGCCAGGATGATGCCCCGGTCCACGATATCCGCCGCCAGTTCGGGGGGAGTGCGCTCCAATGTCATCTTGATGGCCTCGATAATTTGGGTCAGCGGTTCTTCCAAGGCCCCGCGGATTTCCTGGGAAGTCAGTTCAATGGTCTTGGGAAGCCCGGTCACCAGGTCTCGACCCTTGATCTGCATGCGAAGTTCTTGTTCCAGCGGGAATGCCGAACCAATCTGGATTTTGATATCCTCGGCGGTTCGCTCGCCGATGAGGATGTTGTAGGTTTTCTTGATGTAATTCACCACCGCCTCGTCCAACTCGTCCCCGGCCGTGCGGATGGATCGCCCGTAAACCACATCGCCCAACGAGATGACCGCCACTTCAGTCGTTCCGCCCCCGATATCCACGATCATATTGCCTTGGGGTTCGGCGATGGGCATGCCCGCCCCGATGGCCGCCGCCATGGGTTCTTCAATGAGGAAAACTTCCCGGGCGCCCGCCTGTTCGGCGGAGTCGCGCACGGCCCGCTTTTCAACCTCGGTACAGCCTGAGGGAATGGCCACCACGATCCGGGGGCGGATCAGGGATCGGCGGTTATGAACCTTGGAAATAAAGAAGCGGAGCATACGCTCCGTGACTTCGAAGTCGGCGATGACCCCATCTTTCATCGGGCGGATAGCCACAATGGAACCGGGAGTACGTCCCAACATCAGTTTGGCGTCGTTGCCAACCGCAAGAATTTGGTTGGTGGCCTTATGGACCACCACCAGGGAGGGTTCCTGAAGTACGATTCCCCTTCCCTTTACGTAAACCAGGGTCGTGGCGGTGCCTAGATCGATGGCCACATCGCTTGAAAAGAGCCCGAGCAAGAAATTAAGCAAAGAAAGCCCTCCGAATCCAATTCGTTCTTCCCGGACAGGCCCCGTCAGGGTCTACCGGGTTGGAGTTGATCAAAAAAAAGCCCCGGATCGAAGTCCGGGGTTTTTAAAAAAAACTATTAAAACCGGCTTTTTGGAGGGCTAAAGTTTAACACAGGGAAAGCGGGAGTCCAACGATTTTAACGTTATTCGAGGCCGATATTTAGAGCTAAATCGCAAAATCCTTACTCAAAAAAACTAATGACCCACTGCCTTCAATTAACCCTGATTGTGCTTAACTTTACGGCTACTGTCGGCTTGTTGGATCGATGAACCCTCTTGATGGCCTTACTGACGCGCCGTTCGAGAAAATCAATCGATTGTTTATGGGTCTTGCCAAAAAGACCTCGCTTAAGTTTGCGGAAAGCCTGAATTCCCTTTTTGGCGCCGGGTACAGTTTTTACGCGGGAAAATGCAATTTTAGAGACAGTCGTTTTACCCAAAGGGGTCATTTCAAACTCACTTTAATGAATAATTTTGAAGAGTGTTGTTAAGCGTCGAAACTAGAGGGAAGTTTTTAAAATCAAGTCCCACAGCCAAATGCCAGCATTGGCGCTGATGACTCCAAGCGCTAAACCTGCCAAAACATCTCCCGGATAATGCACTCCGAGGTAAACACGGGAAAGACCCACCAGCGCGGCCCAGGAGAAAACCCAGGGCGCCAAGGCCGGCGTGGCGGCCGTCAAGACCACCGCCAGCAAAAAAGCGGCGCCCGTATGGCCGGAAGGAAAGCTGAACTCATCCGGCGGAACGATTAGGGCCCGGACCCCCTTCAATCGAATGAAGGGACGAACCCGGCGTACGTTTTTTTTGATGAGGTAATACAGGAAAAGTTCCAACGCAAAGGCGGAGAGGGCGGCCAATACATAAGGCCATTGGGCAGGTTTCATCCAGATCCAGATCAGTCCCACCGTTAGGCATGAAAGGGCATCCGCTGAATGGGAAAGGTGGTAAAAAAACTTCTTCAGGGGCTTGCCCTGGGCATCACCGAATATAAAATTGAATACCCTTGTATCCCAATGATGAGCGGTTTGAAGAATGTTTTGAACCATGGAACCCTTGGCCTCTCTTTAAACGTGAGCCAAGGGTAGGCTTTTAGCATTTCAACTATGTAAAAACCTCATAAAATGGCCGAAACTTCGACTCCCACGCCTTGGAATAGGCCCCAAACCTCTCCGAAAACCATATAATAAGCCCCTTTCCCGGCCTATCGGCTGGGTCAGGCCGATGAAGGCTTCTAAAGACCCCTTCCCCTGAACTTGAAATCACATGCGAGAGGTTCCATGCCCAACCTGTGTTCCATTGACGTGGGTTCCAACGCCATGCGTCTGGCCATCGGGTTCCTTGACCACAACAAAAAACTTCACCTGGTCGAGGACATGCGCGAGCCCGTTCGACTGGGGCAGGACGTTTTCACCCTGGGAATCATCTCGAAGGAAACCACCCAGAAAGCCGTCGAGGCTTTCCTGCGTTTCAAGGATCTCACCCATCAGCACCAGGTGGTCATCACCCGGGCCGTAGCCACTAGCGCCGTGCGGGAAGCCAAAAACCGGGAAGAATTTGTCGCGCGCATCCTGGAGACCACGGGCATCGAGCTTCGTCCCATCACGGGCGAGGAAGAAGCCCTTTTGGTCTATCTGGCCGTCTCGAAAAAAATCCCGTTGGAAAACAAGACCGCCATGCTGATCGACATCGGCGGAGGAAGCGTGGAACTGACCCTGGCCCGGGAGGCCAAGATCCTTGCCACCGACAGTTTCAAGATGGGAGCGGTCCGTCTCCTGCAGGTTTTGGAACAAAAAAAGGTCGGCGAAAAACGGTTCAACCAGATGGTGCAGGAATACGTGGAGTCCGCCAGCAAAAGATTCGACCAGAAGCTGGCGGGTCAGCGCATCAACATATGTGTCGGCACGGGCGGCAACCTGGACGCTCTCTTGGCTCTTAAAAGTCAGATCCTCCACAAGTCCGGTTCCCTTTTTGTGACCCTTCCCGAACTCCATTCCATTCTGCACCGCATCCAGGGCCTGACCTACCACGATCGAGTGACCCGGCTGGGTTTGCGTCCCGACCGGGCGGATGTGATTCTGCCCGCAGCCACGGTTCTGCAGAAGGTGATGGAAGTCGGAAAGATCAGCCGGATCTATATCCCCAATGTGGGTGTGAAGGAAGGCCTGCTCATCGAAATGGTGACGGAGCTTTTAACTGGCAAGCGCCCGCTGCACCGGCAGGAAGTGGTGGGAGCGCTCAAGCAGGTAGGGTTGAAGTATGCCTACGACGAAGCCCACGCCGCCACCGTGACAAGGCTGGCACTGGATTTATTCGATGAAACCAGTGACCTGCATAAGCTCGGGGATGACCAGCGTTTATTATTAGAAGTAGCGGCTCAACTCCATGACATCGGCCAATTCGTCAACTATGGGTCGCACCACAAGCATTCCTACTATCTCATCAAGGCAACCCAGTTGGTGGGCCTTCACCGGGACCAGGTGGAAGTCATCGCGAACGTGGCCCGTTACCACCGCAAGGCCTGCCCCAAGATGGAGCATGAAAATTATCGGGCCCTTTCCCCCGCCCAGCGCCAGTTAGTCGCCAAGTTGGCCGCGATTTTGCGTTTGGCCGACGCGATGGACCATGAACATTCGTCCAAAGTAACGGGATTTGCCCTGGGTAAAAAAGGCCGAAATTTCACCATGAAACTCAAGGGACAGGGTGATCTGTTGTTGGAACGCTGGGCTCTATTGCGAAAATGCGACCTATTTGAGAAGGTTTTCAAGGTGCGTTTCGTGATGGGTGCTTAAGCTTGAAACGAACAAAGTTAGCCGCAGGGCGAAGATTTGAGAGGAGTCAAGTCGATGGCAACCAAAACGATAAATGAAATCCGGGGCAAACTGATCGCCGTGGAGGGCCTGGATGGTTCGGGCAAGTCCACCCAAATTAGGTTGTTGAAACGCTGGTTGGAGTTAGAAGGCTACAAGGTATTCTTCACCGAGTGGAATTCCTCCGACCTCGTCAAAAAAGCTACCCGGAAGGGTAAGAAAAAGAAACTTTTGACCCCCACGACCTTTTCCCTCATCCATTGCACCGACTTCGCCGACCGTTACGAGCGCCAGATCCTGCCCCTTTTACAGGGAGGGTATCTCGTACTGGCCGACCGATACGTTTATACCGCCTTCGCCCGGGACTCGGTGAGAGGTTGTGACCGCGACTGGTTGCGAAAGCTTTACCGGTTCGCCCGTAAACCCGACATCACCTTTTTCTTCGAGGTTCCCCTGGATGTGGCCCTGGGCCGCATCCTGGAGGGACGACCGATGCTCAAGTACCACGAAGCCGGAATGGACATGGGTTTTTCAAAGGACCCCTACGAATCCTTTAAGATTTTCCAAGGCAAGATCTATGAGGAATACGGCCGTATTGGAAAGGAATATCCCTTCGAAAAAGTTGACGCAACCCTTCCCTCCGAGGAACAGCAGGCCCTCATGAGGGAAATCGTGAGGCGCCATATCAACCTGAAGGATTACAGGATCAAGGGCAAAGAGGTGACTCATGAAGCATAAGCGTTTCTACGGAAAGGGCTTGCCGGGTGTGGACCCGGCCTTGTTGAATGGCACTCTGATCATCATCGAGGGGTCGGATGGTTCGGGACGATCCACCCAGATCGGCTACCTGACCAACTGGCTTGAGCGCAAAGGCTTTCCTACGGTGAACGTGGGCCTGAAGCGCAGCGAGCTCGTCGGCGAAGCGTTGGCCGAGGCCATGCAGGGCAACACGCTCAATGCCATCACCCTCAACCTTTTCTACGCCACCGATTTCGCCGACCAGCTGGAGCGGGTGATGATTCCCGCCCTCAAGGCGGGTTTCGTGGTCCTAGCTGACCGGTACATTTATACCCTCATGGCACGCGACATTGTTCGTGGGTCCTCGATGGACTGGCTGAAGGAAATCTACGGTTTCGCCCTGGAACCTGACGCGGTCTTTTACTTAAACGTCACCCCCAAAATCCTGGCCGAACGGCATTTCAGCAAAAGCGGATTGTTGGATTACTGGGAATCGGGAATGGATGTACAGCGCGCGGGCGGGATGTACGACAACTTTATCCTTTACCAGACCAAGCTTCACAGGGTGTTCGAAGCCATGCAAAAGGAATACAAGTTTACGACCATCCAGGGAAACCGCAGGCCTGCTTCCATCGCCAAGGAAATCAGGGAAAAGGTGGAGCGCATCCTGGCCGATCGGTCCGATCGTTTTAAGGGAATCCACAGGGAGATCCCGGCCAAACCGCTCGACGCTGACGCAGCTGCCCGGGCCATTCTGGCCCCCGGGAATCAGGATAATAAAAATTGATGCTTGAACTGTCAGGCATCAGCATGCGGGAGGAATAGCGGTCGGATTCTCGAACCATTCGGAGTTATTCTGAATTTTTATTTTAGGGTTAGCGAAAGACCTGACAATGCAACCCGCCCGCGCCCCAGGCGTAATCGGAAACGGGAATCACGTCAATCCCGGCCTTATTGAATGTCTTGACCCACTGGTCGAACAGCGGGTTCGGCTCTTTGTCGGTGTCATCCATGTCAGCCCAAACCTTATTGAAAGCATCCATCAAGCCCTGGAACTGGCTGTCCCCAGGCTGTTCCTGCCAGGTTTGAGCGGCGGTCTGCAATAGGGCCAGTTTTTGTTTTAACTCTTCCTGCGGGGTGATCTCGCCCGAGTGACCCTCATTCACATGAACGGGATATTTGGCCAACATCACCTCGCACTTCCCCTTTTCCGGGTCATAAAAGCGGACCACATTGGCGGGACTGCGGACCGGATGGTCCGCGAACGGGAGGCGCTGCACTTTGTAGCCCAGGTCTTCCAGTTCGGACGATATCAAATCAAATTCCACTTGAACACTTTTCACAAAATCCACGTCCAAGGGCTGGCCCGACATTCGATCCACGGGATTCGCCAGATAGGTCGGCACGAAGGCCTGGGCTTCCCGCGCCATCCCAACTACCGCCGTCGTCATATCCAGATGGAAAAGTTCATCATTTCCCAGGCTGGGGTTTACCAGGGCTCCGGCAGGCAAAAGACAGACGGGCAATCCGTCGAAAGCCTTCGAAAAAGCGGTTTCATCCTGAAGAAGCTCGTCCCGGTTAATCCCCGGGGCGGTGGAAGGCGTGCTGGGGAAATTCATGAGTTTCAAGGCTCGATGCCGCCCCAGGATAAACACCTGTCTTCCATCGGGGGTTCGGACCAGGTCCTCATCCCCCCCTTCGGCGCTGATTCCGCTTGGAAGGTCCCGGCAGGCAAATTGATCCGGGTAAGCCGAGCATAAATCCAAAACCGCTTGGCGGTAGAAAGGAATGTCTTGGGGGCCTCGAAAAATGACCCAACGCCCCTTTTCGTCACGCCCCAATATCTTTCCAATATCCTGGGCCCAGGTCAGGGGCACGGGGCTTTTGAAGAAGTGAATCCGGTCCTTGATCTGTTCCTCCGTCCAGTTGCATCGCAAGTGGACGTAATCAAGAAAATATTTTTCCTCATTCCCCGTGGCATCTTTCACCCGCTTGGGGTCTGGAAGCGCCACATAGAGTTTGGTTTGCAGGGGAAAGGCGTTAAGAATGCGCCCATGGCAAAGTTCAAAATTGAGCCAATACAACTGTTCGCGAACCTGTTGGCATCGGGATGCCGATAAGGCGGGATTGGGTTTGAAATTCGGGAGTAGAAAATGGTTCTGGCTGTCCACATCCAATCCAATGACGGCAAAATCCAGGGGTCGTTCCGATTCAGGAATCGTCACCAATCCGTTCTGGGGACGGAAGCTTTCTTTTGTAAGGGAAGCAAGTCCGGCGGAGTGGATGTGGGGCCAAAAGAAAATCAACATCACGACCAAGATCCCGAAAATCGCGCTGACTCGTAGGGTTAAATGGTTGGAAGATCCTGGAACGACGTAGGTATTGGACATGGGAATTTTTTACTCAATATTTATTTGGGTTAATGTCTTTGCTTAATCGTTTAAAATGCAATTTCCATTCCGAAATAAATGCCCGACAAATGCCTGAAAACTGATTAAGTTACCCAAATGATCGTTAAACTATTACCCAAATTGTTACCCTTTGGGTAACGAGAGAAAAAAATCAAACGGGTTGTAAAAATTTTTCCGCGAATTGAAGCAAAGCCTTTTAGTGTGGTGGTTCAAATTAGTTGCAAAGGAAAATGCTCCTTTCATTTAGAAATTGAGTTTTTTTAAATTCGTGATTGACGCTGACCCTAGGTTCAATTAAGAGGAGACACCCATGCCGATTCTGGATATGCCCCTGGCCAAGTTGAAAACCTACAAAGGAATGAATCCCCGGCCTAAGGACTTCGACGCCTATTGGAGCCGTGCCATTCGGGAAATGCGCTCCGTTGACCCCAAGGTGAAAATGACGGCCAACCAAACGGTTCGGGTTTCTTACGCCGATTGTTTCGATCTGAATTGGACCGGGGTGGGGGGAGCGAGAATCCACGCCAAATTGGTAAGGACCAAGAAAATCGCCCAACCTCGTCCCGCCCTTTTGGTATTCCATGGCTACAGCATGTCTTCAGGGGATTGGAGCCAAAAGTTGGCTTACGCGGCGGAGGGATTCACGGTGGCCGCCCTGGATTGCCGGGGCCAGGGCGGGAGTTCCGAGGACAGGGGCGGCGTGGGGGGAACAACCCTGCGAGGTCATATCATCCGGGGCCTGGACGGCAAACCGGACAACCTTCTTTTCCGTCAAATATTCCTCGACGCGGCCCAGATGGCCGAAATCGTCATGGGGCTTCCCGGAGTAGATCAAAACCGGGTCGGAGCCATCGGCTCCAGCCAAGGAGGAGGTTTGACCCTGGCCTGCGCCGCCCTGGAGCCGAGAATAAAACGGATCGCCCCCTGCCATCCCTTCCTGAGCGACTTCAAAAGGGTTTGGGACATGGATCTGGATAAAGACGCTTACGATGAATTGCGCTACTACTTCCGCAGCTTCGATCCGCTTCATAAACGGGAGAAGGAAATCTTCACGAAGCTGGGTTATATCGACGTCCAACATCTGGCGCCCCGCATCAAGGCCGAGACACTGATGGCCATCACCCTTCAGGACAGCATCTGCCCGCCTTCCACCCAGTTCGCAGCCTACAACAAGATCAAGGCCAAAAAGAAAATGGCCCTCTATTTTGATTACGCGCACGAGCAGTTGAGGGATTGGGACGATACGACTTTTCAATTCATGATGGGGTTGTAATCAAGGAATCAAAATTTTTAAGAAAAATACACTTGGCATATTTTGCGAACAGACCCCTCTCCCCTTGAGGGAGAGGGCAGGGTGAGGGGTACTTTACTCGCCGAATCCCCCTCATCCCAACCTTCTCCCGTCAGGGGAGAAGGTGAAAAGCAACTTAAACAAAGCTTTTGTTCGGTGAAGTTAGGTCAGCCATGATGCCGTTTTATTTAACTTCTTAGCCTTCTTGCGACCTTAAGACGATCGTAAAAGTGCTTCCCTTGTCTTCAGCGCTTTTCAAGATCACTTCCCCACCCATTTTTTCCATGAGATGCTTAACAATGGAAAGTCCGAGACCCGTACCACCCGCCTCACGGCTGCGGGAAACATCCACCCGGAAAAACCGCTCAAATACCCGGGTTTGGGCCTCCTCGGGAATTCCCGGACCCTGGTCTGAAACCGTCAGTTCAGCCCGGTTGCCTTGAACGGGATTCGAAAAAATACGGATCTCGGATTTAGCGGGAGAATACTTGATGGCGTTGTCCAACAGGTTCTCCAAAACGTGAAAAAGCCCCTCCCGATGTGCCGTCACTAATAAGCTGGCCGAAATCTCCTGGATGATATTCATTTCCTTGGCTTCCCATTTGGCCTTGAGCAAATCCACCACCTGCTGGGCCACCTCGGCGGGTTTGACCGGCTCCAACCCCGTGATATAAAGCCCGCTTTCGATCTTGGAAAGCTCGAGGACGTCCGTTATCAAAGCATTGAGCCGGTTGGCCTGATCAGAGATTTTCTTGAGGAATTGCCCGCGGTTTTTCTTGTCATCCAGGGCGCCCGCGAGGAGGGTTTCCACATATCCCAGGATGGCGGTCAAGGGAGTCCGCAATTCGTGTGATACGTTGGCCACAAACTCGGTGCGCATCCGCATGAGGCGCCTCAGAGAGGTAATGTCAGAGAACACTACAATCTGTCCCAGCAGGTAACCTTCCTCCACCCGGATGGCGCCCACGCTTACGGAAAAATATTTCTCATCCCTTCCGCCAAACTCGATTTCGCCTCCGGCCCGTCCCTCCTGTTTGGACTTGGTCAAAAGATCCGCCAAGACCGGATGGCGCACCACTTCCAGGTAATGTTTTCCCAGGTGATTTTCCTCGATCGTTTCCAAAATCTTCTCGGCGGAAGGATTCATCATGATGATCCGATCCGCCTGATTCAGGAGTAAAACGCCTTCCCCCATGCTGTTGAGGATGACGTTGAGCATGGACTCGTTGGAACCCAGGCGCCGGATCATTTCCTCAAAATTGCGGCCAGGGATGTAGCTTTCCCCTTCGACCGCGGGAACCACCGGGGGCCGTACCGGGGTCAAGGGCTCGGCGGGCTCCGGGTTAAAGAAAAGACGCACCAACCCGAATCCCGACAGAATTCCCAGGGCCATGAAGAACGCCGATTTCCACAACATGGCGTTTATCAAGGCGAGTAGGACCAGGCCGATCAGGATAAGGAAAAGGAATATCCAAAACTGGCGGGAGGAGTTTTTCATAACAAGATTGTAGACTTTCTCAGGTTAAACATTGCGGACAAAATTGGTTTTATACGCGATTAAACTTCTTCTTTAAATAGGTACCCGTAGCCCTTTACCGTCTGGATATGCTTGTCATAGGTGCCCAATTTTTCCCTTAAGCGTCTCACATGCACATCTACTGTGCGGGTCGTACCGAAATAATCGTACCCCCACACATTGTTTAATAACACATCCCGGGAAAGCACCCGGCCTGTGTGGGTGAGAAAATAATCCAAAAGCTCGAACTCCTTGGCGGTCAGATCAATCTTCTGGGATTTAAGGGCAACTTCATGCTTGGCGCGGTTAAAAGTGAGTTCCTTGAATTTTTGTACCGGCTCGCCCTCCTGGGCCTTGCTGAATCGCCTCAACACCGCCCTCACCCGAGCCAAAAGCTCCTTTACCGAGAAGGGTTTGGTCATGTAGTCGTCCGCTCCCAGTTCCAACCCCACGATTTTGTCCGATTCTTCCCCCTTGGCGGTCAGCATGACCACGGGGATATGGGAAGTTTTCGGGTTGGATTTCAAGGTTTTGCAAACGGTCAGGCCGTCCACCTTGGGGAGCATCAGGTCCAGCAGCACCAGGTCGGGCATCTTTTCCGGAATTTTCTTCAAGGCGGATTCTCCGTCCATTTCGGACAGAACCCGATAGCCGTCTTTTTCTAGGTTGTAGGTCAATAATTCGACCAGGTCTTTTTCATCCTCAACAATAAATATCTGTTTCATGAAAACCTTTCTGGATACCTGCGGTCGACCGGAAGAAGAGGTAATTGAGTGGAATTATAGTATCAAGCTTCTTCATAGTTTCTGTTAATAGAGTGTAAATCCAAGTTACATATTTTGAATAATTTTTCACGCTGTCCATTTTGGGGTGAAATATCCCAAGTTTTCATTTCTTTGCTTTGTTGTTTTTACCTGGAGTTAACAGCGGCTTGACCCTCCGCTAACGGTAAACCCTTACCTTTAGGGCCCATAGATGGCAAAAGCCGACCTACACCTACATACCGACTTCTCCGATGGGCTCCACAGCCCCCGCCAGGTTGTCAAATCAGCCGCAAAAGCCGGTCTCCCCCTCATCGCCGTTACCGATCACGACACCATGGAAGGCGCTTTCCGCGCCCATGAATATTCCCTCCGTCGCCCGGATCTGGGTGTCCAGGTCATCCTGGGCGAGGAAGTCAGCACCCTCAACGGGCATGTCCTGGGCCTATTTCTCACCAAGTTCATCCAGCCTCGCTTAACCGCCAAACGAACGGTGGAGTTGATCCATGAGCAAGGCGGACTCGCGGTCCTGGCGCACCCCTTTCACCTCTATACCGGAAGGGATTCCAAGCATGTCCCGGCCATTGAGCTCATAAATGAAATTCCGTTCGATGGTGTGGAAACCGTGAATCACGGGGATGCCCTTTCTTTCTGGAGCAACCGAAAGGCTCTCCGCGCACTGGAAAAAATGGATTTTGCCCATATCGGTTCCAGCGACGCCCACAACAGCCAGTTCATCGGTATGGGCTACACCGAGTTTCCGGGTTCCTGCCCCGATGATTTGCGCGAAGCGATCCTTCGGCGCCGAACCAAAGCCTGTTACCAGAGAAGGTGGAGTTTCAAGGATATCTGGGTTCACCTTCGGGACGCCTCTTCGGTTCTCGGCCGATATTCCAGAAAAATGGCCGCCACCCACAGCCTTTACTGATTTTTCGGTGATTATTCCTTCATTACACGTAAAGAATGCTTTCTCTGAAACAAGAAAATATTTTTTTACCGCCGATTACGACCGATAAGCGCCGATAAGGACTTGAAGTTTAACAGGTTGTTGAAAAAGTCTGGATTTCAGACTTTTTCATATTTACGAACGAGCCACGATAAAAAAAGACCATGTTTTTAGTGGCTCGTTCTATCCCATGGCTGTCGACAGGGTGCTGAAAAATACTTTTTCGGCACCCTGTTAAAACTTTCTCAAACTTATCGGCGTCCATCGGATTTGATCGGCGGTTCAATATTTTTTTTGCTTTTAGGCTTTGGCCGTTAGCTAAGAGCCAATAGCTAACCGCTAATCGCTTTCTTTATTCACCAGTTGGGACACCGGTTTTTCAGTTCCGTGTAATTTTCCGCGCTGTCCAGCTGTCCGTTGCGAAGCGAAAGTTCCGAGTTAAATTCATCGAACACGGGGTTCACCACATCGCTGATCATCTTTCCCATGTTTTCCTTCCCCTCGTCCCAATTGAGCGTCGTGATGGGGTGGGAGTGGGTGGGCAGATCCGTGGCGGCCGCCATGCGATCCTGAATTTTGGTTTGAAATTCCTTATAGACTTCCCGGTTTATCTCGACATGCTGTTTCTCATGCGCCAGAATTTGCTCGTACTGGCAAGACCCTTCCGGGTAAGCGTTGCTGACATAAACATTCAGCGTGTTGTAGGTGAATTCTACTGTCATGGAGTCGATCCACATGACGTACTCGTCCTTGAACCAGCGTTTGTAACCCCCGCAATGGAACTGGGTGTCGGTCTCATATCCTGCCTGGGTCAGACCGTTAATATGATATTGAAGATCCGCGGTGTCCCCGGTGCCCAATTTGATCGCCTCAATCTGGGGCGTGGAAAGATCATGGGAAAACACCGGATCGGGAAACCCGTAAACATATCTCACCGCGGCCCCTTCCCCACCGCCCGCCGAACCCACGTAATCCCTCGGGCCCTGCTTGGACTGGACCTCCTTCGCCGTTTGATTCCAATCCCACGCCATATAGCCGAAGAATGCCAGTAGCAGGCAAGCGAGGAAAAAGGCAAAATGCTTGGTATTCATGAGCGAGAACCCATCCCTTCCAATATCGAACGAGGAATCCATCCTCCAGAGCCGTGTACCGCCCAAGGGCGCCGGTAAAACCCTACTAGATTACCTCGCGGGGCGTTTCCGCTACCAGAGTCTCGAAACCTGGGCCCAGTTGATAAAGGAAGACAAAGTTACCCTGAACGGTTCCCCGGCCCGGCCTTCCAAGGTCTTGCGCATTGGGGACCAGATCGCCTACCGGGTGGTCTTGAAAGAACCGCCCGTAGATGGGAATATCCGCATCCTCCACGAGGAAGAAACCTTCCTCGTGGCCGATAAACCGGGCAACCTACCCTCCCACGCGGATGGAACCTTCATCAAGCATACTTTCATCTATATCCTGACCCAGAACCTGAGGGAATCGGGCTGGAAAGGGGATGTAAAACTGGTTCACCGGCTCGACCGGGAGACCAGCGGTTTGATGGTGGTTGCCAAGGAAAAGAAAGCCCATCTGAACCTGGTTGGGCAATTCGAGGCTGGAACGGTTGAAAAGGAATACCTAGCGCTGGTTCAGGGCCTGGTTGAGAAGGATACTTTCGAGGTTTCGGGAGCCCTGGGCCGCTCTCCCACGAGTCAGATCTCCATCCGCAGACAGGTCCTGCCGGAAGGCACCCCCGGCTCCCAGCCAGCCCAAACCCTTTTCGAGGTCGTTCGCCGCTATAAAGATTTCACCCTGGCCCGGTGCCTTCCCAAGACAGGACGGACGAACCAGATAAGAGTTCATTTGGATTTCGCCGGTCATCCCGTTCTCGGAGATAAGCTTTACGGAAAAACAGATGAGGAGTTTTTGGAATTCGTCCGGGCCGCCAAGGCGGGAAACTCAGTTCCACCTCCGCCGGGTGGCGCCCCTCGCCTAATGTTACACGCCCAAAAACTATCCTTGGCACACCCAGTCACGGGCCAAAAAACAGTTTTCGAGTCCCCCATGCCCGGGGATATGGTCGAATTTATCGGGGGTCTTAAAACGGGTGCCTGAAAAAATAGGTTCGTGGATTTTGCGGTTTTTCATTGTTCGCTACGGGTCCCCGTAGTGGACAGGTTCATTTCAAAATGGTTAATGGGGCCAGGCATCTTTTTTTGTGGGCGCGGCGGCCAAGAAGGCTTTAGGGATTAACTTTTAGCTGGTCGGGTAGACCTGGACGGTTGCCCGCCCAGGCCCCCCACAGATCCGGACTTGCGCAATTAACGCATCCGGCTCTTCAAGCTACAGATTCGCTATCGAGTGGTCGATCGTTTCAAAACCTG
>Ga0182030_10001342_pt1 | contig 50541 bp, 49 predicted proteins | sample 812S3MmetaG_FD_121299 | JGI IMG/M metagenome (GOLD analysis project Ga0182030, IMG submission 121299) | Permafrost microbial communities from Stordalen Mire, Sweden - 812S3M metaG (Illumina Assembly) | ecosystem: Environmental > Terrestrial > Soil > Wetlands > Permafrost | place: Sweden... | reverse complement strand
CGTCTTCGTCGGCAGCGAGAACTTCTCCACCTCGTCGCTGGCGTACAACCGAGAGCTCGGCGTGATCACGACGACGCCGAAGGTAGTGCGCGCGGTCGACGCTGCCGTCAACGCGGACTACGCGGTGGGCGCGAGCGTCGCACCGGTTCGCTCCACGACACCTCCGAAGAGCAGTGGTGGAGGCGCGGTCACGGTGACGGCTCTTGAGGCCTCGGTGAGTCCCGGCGACGAGGACTCACTGAGCGCCCACTCTTCGAAGGTCGACGATTCGTGCGATCTGTCCATCACGTTGCCAAGCGGCTACGTGAGTGAGTCGCACGGCTTGGGCGCGTCGAGGGCGAACGCCGAGGGCAACGTCACGTGGACCTGGGAGATCGGACCGAGCACGGATCCCGGAACGGCGACCGCGACCATCACGTGCTCCGCCGGCACCGTTCGACGGACCTTCGAGATCCGATGACGACGCATTGAGTCCGAGAGGCCCTCACTGCGCCGATGCTGCGCGCTGAGACTTCGTCAGTGCGCCGCGAGTACCGCAGTGGCGTCTGAACCCAATTCCTTCGGGGTCCGGATGACGACCGCCGAAATTATCAGCCCCGCGAAGGCGATGAAGGCACCTACCTGGAACGCCGTCGTATAGCCGTGTGTCGTGGCTATGTTCATGGCTTGGTGCGAGGTCACCTGTGAGGACGTGGTGAAGCTCGCCAGCTTGGATTTGAACGCGTCGATCGAAATGGTCGAGAGGATCGCGAGACCGAGGGCGCCGCCGACCTGCTGGGTGGTGTTGAGCAACGCCGAGGCGAGTCCGGCTTCGCTCGGCTGGACTCCTGACACCGCGGCCAGCGTCAAGGGCACGAATGAAAGGCCCATACCGAGTGACACGATGAGTAGCGGCACCACGATGCTTCCGTAGCCACTGTGAATCGTGAGCCGCGTCAAGAGTTCGAGTCCCACTACCGCCGCCGCTGGACCAACGAGCAGCGGTATCCGGATGCCGATCTTGCCGATCATCCTCGAGGCCAGTACCGCCGCCGCGATGATGCCGAGGGTCATGGGCAAGAATCCCACGCCGGTCCGGATGGCGCTCCAGCCCAACACATTCTGCAGATACTGAGTGAGGAAGAAGAACATCGAGAACATCGCGGTACCGATACAGAGCATCATCGCGTAGACGCCCGAACGGTTGCGATTCGCGAATATGTGCAGCGGCATCAAGGCCTCTGACGTGCGCGTCTCGATCAAGACGAAGGCGATCAACAAGACTGCGGCGACGAAGAGTGAGATGAGTGTGCTCGTTGACGTCCAGCTGTGGCCCGCGACGTTCGACAGTCCGTAGACCAAGGCGAGCATGCCGCCCGTGGCGCTCAGGGCACCCGGGACGTCCAACTTGCCCGAGGTCGTCGTTGACTCGTTCAGTGCCCGCGGCGTGAGGAAGAGGATTGCCGCAGCAATCGGTACATTGACGAAGAAGATCCAGCGCCATGACACGAGGTCGACGAGGATTCCACCGAGGAGAAGACCTACGGCGCCTCCGGCACCGGCCATCGAGGCGTAGACACCCATCGCGCGATTGCGCTCGGGACCTTCCGGGAAGTTCGTAGCGATGAGTGACAGCGCGGTCGGTGCGGCGATCGCGCCACCGACACCTTGACACGCTCGCGTGATGATGAGCCACACGTCAGTCGTCGCGAAGCCTCCAAGTAGTGACGAGACGGCGAAGATCGCGATGCCGATCATGAACATTCGCCGCTTGCCGAAGAGGTCGCCGGTGCGGCCGCCGAAGAGCAGTAGTCCACCGAATGTCAGCGAGTACGCGGTGATGAGCCATTCGAGGTTGTTGACCGAGAAGTTCAGGTCGTGGTGAATGGTCGGCAGCGCCACGTTCACGATCGTGGCGTCGAGCACGATCATGAGTTGGGCGCCCGCGATGACGGCGAGGGCGAGACCGAGGTGCTTGCCTTCGGTATTGGAGCCGGTCAGTTCCGGCGCTTCAGTCGTTGACATTGGGGTTCCTTGAGGGTTTAGGGATTGACGGGTGGGGTGGGGGCGGTGGCGAGGGGGAGGATCATGTCGTTGATGACGTGGGACGAGAAATCGGCGTCGGGAAGCTCGCCCGTGATCAGTACCTGGTGGATCATCAGTGCGGGGAAGATGGCGACCAGCAGGTCGAGGTTGCGCTCGGGGGATACCTCGCCCCGCGCGACGGCTCGCTCGAAGATCTGACGGATTGCGCGTGTCCGGGGTTCGATCATCCGTTCGCGGAATACGTCACGAAGTTCGACGTCGTGGGCGAGCGCGGTGATGAGACCCAACATGATCTGTGCATTGAATCGGCTCTCTTGACTACACGAGACATCACCCAACGCTTCGAGGTCGCCGGCCAGGGATCCGGTGTCTGGTTCTTGCATCGTGCCCTTCGAGCAGTTGAGGGCGTCCACCACGAGAGCGGCCTTGCCCTGCCATCGGCGATAGATCGTCGCCTTGCTCGCGTGAGCCCGCGCCGCGACAGCGTCCATGGTCAGTCGGTCGTAGCCGATCTCCGAAAGTAGGTCGAGCGCGGCGTCGCGTATCGCCACGTCGCGGCTCATGTCCAGGGGGTGACCACGATGGCGAGCACCGTGACCTTCCTGGAGTCCCAACCGGCGATTGACGACGTCTGTCTGATCCATCAGTAATTCCTTCTCCTGGCCTCAAATGAGTACTGTACTGTATCGTACACCTATTTTCCCACAACGAATCATCAATGATTTAAGGGAAAATGTGGTGTCGAGATCTCAAAGCCGATTGGAACAGGCCAATCAGTCGTCACGTTCGGCGAACCGAGTCGGCGTTCCTTCGGCAATGAGTTGAAAACCGATTGCACCTCCCATCTCAGGGTTCTTCCGGATGCCCGTCTGTCGGCCAACGTGGTAGTACTTTATTCATCTAGTCTCCTAGTGGAAGTGTGATCACGTGATCGAATTTCGATTGAACGGCAATTCCGGTGTCTCGCCGTACCAACAGATCGTCCAACAGGTGAAGAGTGCTCTGCGACTCGGTCAACTTCGTATCGGTGACCAGCTGCCGACGGTGAAAGAAGTGGTCGGCAAGATCGCAATCAACCCCAACACCGTCTTGAAGGCCTACCGCGAACTCGAACACGATGGTCTCGTCGCCGCACGACCGGGCATCGGGACCTTCGTAGTGAACTCTTTCGACGAGACGACCTACGCGGCGCAACGAATGTTGCGGCGTTCCCTCGAGGTCTGGATCGAAAAGGCGCGTCGAGCCGGATTGGATGACGAAAGCATTGAAGCGCTGTTCGTCGACACGTTTCTCTTCTCGCCGAAGGAACTAGTCCGATGACGTCGGCGCTGCAGGCCACCGACCTCGGCAAACGCTACGGGCGAAAGTGGGCGTTGAACAGTTGCACGTTGGACATCCCGACGGGTCGCGTCGTGGGCCTGGTGGGACCGAACGGCGCGGGAAAGTCGACGCTGCTCCAGCTGGCGGTCGGCCTCTTGACCCCGAGCTCCGGGACGATCACGGTCCTCGACGAGCGGCCCGCGAGTAGTGCCGAACAGCTCGGACGGATCGGCTACGTCGCCCAGGACACGCCGATCTACCCCGGTCTCAGTATTGGCGCGCATCTCCACATGGGTGCGGCGCTGAATTCGAACTGGGACGCGCAGTTAGCCGACCGCCGGATTCGTGACCTCGCGCTCGATCCCCGCCAGCACGCCGGTCGACTCTCCGGCGGTCAACGCGCGCAGTTGGCCCTCACGCTGGCCATCGCCAAGCGGCCTTCGCTGCTGTTGATGGACGAGCCCGTCGCGGCGCTCGACCCGCTCGCTCGTCGTGAATTCCTGGCCATCCTCATGGAGGTCGTCGCCGACCAAGAGGTGAGCGTCATCCTGAGTTCGCACCTGGTCGCCGACCTCGAACGGGTCAGCGACTATTTGGTCGTTCTCGCGGCGTCCCAGGTGCAGGTAAATGGTGACATTGAGGAACTCTTGGCCACGCACCATCGGCTCGTGGGATCGCGTCGCGAGATCGACAACTTTCCCGACGCCGTCCAGGTCATCGAATCCAGTCACACGGAGCGTCAGAGCACTGTGACCGTCCGGAGCGTCGATCCGATTCTTGACCCCACGTGGAGCGTCGAGTCGTTGACGCTCGAGGACCTCGTCTTGGCCTACATGAGTCAAGCCGAAGTACAACGCCGCGACCTCGTGCGCACGAACGGGGGTGCGCGATGATCTGGTTCGCCTGGCGTCAATTCCGTCTGCAGGCATTGGTGGTCGCCGGAGTCCTCGTCGCCGTCGCCGTGCTCTTCATCGTCACCGGTCCATCGATGTTGCACCTCTTTGACACCTCGGTGGCGAACTGTCGCGCCAACAGTGACTGTGGTGCCGCGACGACGATTTTCCACGATAAGTACGACAAGATCGTTCAGTTCATGACGACGATCAGTGTGATCGTCCCGGCGCTCCTCGGGATCTTCTGGGGTGCGCCGTTGATCGCACGCGAACTTGAATCGGGTACCTATCGACTCGCGTGGACTCAGGGCGTCATGCGTTCACGCTGGATGGTCAACAAGCTCGCGGTGGTCGGCGGCGCGAGCATGATCGCCGCGGGACTCTTGAGTTGGATGCTGACGTGGTGGGCCACCCCACTGGACATCATTAACCAGAATCGTTTCGGCTCGATGGTCTACGACACGCACTACATCACGCCAATCGGCTACGCGGCCTTTGCGTTCGCACTCGGCGTGACCGCGGGCGTGCTCTTCCGACACACGTTGCCGGCCATGGCAACGACCATTGTCGCATTCGCCGCCGCTCGCCTGGCTTTCACGTCGTACATACGGCCGCACTTGATGTCTCCCGTGATGAAGAACATCTCGATCAAGCACGCGACGAACTTCGGTTTTTCTCGCACTCCCTCGGGCCTTCAGTTCATCGCCGGCACGTCGTCGTATCCCAACTCGCTGGTGGTTAAGAGCGTGGTCATGGGACGACATGGCGCCACCGTCACCCCGCAGTGGTTGCGACTGCACTGTCCGAAATTGATTGGACCGCCACCGAATGCGTCGATCGGCAAGGTCGGATCGGCGCCGGGTGGACCACAGTACTTCAACGCGTGCGTCAACAAGATCGCGCAGAGCTTTCACATCGTCATGACGTATCAGCCCGCAAACCGATTCTGGACATTTCAGTGGTACGAGACGTCGATCTACGTGCTCGCGGGCGTGGCTCTGTGCGCCCTCAGTGTCTGGTGGGTGCGTCGCCGTGTCGCGTAGCGGCGACTGATCGCTCCTAGAGCGCTCGCATCTTGTTATTGCGGGCGTCGTGAGTGAGTTCGGCCAGACCGAGCGCCTCGAGCAGGGGAGGGAGGTACATCCCAAAACGGCCTCGATAGCCCTTGCGTAACCCGTACCAACCGCCGACGGGATTCGTCGATGAGCGGCCCCACGCTTCGACGGTTCCGTCGGCCGCCGGTTTGTTCTCGTCGGCAGCGCCCAACGCGACCCAGTCGCCTTGGGCGAGCAGCCACGCGTGCAGGTCATCGATCGCCGAGAGGTGGTACTTCAGCGTCGTCGAACCAACGACGCAGACCAACGCGGGCGGATCACTCTCTTCGTCGCGGTACATCGTGTAGGCGGAGGACCCGGGCGGCGTCGTCAGCTCCCACGGATCACTTTTTGTGCCTTTTGCCACTTTGACTCCTCCTTGATTTTCGTTGAAACGACGTCGCTACTTGATGAGTCGGCTGCGCAATGTCTCGACGCCGTCGCCACGCAGCGACGCGAGGACCGGCCTCGTGGCCATCGCCATCATCAGCGCGACCATCGGCCCCGCTACCTCTGGTCCGCTGCCCCAGGACCAGTCGGCGTCGGTCGCGCGTAGCCGGAGCCCGGCGATCGCCTTCTTCGTCGGGAGGGGAAAGTTCGAACTCTTGTACAAGTTGAGACAGGCGAGCTTGGACTGGCTCGACGTGTCATCCGGTATGCCCAGCGGCTCGCGGATGTCGGTGCCGTGGACCACGACTTCGCCGAGCATCGCCATCGCCGCGGCCGGCGGCTTGTTGGTCGTCGTCGTTCGCGCCCTGATGCGCGCGATGATCTCGGCACTCGACAAGTTTCCGGCCTCGCGCGCCGCTCGGTCCATCATCACGTTGAAGCGAAATCCATTGGCGACGAGTCCCCTCATGAACCTGCCCGTCGTCTGTTCGCCCGCGATCATCATGTGGGCGGCGACTTCCCGGACGTTCCAGTCGCCGCAGAGCGTGGCGGCCGTCCACTGCTCGGGCGCGAGGGACTCGAGCATGTCGGCACAACGCCCGCGTTCCTCGTGGATCATCTTCCACGTCGCTACGTCATTGGACACGACGGCTCCTCGAGCGGCCATTCCCCGCGCGAGTCGTCGTCACGATGGTCCATCGACGGTGTCGACGAGTTCGCCGCCCGCGGCGACGACGGCGAGACGCTCCAAGAAGTACTGCCATCCGTTTTCGTGGTCGGTGATGGCGTCGTCGGGCAGACCACTGTGCACGAGGCGAACGAGCGTCTCGTCACCCTCGGGAATGAGCGTGATCGCGACCTTGGTCGATCCGGCGGGGATCGGGTGGTCCGGTTCGTTCCAGCCAAAGGTGAAGACCACCTTCTCGTTCTCGATGACTTCCACGAACTCGCCCAAGGCGTGGTGGTTGCCCACGTAGGTCAACTGGTAGACGCCGCCGGGGCGCGCGTCCAACTCGACTTCGGTGCCGAGCCAGGACTGCAGTTCCGGTTCGATCAGAAACTTGAAGATCGTTGAAGGCTCGGCCTTCACCAGGATCTCGCGCGTCAGTTCAGCCATTGTTGTTGTCCTTCTCTCGTTGGGCCGCTTCCGCGGCGCTCTTCAGTCGATCGAGTCCCCCGGACCAGTACTGGTCGAGGAACGTGCGCAGTCGGGTCATCTCGTCGACGTTGGCCTGGTACAGCCGACGGTTGCCGGCGCGACGTTCACAGACGAGATTCGCCTGGCGAAGTACTCCCAAGTGTTGTGAGATCGCCGAACGCGTGACGTCGTGGAAATGCGACGCGATGTCGCTCGCGGGCATCTCATTGGACCAGACCAGTCGAAGGATCTCACGACGTCTCGGGTCAGCGATGGCTTTGAGGGCGACGTCCATGGTGTCAGTGTAAGTGATGGCTTACGTAAGTTGCAACTTACTCAGTCAAGAATCTTGCCTCATTTATCGGCACTCGTGCCGGCCGACCTGGCGTGGCGTGAAATCTCTTCGACGATCACCGGCCAGTAGCGCGGCGCGAGGTCATGGCCCATGCCTTCGATCGAGATGAAGCGTGCACCGTGGATGCACTGTGCGGTGCGCACGCCGCCGCTGATGTCGACCAACGTGTCGGCCTCGCCGTGTAAGACGAGCACCGGAAGGTCCACCGTTCGAAGCCTTTCGGTGCGACTGCCCGAAGCGATGATGGCCGCGAGGTGTCGAGCGACGCCTTTGGGGCAGAAGCAACGATCGAAGGCGTCACCCACTCGTTGGGCCGTGCGCGCCGGGTCGTACTCACTCGGACTGGTGTAGAGCGCCTCGAGCGCCTGCGCGCGCTCGATGACCGATGCGCGGTCGTGGCCCGGAGGCGCGTAGAACAGTGCGGCGACCTCGGGGCTGGCTTGGCCGACGTCGGCGTCGCCCGTCGTGGACATGATCGAGGTCATCGACGTCAGCCGTTCGCGATGGTCAATGGCCAACTGCTGGACGATCATCCCGCCCATCGACACACCGACCACGTGGGCGCTGTGAATGTTCAACGCGTCCAAGACCGCGACGGCGTCATCGGCCATGTCGGAGAGCTCGTAGGGGACCTCGGGCCGTCGGCCGTCGCGAACCGCGGCCCGTACGTCGCTGAGGTGCGGCGTGAAGTCCTCGAGTTTCGTCGAGAGTCCGACGTCGCGGTTGTCGAAGCGGATGACGAAGAAGCCCTGGTCGACGAGGCGCTGGCAGAGATCGACGTCGAAGTTGATGCACTGGCTGCCGAGCCCGTTGACGAGGAGGAGGGCATCGTCGCGGGGGCGACCGAAGGTCTCGTAGTACAGCTCGACGGGACCGTTCGTGGCGACGGCCATCTAGCGCCCGATCATTCGAATACCAGACAGCCCTCGTCGAGGTCGACCAGGGGCAGTTCGTCGCGCTCGGCCCAGTAGTCCTGCGTGTGGCGCCACTCGGGCTTGTCGAGGCGCTTGGGCATGAGGTGCATCGAACGCATCAAGTAGTTGGGATTGAAGTACTCGACGTCGACCCACTCCAACCACTTGTCGTCACGGTCCTGCGGCCTCAGACGCGGCGTGACGCGCGTCGCACCGTGCTGGTCCATGTGCAGGAGCATTCGATTGACGAAGTCGCTGACGAGGTCGACCCGAAGTGTCCAACTCGCGCGGAAGTATCCGAAGACCCAGACCAGGTTCGGGACGCCGGAGAACATCATGCCGCGGTAGGTGACGGTGTCGGCGAAGTCGAGCGGGACGCCGTCGATCGAGAAGGAGATGTCGCCCAGGACACTCAGGTTGAAGCCGGTGGCGGTCACGATGATGTCGGCGTCGAGTTCCTTACCGCTCTTGAGCGCGATGCCCTCTTCGGTGAAGGTCTCGATCTCGTCGGTGACGATCGACGCCTGACCGGCACTGATCGACTTGAAGAGGTCGCCGTCGGGGAGGAACGCGATTCGCTGTCGCCACGGCATGTAGCGCGGCGTGAAGTGCGTTTCCACGTCAAAACCGGGTGGCAGGGCGGCGCGCACCAAGTCGATGAGTGCCTCCTTGGCGAACTCCGGCTCTTCGAGCGCCAGCTGCGTGAGCGCGCGCAGGTTGAAGAGGTTCTCACGGCGCACGATGTCGTGGACCCACTCTTCGGGTACCTCGAGTTCACGGAGGTGATCGGCCAAGAGATTGCGGTTCTCCCCGGTGAAGTAGTAGGTCGGCGAGCGTTGCAGGATCGTCACGTGCGCGACGTCATCGGCGATCGCCGGCACCAACGTCGCCGCGGTCGCGCCCGAACCGATGACGATGACCTCTTTGTCGCGGTAGTCGAGGTCGTCCGGCCACGTCTGAGGGTGCACGATCGTGCCCTCGAAGCGTTCCATGCCGGGCCACTCCGGCGTGTAACCCTCGGCGTGGCGGTAGTAGCCCTGGCACATCCAGAGGAAGTTCGCGCTGAACTGGACCGTCTCACCGGTGTCGCCACGCGTGGCGTTCACCGTCCAGCGATTGTCCTCGCTGCTCCACGACGCCGAGTCGATGTGATGTCCGTAGCGAATGTGGCGCGCGAGGTCGTTCTCTTGGAGTACGTCGCTGAGGTACTTCTGGATCTCCGCCGCCGTGGCGATGGGCGCACTCGTCCATGGCTTGAAGCGGTACCCAAAGGTGTAGAGGTCACTGTCGGAGCGGATGCCGGGGTAGCGATGCGTATGCCACGTACCACCGAAGCTCTGTTGGGCCTCGAGCATCACGAAACTGCGACCGGGGTTCTGGGTTTGCAGGTGGTAGGCGGTGCCGATGCCCGAGATGCCCGCGCCGACGATGACGACGTCGAAGTGCTCGATTTTCTGATCCTTGGTCGCCTCTCGCTCCATGGTCGTGCTCATCACTGTCCTCTCAACGGCCACCGCGTCATCGGCGAGTGCGTACTGGTTGGTACGTCCCTAGTGCGGAGAATAGACCCAACGAGGAACGTACGCCGAGCGATGTGGTACCCGAACGGTTGCGGTGCACGGTGCACGATACGAGCACGTTCGCCCGTTAGGGTCGTGGGCGAACGAGTCCAAACGAGGAGCACGATGAAAGCGGCCGTCTATTACGAAAATGGGCCCCCGAATGTCTTTCGCTACGAGGAGGTTCCCGATCCGGTTCCGGGCCCCGGCGAGATGCTCGTGCGCGTCGAAGTCATCAGTATCGAAGGCGGCGACACACTGAATCGATTGGGTGGTCCGCTCGTCACCGTTCCGCACATCGTCGGGTACCAGAACGCCGGGGTGGTCCTCAGCGTTGGACCGGACGTAACGGGATTCGCCGTCGGGGACCGTGTCGTCGGCCTGGCCTTTCACGGCTCGCACGCCGAACTGCGTGTCGCACATCCCCTCACGACGTGGAAGATCCCCGACGGACTGGCGACCGAGTTGGCGGCCTGCGTCCCCGTCGCCTACGGGACGGCTCACGATGGTCTCTTCGAGTTCGGTCGACTGGTGCAAGGCGAGACGGCGCTCATTCACGCCGGCGCTGGCGGGGTCGGTCTGGCGGCTATTCAAATGGCCAAAGCCGCGGGCGCGCGCGTCATCGCCACGGCTTCGAGTGACGAACGCCTCGAGCGACTTCGCGAGTTCGGACTGGATGACGGCATCAACTACCGGGAGAAGGACTTCGTCACGGAGGTTCGCGCGCTTACGAACAACCGGGGCGCCGACGTCATCCTTGATTCGGTCGGCGGCGAGAACCTGCAAAAGAGTCTGACCGCGCTGGCGTACCGGGGACGTTGCATCACCTTCGGCAACGCGGGACGCGGCGAGGAGATGAAGCTCGACACGTCGATGTTGGGTGGCTCCAACCAGAGCCTCATCGGCTACTTCCTCGGACCGGAGCTGTTCGTCGGCTCTCGGGCGCACGCCATGATCGCGGACCTCCTCGACGACGTCGCCGCGGGAGACCTGCGTGTCGAGATCGACCGTCGTTTCGCGTTGGCCGACGCCGAGGAGGCGCACGCGTTTATCGAGAGTCGTCAGGCCTTCGGCCGGGTGATCCTGCTGACGGAGTGATGCGTTAGGAGCCGGAACTGTCCTCTGCGGTCAGTTCACCGTGCTCGGCTTCGTAGGCCTTGATCGTCTCGATGTACTTCTCGATGTCGCTATCGGTGGAGGCGGGAGCTCGATTCTGGGTCTGGAGATAGGCCGCGAGTCCCAGTTGACGCAGTACGCCGTCGGCGCCGCGCTTGGCCTGGACTTCGCCAACCTTGGCCTGACCCTTCGCCGCCGCGTCCTTGGCCGCTGACGCCGCCGAGGCTGCCTGTTCCTTCACCTTGTCCATGAATCCCATGGGATCTCCTTTATGTCGACTGCTCAACGTCACGTTACCTCTCGAGGCCGAGACCTTGCCCGCCGCAGTGGTGATGGGGGAGTCGTCTCGACGGCGTCGCCGTATCAAGTTTCTGTCGCATGGATTTGGTACACGATTCGGTCAGTCTTAGGATTGATGCGCGCCACGGGTTTGTATCGCGCTACACCGCGTGAGATGTCCAACTCCCGGGCCTCTACCAACAAGGACCGTGCCCATGAGTGTTCCCAGTGCCTCCTATTCGGTGACCATGCGCGTGACGCTCGAGAATCACTCGCGAATCGGTGCCGTCACGACCGCGGTCGGCGATGCCGGGGGCGCGGTCACGGCGCTCGACGTGGTCGATCCGAACGGTTCGGGCATGACCATCGACCTCACGTGCAACGCGGTGGACGAGGGCCACTCCGAACTACTTCGCGCGGCCGTGGAAGTCGTCGACGGTGCACGGGTCATCGCGATGAGCGACCGTACGTTCCTCTTGCACCTCGGCGGCACGATCTCGGTCGAGCCGAAGGTCTCGCTCAAGACGCGCGACGACCTCTCGATGGCCTACACCCCGGGCGTGGCGCGCATCTCGATGGCGATCGCGAAGGATCCCTCGGCCGCTCGCAAGTTGACGATCAAGCGCAATACGGTGGCGGTCGTCACCGACGGATCGGCGGTCTTGGGTCTCGGCAACATCGGACCGGAAGCGGCGCTGCCCGTGATGGAAGGCAAGGCGCTTCTGTTCAAGCGATTCGCCGGCATCGACGCGTGGCCGGTCTGTCTGGCGACCCAGGACGTCGATGAGATCGTGCGCATCGTCCAGTGCATCGCCCCGGTCTACGGCGGCATCAACCTCGAGGACATCTCGGCACCGCGCTGCTTCGAGATCGAACGACGACTGCGTGACCTCCTCGACATCCCCGTCTTCCACGACGACCAGCACGGAACGGCCATCGTCGTCTTCGCGGCGCTGCTCAACGCCCTACGCGTCGTCGGTAAGCAGATGAAGGACGTCCGGGTCGTCGTGCTCGGGGTCGGTGCGGCCGGCGTCGCGATCTCCAAGTTGCTCTTGAAAGAGGGCGTCGGCGACGTCATCGGCGTCAACCGTGGCGGCATCATCTCAGAGGACGACGAATCGCTCGACAGCGAGCGCCGCTGGTTGGCCGCTCACACGAATAACGAGAAACGAACGGGTTCACTCAGTGACGCCATGGCCGGCGCCGACGTCTTCATCGGCGTCTCGGGACCGAACCTCGTCAAGGAAGACCAGTTGCAGATGATGGCGCCCGATTCGATCGTCTTTGCCCTCGCCAATCCCGATCCCGAGGTCGATCCGGTGTTGGCGAGGAGCTACGCCGCGGTCGTGGCGACCGGCCGCAGCGACGAGCCGAATCAGATCAACAACGTCCTGGCCTTCCCCGGGATCTTTCGCGGCATGTTGAACGCGGCTGCGAAGCAAGTGACCGAAGAGATCGAGATCGCCGCCGGTCGCGCAATCGCCGACGTGGTCACGCCGGGTGAACTGTCGGCCGATTACATCGTGCCGACCGTCTTCAATCCGTTGGTCGTGACCGCGGTGACCAATGCCGTCGAACGGTTGGTCGGCCAGACCCACTGAGTCGCTGGCGTCGACGGCCATCACGTCGAGGCGTTCGAGTGACGTGACGACGTCCATTCGTCGGTGGTCGATGTGAGGGCCGCTGTTAGCGTTTGAAGACCATGAAGCTCAGTCACCGCATCCCCGAGACGCCGTGGCGAGCGAGCACCACGTGGGCCATTCGACCGCGGATGGTGCTGCCGCTGTTCGGGGGACTGGCGGCCTTCGGGTTCGGCGAGGGTCTGCTCGTCCAGTCGCAGTGGGGGGCGTCGCCGTGGACCGTCTTCGCCGAGGGAATCGCCCAGCACGCGAAGATCTCGCTGGGTTGGTCGACCGCGCTCATCAGCGTCGTCGTCTTGTTGGCGTGGATCCCGCTGCGTCAACGATTGGGTTTCGGGACGATCTCGAACGTCATCGTCATCGCCTACGTCTTGGACCTCACGACGTACGCGGTCGCGGCGCCGCACACCGCGTGGCTGAAGATCGTCTACGTGGTCGGTGCCGTGACGTCGATCGGCGTCGGCAGTGCCTTCTATCTGACGTGCAACCTCGGTCCGGGTCCGCGCGACGGCCTCATGACCGGTCTGCACAAACGACTGAACGTGAGCATCGTCTACATACGCCTCACTATCGAGGCGGTCGTACTGACGATCGGTTGGCTCCTCGGTGGCAACCCCGGCATCGCCACGGCGTTCTTCGCCGCGACGATCGGCTTTAGCATCGGCGCGAGCCTGAACGTGTTGGAACGAACGTTGAAGCGGTGGCCCTCGTGATCTCGGGTAGCCAGCTCGCGGAGTTCTTCATCGCGTCGATCACGATCATCATGGTGCCGGGGCCGAGTGTGTTGTTCACGCTCGCGCGCGGCGTCGCGTGGGGCCGCGCGGTCGCGGTGTTGACCGTGCTCGGCAACTCGATCGGTACGTTGATTCTTTCGATCATCGTCGCCGTCGGACTCGGACCCCTGCTCAGTCACTCCAAGGCCTTCTCCATCACGCTGCAGTTGGCCGGCGGTCTGTACCTGCTGTGGCTCGGCGTGGGCGCGATGCGTCACCGCCACGCGCACGCCGCGGCGATGGCCAAGCGCGAGGAGTATCGGCCCTCGAACATCCAGGTGATCCGCCAGGGGTTCACCGTCGGCATACTGAATCCCAAGTCGCTGGTCTTCTTCGCCGCGGTCTTCCCGCACTTCGTCGACCGCACCAAGGGCAACGTGACGGTGCAGTTGCTGATCTTCGGTGGCATCTTCAGCGTCATGGCGTTCCTCAGCGATGGCACGTGGGGCATGATCGCTGGCACGGCCCGTGAGTGGCTCTCTGATTCGCCCAATCGATTGGTGGTCCTTCGAACGGTGGGCGCGTGCGTGATGATGACGCTGGGCGTGATCATCGTGGTGAGTGCACTCGCGTCGTAGACATGAAGGTCGTGTCACAGCGACTTCATAGTTTCATGACGTGGGGACTGTGAACGTGGGCCGATACGACGAGAGCAGAACGTCGAGTGTCGGATCGTTCATCGCCAATCTGCCTGAGATGCTGGGCGCCATGGTGGTCGATCCTCGTTGCCTGGTCGCGGTCATCGAGTTCGAAGACGTGCGCTACGTGCAGTTCTGGGTCGAATCGGACGGCGCGGTGATCGCCGAGGTCATCTCCAACCTCAACATCGGTGACGCGGTGGCCCTTCGTCCTGAAGACGAGGAGAGGCTGCGAAGCGCGGGTTGGTCCGAGCCGACGCCCGGACCGAAGCCGAATTGGCGATTCGAGTCCGACGGGCGCGGCGATCTCGTGAGGATCGTGTCGATGGTTCGCGACGCGGTCTATGACGTCCTTCGAGAACGAGACAGCAATCCCGTCTCGGTCAGGGTCTGGGAAGGTCGTCACCAGCCGACACGTTGCGGCAACGTCCGTGACGGCTCGCGTGTGCACGAACGAGAGCCGCGCCACCAGTCAGAAGGCGTTCTCGACGAACGCTAGAGCGCTCGTTCCCTCGATCTCTCTTCCTACAATCGACTGGGCAATGGAGACGCGATGAGTATGCACGGCGGAGGTGGCGGAGGCGGCCGCATGGGACTTCGCTCGATGCGTACGGACCGCGACATCCTCGAACACCAGATCAAGAAGGGGACGCTGCCGCGCATGCTCACGTACGCGCGCAAGTACCGCGGGCTGCTGGTCATCTTTCTCATCGCCGTTGTCCTCGACGCCGTCGTCAGTTCGGTCACGCCGCTGCTTTTCCGCGCGATCATCGACATCGCCATCAAGGAGAAGAGTGCTGGTCTGGCGATAACCCTGGCCGTAATCGGCGCCGGACTGGCCCTCTTCGATGCGGTCCTTTCGCTCTTCGAGCGTCGCACCTCGGCCGTCATCGGCGAAGGTCTTATCTTTGACCTGCGCACGAAGGTCTTCACGCACATTCAAGAGATGCCGGTCGCATTTTTCTCTCGCACCCAGACCGGCGCTCTGATCAGTCGGTTGAACAACGACGTCATCGGAGCGCAGCAGGCCTTCACGGACCTCTTCTCGAACGTCGTCGGCAACGTGATCCTGGTGACCATCGTGATCGGCACGATGCTGGTGCTGAGTTGGCAGATCACCCTGGTCGCGTTGCTCCTGCTCCCCGTCTTTCTCATCCCGGCGCGGCGGGTCGGGCGAAAACTGGGAACACTGTTCCAGCGGGGCATGGAACTCAACGCCGAGATGAACATGGTGATGACCGAACGATTCAACGTCTCCGGTGCCATGCTCGTCAAGCTCTTCGGTCGACCGGGTGACGAGCGTGAGTACTTCGACAGTCGGGCCGGTCAGGTTCGCGACATCGGCATCCACCAGGCCATGTACCAGCGATTCTTCTTCATCGCCCTGTCGCTTACCGCGTCGTTGGCGACGGCGTTCGCGTACGGCTTCGGAGCCGTGCAAGTGATCCACGGAGCACTGGCCCTGGGAACGCTCGTGGCGCTCACGCTGTATCTGGTTCGGCTCTACGGTCCGCTGACGCAGTTATCGAACCTCAACATCGACTACATGTCGGCGATGGTCAGTTTCGAGCGCCTGTTCGAAGTGCTGGACCTCGAACCGATGATCAAGGAGAGTCCCGACGCGGTCGTGATTCCTGACGCAGCGGCGGAGCTGGTCTTCGATCACGTCGACTTCTCGTACCCCGGCGCCGAAGAGGTCTCACTCGCCTCGTTGGAGGCGGTCGCGCGACTCGACGACACGCCGCGCACGGACGTACTCCACGACGTGTCGTTCCGCGTCGAGCCGGGCACGATGACGGCGCTCGTCGGTCACAGCGGCGCCGGCAAGACGACGATCTCGATGTTGGTGTCGCGTCTCTACGACGTCGATCGCGGTGGCGTCACGATCAACGGCGTCGACGTTCGCAACGCGACGACGGCGTCGCTGAACGCGATGGTCGGTGTCGTCACCCAAGACCCACATCTCTTTCACGACACGCTGCGGGCCAACTTGATCTTCGCGAGGCCCAAGGCGACGCCGGCCGAGATCGAGGCGGCGCTTCGCGCCGCGCAGATCTGGGAGTTGGTGCAGTCGCTGCCGCTCGGTCTCGAGACGGTCGTGGGCGAGCGGGGCTATCGACTCAGCGGCGGTGAGAAACAGCGAGTCGCACTTGCGCGCCTCCTACTCAAAGCGCCGCGACTCGTCGTGCTCGACGAAGCGACCGCGCACCTCGACAACGAGAGCGAGGCCGCCGTGCAACGCGCGTTGGACCAGACCATGTCGTCGCGCACGTCGTTGGTCATCGCGCACCGTCTCTCGACGATTCGAAACGCGGACCAGATACTGGTCGTCGAGAACGGCACGATCGTGCAAAGCGGTTCGCATGCCGGGCTCTTGGCCGAGGGTGGCGTCTACCGCGTCCTCTACGAGACTCAGTTCGCCGACCAGGAGGACTAGCCCATCGAGTGAAAGCCGCCGTCGACGTAGACGACCGAGGCGGTCGTGCCACGAAGCAGCGGTGACAAGAGGGCGATGGCCGTGTCGGCGACGGCGCTCGAGTCATAGACGTCCCAGCCGAGTGGCGCCTTCTCACCCCAGAGGTCCTCGAACTGCGAGAAACCGGGGATCGACTTGGCGGCCACGGTGCGGATCGGTCCGGCCGCCAGCATGTTGACGCGGATCTTGTCGGGACCGACCTCTTTGGCGAGGTAGCGGCCGAGCGACTCCAGACCGGCCTTCATGACGCCCATCCAGTCGTACATCGGATAGGCCTTCGAGCCGTCGAAGTCCAGGGCGATGACCGATGCCCCGCCGAGGGCCTCACTCTTTTGCAGCAGCGGTCGAAAGGCACCCACCAACGCCGCCAACGAGTAGGTCGAGATGTGCAGCGCCGTGGCGACGTCCTCGAAGGGGGCGACGAACATGCCGTTGCCCAGACAACTCTGCGGCGCCATCCCGATCGCGTGGACGAGTCCGTCGAGTCGTCCGAATCGAGTCGTCAGTTCCGCGGCGGCCGCCTCGACCTGAGCGGGATCGGTCACGTCGAGTTCGACGACCTCACCGACGTCGGCCAGTTTGCGCGCGGTGCGCTTGGTGAGCGACAGTCCGCGCCCGGCCCCGGAGAGTGCGACGGTGGCCCCCTCTTCCAGGGCGCGCTTTGCGATCCCGAAGGCCAGCGAGTCGTCCGTCAGTACGCCGGTCACGAGAATTCGGTGGTCGTTCAGCAGTCCCATAGCGTTAGCGTACTTGCCAACATCTATTTTTTGAGGACGACGATGGCAACAGTAGGCATTCTGGGCGGCACCGGACCGGCCGGTCGCGGTCTCGCGGCACGACTCGCGAGCGCGGGTTACACCGTCGTACTCGGCTCGCGTGACGCCGAACGCGCGAAGGGCATCGCGCGCGGCTTGACGCTGCGAGGTGAAGGCAACGTCGAGGGCGGCACCAACGAAGAGGCCGCCGCGTGCAACCTCGTGGTCGTCGCCACGCCGTGGGACTCGGCGATCGCCACGACCAGGTCGCTGCGTCAAGAGCTCAAGGGCAAGATCGTCATCTCCATGGTGAACGCACTATCGCGCGAAGGTCGTGAGATGGTGGCGCTCTATCCGTCGCGCGGTTCGATGGCCGCTCAGATAGCCCACGCGCTTCCCGAGAGCGTCGTCGTCGGTGCGTTCCACCATCTGCCGGCCGCGCAGATGGAAGACCTCGACTCCGGCCTCGACGCGGACGTGTTGATCTTCTCCGACGACGACGACGCACGAGGCCAGGTCGCCGAGTTGATCGAAGGCGTGAACGGCTTGCGCGCCGTGATCGCCGGATCGATGTCCCTGGCGAGTCCCATCGAGGCGTTCACCGCCGTGTGCATCTCGATCAACATCCGACACAAGGCCCACAGCTACGTGAAGATGGCCGGTCTGTAACTCGATGCAGCTCTACGACACCGCGCGCGGCGGCGTGTTCGGCCTCGAGGCCGGTCCGGTCGTCACCATCTACAGCTGTGGCATCACGCCCTATGACGCGGCGCACCTTGGTCACGCCTACGTGTACCTCTGTTTCGATCTGCTGCAGCGACGGTTGCGTGACGCCGGTCACGAGACGCGCTGCATCCGCAACGTCACCGACGTCGATGACGACATGTTGCGCAAGGCCCGCGAGCTCGGCGTCAACTACCTCGACCTCGCGGCCCAGGAGATGGCCAAGTTCGAACGCGACATGCAACTGATCAACCTGTTGCCGGTCTACGGCGAACCGCGCGCGACCGGCGCCATCCCCGAGATCCTCACGATGATCGGCCGCACGTTCGAGGCCGGTATCGCCTACGAGGTCGACGGCTCGGTCTACTTCGAGGTCTCCAAGTTCCCCCGCTTCGGTCAGGTCAGTCACGAGGACCGTGCCTCGATGTTGGAACTCGCCGCGATTCACGGCGGTCGACCCGACGATCCCAACAAGCGCGACCCCCTCGACTTCGTGTTGTGGCAACCGTCGTTGGAGGACGAGCCGGCCTGGGAGTCGCGCTGGGGCGCCGGTCGCCCGGGCTGGCACATCGAGTGCTCGGCGATCGCACTTCGCGACCTCGGGGTGACCCTCGACGTCCACGGTGGTGGGCGAGACCTCGCCTACCCGCACCACGAGTGCGAAGCGGCCCAGAGCGAGTCGGTCTCGGGCGCGCCGTTCGTCAAGCACTGGATGCACGTCGGTCTGGTCGGACTCGACGGCACGAAGATGTCCAAGTCGCTCGGCAACCTCGTCTTCGTCGACGAGTTGGCCCAGCGCGCCGAGGCGGCCGCCGTGCGCGTGGCGCTCTTGGATCACCACTACCGCGAAGACTGGGAGTGGCGCGACGAGTTACTCTCGATGGCGCAGTCGCGTCTGGCGACGTGGCGCTCGACCCTCACCTACGGTCGTCCGAGTTCGGTCGTCGACGACGTGCGTGGCGCTCTCGATGACGACCTCGACGGCCCCGCGGCGTTGCGCGCGATCGACGACGCGGCGCACGCGGGCTTCAACGTCGCCCCGGCGGCCTCATTGCTAGGCATTAACATTTGACAATGAGTGGCCGAAATGTCTGATATCGACGTACAGCTCCCCGACGGCAGTCAGCGTTCGTTACCCGAGGGTGCGACGGCGTTCGATCTCGCCAGTGCCATCGGTAAACGACTCGCCAAGGACGCCCTGGCGGCCCAGGTGAACGGTCAGTTGACCGACCTCTCGGTGCCGTTGCCGACCGGTGCGGCCGTCGCGATCGTCACCCCGGCCAGTGAACTCGGTCGCGAGGTCATTCGTCACTCCACGGCCCACGTGCTCGCCCAGGCGGTGACGCGCCTGTGGCCCGGAGCGCACTACGCGATCGGTCCGGCGATCACCGACGGCTTCTACTACGACTTCGAACTGCCCGGCGGGGCCCACTTCAGTGACGACGACCTGGCCCTCATCGACGCAGAGATGCGCGCCATCATCGCCGAGGACCAGCCGTTCACCCGCAGTGAGTACTCGATCGAAGACGGTCTGGCCCTCTTCGCGCACCAGCCCTTCAAGGTCGAGATCATCAACGCCGTCGAATCCACGCCGACCGACGAGGACCTCGCCGAGATGGGCAGCACGTCGTTCGTGTCGACCTACTCGAACTCGGAGGCCTTTCGCGACCTGTGTCGCGGGCCACACGTGCCCTCGACGGCGCGGCTCGGTCACTTCAAGTTGACCCGGGTCGCCGGCGCGTACTGGCGCGGGGACGAGAAGAACGCGCAACTCCAGCGCATCTACGGCACGGCCTGGGAGAGTGACGCGGCGTTGTCGGCCCACCTCGAACAGTTGGCCCAGGCCGAGTTGCGCGATCACCGCAAGCTCGGACAAGAGCTGGACCTGTTCTCGTTCCCGGGTGAGATCGGGTCCGGGTTGGCCGTCTTTCATCCCAAGGGCGGCACCATGCGCCGCGTGATGGAGGAGTACTCGCGTCAGCGTCACGAGGCCTCGGGCTACGACTTCGTCTATTCGCCGCACATCACCAAGTCCGACCTCTTCGAGATCTCCGGTCACCTCGAGTGGTTCGCCGAGTCGATGTACCCGCCGATGGAGCTCGACGGCGGCACCAAGTACTACCTGAAACCGATGAACTGTCCCTTCCACACGTTGATCTTCAAGTCCAGTCAGCGCAGCTATCGTGACCTGCCACTGCGGTACTTCGAGTTCGGCTCGGTCTATCGCTACGAGAAGTCCGGTGCCGTCCACGGTCTGACGCGCGTTCGCGGCATGACCATGGATGACGCGCATATCTTCTGCACCAAAGAACAGATGGCCGAGGAGTTGACCCGGACCCTCCAGTTCGTGTTGGACCTCTTGCGTGACTTCGGGCTGAACGACTTCTACCTGGAACTCTCGACGCGTCCCCCGGGTAAGGCCGTCGGGACCGACGCGGAGTGGGACGAGGCCGAGTCGACGCTCGCCAGTGTCGCGCTCGCGGCCGGGCTCGACCTCGTGATGGACCCCGGTGGCGGCGCCTTCTACGGGCCCAAGATCTCGGTCCAGGCGCGTGACGCCATTGGCCGCACGCATCAGATGTCGACCGTGCAACTCGACTTCCAGACCCCCCAACGCTTCGACGCGAGCTACGTCGCGGCCGACAACACCCGCACGCTGCCGATCATGATCCACCGGGCGCTCTTCGGTTCCGTCGAACGATTCATGGCGATACTGCTCGAGCACTACGCCGGCAACATGCCGACCTGGCTCTGTCCCGAGCAGGTGCGCGTCCTCGGCGTTCGCGACGACCACGACGTCTACGCCGCCTACGTCGCTGAGACCCTCGCCCTGGACGGCATTCGCGTCAGTGTGGAAGAGGCCAACGAACCCCTCGGCGCGCGCATCCGTCGGGCCAAGCTCGAGAAGATCCCGTACATCTTGGTCGTCGGTGACGACGACGTCGAAAAGGGCACCCTCGGCGTGAACGCGCGCGGGTCGAACGACCCCGATCGTGGCGTGGAGGTGGCGGCCTTTCGTGAGCGCGTCCTCGACGAGATCGCGACCCACGGATCGCCCGAGGGCGCTTAGTGGCCCTCGAGAGGTTCTCGGCTGCCTGGCGCGAGGACTACGTCGCCAACGTCGCGCGGACCCACGAAGCCGATGACGGCGCGTGCGTCTTTTGCCAGTTGGCCGATGAGCCGGTCGATGAGAGCACCGGGGTGCTCGCCAAGAGTGACCTGAGCTTCGTCGTCTTGAACGCCTTTCCCTACGGTTCGGGACACCTCTTGATCCTGCCCCGGCGTCACGTGTCGGCGATCCACGAGCTCAGTGACGCCGAGTACGAGGACTACTTCTTGATGCTTCGTCGGGTGGTCGCGGCCCTCGAAGCGGCCTACGGCCCCGACGGCATGAACATCGGCATGAACCTGGGCCAGGCGGCCGGGGCCGGCATCCCCAAACACCTGCACGGACACGTGCTGCCGCGCTGGCTCGGCGACACGAACTTCATGACCACGATCGGCGAGACGCGGGTGCTACCCGAATCGCTCCAGTCGACCTGGCAGAAGGTCCACGCGGTCATTTGAGACAACCGGATATGTCGAATCGCTACATTCGTTACAATTGAGTGACGGGATCCGGAGGATCGATGCTCGACGGAAACTTTAGGAAGTCGGTGGAGACGGTAACCCTGCCGACCGGTCGGTGGTTGGTCCGCATCGGGTTCTCGGCCGACGTGCTGACGTTCTCCGGTCTGGTCTTCTCCTTCGCGACGGCCTGGATGATCGCCCTCGGTCACTTCTGGATCGCCATCGTGTTGCTCACGCTCACCGGCTTCCACGACCTCTTCGACGGTCCGGTCGCCAAGGCCTCCAAGCGCGCCAGCCAACGCGGCGCCTTCTTCGACTCGGTCATGGACCGCGTCGCGGACTCGCTCATCCTCGGCGGCGTGGCCTTCTATCTGACGGCGCACGGTCACGGACAGTTGGTGCTCTTACCCTTCGCGATCCTCACCACGACGTACCTGATCTCCTATCAGCGCTCCAAGGCCGAGAGCCTCGGCCTGGCGGCCAAGGGCGGCCTGATGGAGCGCGCCGAGCGGATGATCCTTCTGGGCATCGGACTGCTCGCCAAGCCGATCTTCATCCCGGTGCTCTGGATCATGCTGGTACTGACCGCCATGACCGCGGCCGGTCGTTTCTGGCGGATCTGGCAGATCGCGGCGAGCGCCGATCCGCCGATGACCCAGGCCGGTCGGATCCACCACCACAGCAGCCGGATTCGTCGAGGGCTTAGTCGCACGTCGCGTCGCTAATCGTGGGCGATAGGTCGAAGGTCACACTCTTCAAGTCCCTCGGCGCCGTCATGGAACGACTGCCCGAGAGGTTCGACGTCGCCTTGGCGAAACGACTCTCCAAACTTGTCGGCCGACGAAACCACGGTGCGCGCGCGAACCTGCGTAGGAACGTGGCGCACGCCCTGCGATCCGACGACCGCGACCTCGACGACAAACTACTGGAGCACTTCGTCGACCGGGGCTTCGAGAGCTACGGACAGTACTGGGCCGAGGGAGCGAAGCTGCCGGGCATCAGACCCGAGCGTGTCTTCGCGCGCTTTCGCATCGGCGAGGGACTGGAGTACCTCTACGACGCCAAGGCCAAGGGCCTCGGCACGATCATCGCGTTGCCCCACATCGGTAGCTGGGAGTGGGGCGGTTCGTTTCTCAACTCCCTCGGTCTCGGCATGACCGCGGTCGCCGAGGACCTGGAGCCGAAGGAGCTCTTCGCGTGGTTCAAGGCCAAGCGCGAGTCGATCGGCATCCGCATCGAGCCACTGGACGAACACGCCGGCACGGTGCTGCTCCAGACGCTGAAGGACGGTGGCGTCATCGGACTGCTCTGTGACCGCGACATCCAGGGCAACGGCATCGAGGTCGAGTTCTTCGGCGAGAGCGTCCGTCTGCCGGCCGGGCCCGCGACGCTGGCGCTGCGCACCGGCGCGACGTTGGTCGGCGCCGCGTGCTACAGCGGACCGGGACGTGATCACTTCGCCGTGATCACGCGGCCGATCCCGGCCGAACGACTCGGGCGCCTGCGCGAAGACGTCACGAGAGTGACCCAGGCGCTCGCGCTCGAACTCGAGGGCCTCATCCGTCGCGCACCCGAGCAGTGGCATGTCTTGCAACCGCGATTCGAGAGTGCGTGACGTGCGCGTCGCCATCGTGTCGCCCTACGCCCTGAGCGCCTTCGGTGGCGTGCAGGAGCAGGTCCTCGCCACGAGTCGAGAGCTCGACCGGCGCGGCCACGACGTCGTGATCGTCGCGCCCGACAGTCACGACCACGCGACCTACGACACGCCCGCCCACGTGGCGCGATTCGGTGGCGTGTTGAAGATCCCGGCCAACGGCAGCCGCGCGCCGCTGACGCTGTCGGCGCGGGCCGCACGACACGCGCGACGAACGGTCCAGCACTTCGAACCCGACGTCGTGCACTTCCACGAACCCTTCGCCCCGCTCCTCGGTTGGCGCGTGCTGCGCGCGCACGCGGCCCCGGCCGTGGCGACGTTTCATCGAGGGGGCGGGGGACCGGCGCTTCGACTCACGAGACCACTCCTGCGGCGACTGGCGAAGGACCTCGACGCCTCGGCCGCGGTCAGCGCATCGGCCGCGTCGACGATTCACTCCGCCTGCGGGATCGAGCCCGTCGTACTCTTCAACGGATTCGAGATGGACCGGTTCGCGGCGACGCCGCGCGAACGCGGCGACGATGTCACGTTGGTCGTGCTCGGTCGCCACGAGGAGAGAAAGGGGATCGCGCACGCCATCAACGCGGTTCGCGCCCACAACGCCAGGGGCGAGGACGTGTGGCGACTCGCGGTGCTGGGCGACGGTCCGCAACGACGATCACTGGAGGCCCTGGCCGCGGGCGATCCGCTGATCGACTTCGTCGGCGCGCCGAGCGACGAGGAGAAGCGTCGATGGCTGCGCCGAGCCAACGTCGTGATCGCACCGTCCACCGGCGGCGAGAGCTTCGGGATGATCCTGCTCGAAGGAATGGCCAGTGAGAGCGCCGTCGTGGCCAGCGACATCGAGGGCTACCGCGACGCGGCCTCCGGTTTTGCCACCTTGTTCCGTCCCGGCGACGACGCCGCCTTGGAAGAGGCGATCGAACGTGCGCTGACTGAAGAGTCGCCTGCGTCAATCGCGGCGGCCAAGACACACGCCAGTGAGTGGTCGATGGCCACGTTGATGGACCGCTACGAGGATCTCTACGAAGTGGCCCGCGAGCGTTTCGTGACCACCCGGTAGCCTTGCTCCATGGCAACCAAGCAACGCTCGAGGTCTCGCCGTTCGAGTCCCTCGCGCGACCGGGGGCCGCGCTACGTCGCCCCGGTGCTGGATCCGAACTGGCAGAGCCCGTACGCGCCGACGAACGCCGAGAAGCACCACAACCAAAAAGTGGTCCGCAGTTTCGCCATGCGTAAGAAACTCCCCGAGAGCATCGGTGTCGGTGTCGTCGTTCTGGTTCTCGTCGTCGGCGTGATCGTTGCGCCATGGGTCCCCGTCGTCGGTATCGCCGTGGCGCTGCTCTACGCGTGGGACCTTCGTCGCTCACTCGTTCGCTACGAGGCCAAGGGCCTCGCACTCGGCAACCTCGTCCTGGATCAGTTCAAGGCCGGCGGTACCGAGAAGGATCGTCTCCGTCTGGCGACCGTGATGGACCGACTGGCCGCCACCTTCGGCGTCGACGCCGTCAGTATCTATATCGTCAGTGACCCCGGCTACAACGCCGCGCTGGTGCCGACCGGTCCGGGGCTCTCGTTCTTCGTGACCGACGCCCTGATGCGCGACTTCGAACTCATCGAACTCGAAGGCGTCGTGGCGCACTGCCTGGCGCGACACCGCCTCGGACTGCTGTTGCGCGAGAGCCTCGCGTCGGTCGCGGCCACGAGTGATGACTCGCGTCGTGCTCTCGCCGGTCAGGGGCTGGCGTACCGCGCGGACGAGGTCGCCGCCGCCGCCATCCGCTATCCGCCGGGTCTCGCCGAGGCGCTGCGCAAGTGCGCGGGTGAGAACCTCTCGAGCACGTCGTTCTTCGCCGGCACGACCTACGCGCAGTGGCGTTGGATCTGGTTCAACATGTGGAGCGACCGCGCCAGTGACCTCAGTGATCTCGACGACGTGGAACTTCGCGCCCGCGCGTTGGAAGAGTGGTAATAAGCGCCAGGTAGGATTTACGCCATGAGTTCATCGCGTGATTCCTCCACCATTGGTTCGGCCCTCGTCAAGCGCGGGTTGGCCGACATGCTCCGCGGCGGCGTCATCATGGACGTCGTCAACCCCGAACAGGCGAAGATCGCCGAGGACTCGGGTGCCGTCGCGGTCATGGCCCTCGAACGCGTGCCCTCGGACATCCGCCGCGACGGCGGCGTCGCGCGCATGAGCGACCCCGAGATGATCCAGGGGATCCAGGCCGCGGTCACCATCCCCGTCATGGCCAAGGCCCGGATCGGACACTTCGCCGAGGCGCAGATCCTGGAAGCACTCGACGTGGACTACATCGACGAGTCCGAAGTGCTGACGCCGGCCGATGAGGAGAACCACATCGACAAGTGGGGGTTCACCGTGCCCTTCGTGTGCGGCGCCACCAATCTCGGTGAGGCGCTCCGGCGAATCGCAGAGGGCGCGTGCCTGATTCGCTCCAAGGGTGAGGCCGGGACCGGCAACGTCGTCGAGGCCGTTCGACACCTGCGCACGATCAACGCACAGATGCGTCGACTCCAGTCGGCCGACGCCAATGAACTGTTCGCGCTCGCCAAGGACCTGCAGGCACCGTTACCGCTCGTCCAAGAGGTCTCGCTCACCGGCAAGCTTCCCGTTCCGCTCTTTTGCGCCGGCGGTATCTCCACGCCGGCCGACGCGGCGCTCGTGCTGCAACTCGGGGCCGAAGCCATCTTCGTCGGTTCGGGCATCTTCAAGAGTGACGACCCCGAGCGCATGGCCAAGGCCATCGTCGAGGCGACGACGCACTACCGCGACGCGCACGTGGTCGCCAAGGTCTCGACCGGGCTCGGCGCCGCGATGAAGGGTATCGAGACGGCCTCGTTGGAGCAGCGGCTCGCCGAACGCGGCTGGTAGTCGTGGCACGCGTTGGCGTCCTCGCCCTCCAGGGCGACGTGCGAGAACACACCTCGATGCTCGAGCGCGTCGGTGCCGATGTCGTCGAAGTGCGCGGCGCCGAACAACTCGACGGTCTCGATGGCCTCGTCATACCCGGGGGTGAATCGACGACGATCGCCTATCTGCTCACCACGTCGGGCATACGTCCGGTGTTGGAGCGCAAGATCGAGGACGGCCTCAGCGTCTTCGGAACCTGCGCCGGGCTGATCTTGTTGGCTAATGAGATCCTCGACGGTCGAAGCGACCAGTGGAGCTACGGCGTCTTGCACCTCTCGGTACGGCGCAACGGCTACGGCCGACAGACGTCGAGCTTCGAGACCCTGGTCAACGTGAGGGGTGTCGGTGAGGTCCCCGGGGTCTTCATTCGTGCGCCCAAGATCGAGACCTGGTCCGAGGACCTCGAGGTCCTGGCGTTCCACGACCACGGCGACGGGAAGCATCCCGTGCTCGTTCGCCGCGAGCGTTTCTGGGGCTGTTCCTTCCATCCGGAACTGACGAACGACGAGCGCATCCACCGGCTCTTCGTTGATGCGCTGTAAATAACCGGTAACCTGATGAAGCCCAATCGGGCGGGGAGAGAACATGTCCGGCCATTCGAAGTGGGCAACGACCAAACACCGCAAGGGCGCTAAGGACAGCGCTCGCGCCAAGGTCTTCGCCAAACTGATCCGCCAAGTGGAAGTCGCGGCCCGCGAGGGTGGCGGTGACCTCGACACCAACGCGTCACTGCGCACCATGTACCAGAAGGCCCGCGAGTCCTCGGTACCGCTCGACACGATCGAACGCGCCATCAAACGCGGCACCGGTGAACTCGAAGGCGTGCGTTACGAGTCCATCAGTTACGAGGGCTACGGCCCCGACGGCGTCGCGGTCATCGTCGAGACGCTGACCGACAATCGCAATCGCACCAGCGCCGAGATCAAGCACGTGTTTGCCCGAAACGGCGGCACGATCGCCGAACCCGGCGCCGTCTCCTGGCAGTTCGACCGCAAGGGGATCATCGAAGTCAAGGGACCGATCGACGAGGATCAGCTCCTCGAGTGGGTGATGGACGCCGGGGGAGAGAACTTCGAGGCGAACGGACCGAACTTCACGGTGACGACCGAGCCGCACGACCTCGGATCCGTGCGCGACGCCCTGGACGGCTTCGGCGCCAAGGTCCTCTCCGCCGAACTGACCCTGGTGCCTCAGAACTCGATCCCCGTCGACTCCGAGTCCGAGGCCAAGAAGATCCTCCGGCTGATGGACGCGATCGATGACCACGACGACGTCCAGAACGTCTTTTCGAACTTCGACATCTCGGACGAGATCCTCGCCGCCTACGAGGGATAATTCCCCGTTTCTGCCCTGATTCAGGTCTAGTATCGAACGTATGTTCGTACTCGGAATCGACCCCGGTTTGACGCGTTGCGGCTACGGATTGGTCGAAGGGTCGTTCCAGGGTGTGGAGTCCTTTCGCGCGCTTCGCGCCGGGACCATCGAAACCGACCATGAATCGGCCGTCGAACTGCGCCTCGGCCAGATGCTCGTCGAACTGCGAACGCTGTTGGAAGAGACCACGCCGGACGCCGTGGTCGTCGAGCGTGTGTTCTATCAGCGAAACGCCAAGACCGCGATCCCGACCGCCCAAGCGAGCGGCGTCGCCGTGGCGCTCGCCTCGGCGCTCACCATTCCCGTTCGACAGTTCAACGCCCAAGAGGTGAAGTTGGCGGTGACCGGCTACGGCGCCGCGAGCAAGGTCCAGGTCCAGGGCATGGTCGCACGACTCTGTGGTCTCGCCGAGATACCCAAGCCGGCCGACGCGGCCGACGCCTTGGCCCTCGCCATCACGTACTTCATGGTGGTGCGCAGCGAACAGAAGTACCCGATCGAGAGTCGCGCATGATCGGGTGGCTCCACGGTCAGGTCTTGCACCACCACAAGGACGGCGCGGTGGTGCTCGACGTGCACGACGTCGGCTACGAGGTCAACGTCGCCTCCCAGGACGACTACCGCGTCGGTGACGTCGTCGACCTCTATATCTTCACCGCCGTTCGCGATGACGCAATCGTCCTCTACGGGTTCCCGAGCTATCTCGACCGCGAGTTCTTCGAACTATTGCTCGTCACGCCGGGCGTCGGGCCGTCGACGGCCCTGGCCGCGCTGCGAACGATGTCGACGGGCGACCTCGCCACGGCGATCGAACGTGACGACGCCAAGACGATCGCGACGATCCCGGGCATCGGGCCCAAGACCGCGAGTCGCATCGTCTTAGAACTGAAGGGGAAGGTCGTGGTGCCGGACTCCTACGTCGCCCAGCACGCGGCTCCCCAGAACGAGGCCATCGAAGACGCCCTTCGAGGACTCGGCTACAGCACCCAAGAGGTTCGTCAAGCCCTGAGCGGAACGACGCTCTCGGTCGACGAGGGCGCCGCGTTGCGTCAGGCGCTGCAACTGCTGAGGCGCCAATGAGTCGCAACGAGATCGACGTCGAACTCCTGGCGCGCAACGTCGTCGCGCCGGTCGCCGACGAGCAGGACCGCCGGGCGGAAGTCTCGCTTCGTCCCAGCACTCTGGCTGAGTTCGTCGGACAGCGCGAACTGGTACGTCACCTCGAGATCGTGCTGGGATCGGCGAGGGCGCGTAACCAGACGGCCGATCACCTCTTGTTCGCCGGTCCGCCGGGACTCGGCAAGACCTCGCTCGCCAGCATCGTCGCGGCCGAGATGGGGGCCGGCCTGCGTATCACGTCCGGTCCGGTGCTCTCTCGCCCGGGTGACCTCGCGGCCCTGTTGACCGACTTGCAGGACGGCGACGTCTTGTTCGTCGACGAGATCCACCGACTGTCGCGCGGCGTCGAGGAGATCCTCTATCCCGCGATGGAGGACCGACGCCTCGACGTCATGATCGGTCGCGGACCGTCGGCGCGAGCGATTCGACTGGACCTGCCCAACTTCACGCTCGTCGGAGCGACCACGCGGACGGGACTCGTCGCCGCGCCGCTGCGCGATCGATTCGGATTCGTCGGCCAACTCGACCTCTACGACCCGCAGGACCTGACGATCATCGTGAGTCGTTCGGCCGGACTGTTGGACGTGACACTGAAGGGCGAGGCGGCGGCGACCATCGCCGGACGCAGCCGCGGTACGCCGCGTATCGCCAACCGCCTCTTGCGTCGAGTGCGTGACTTCGCCGCGGTGCAGGCTCACGACGTCGTCGATGACGACGTGGCCGTTGAAGGACTGGCGCTCTTCGGCGTCGACGAGTTCGGTCTGGACAAGATCGACCGCCGCATCCTGGGTCTGCTCTGTCAGCAGTTCGCCAATCAGCCCGTCGGGCTCACGACGCTGGCGCACGCCTGCGGTGAAGAGCCCTCGACCATCGAAGACGCGTACGAGCCATTCCTCTTGCGCGACGGTCTTTTGATCCGAACGCCGCGCGGTCGCGTCGCGACGGAACGGGCCTATCAACACCTGGGAATAACACCTCGTGGTGGTGGGCTGGTCTAAGTCAATCACCTAAAACGACTAGGGTTTCTTTGTCTATATCTCGGAGGAATTACCTATGTTGTTCGCGGTTCAATTGCTGTTGGCCACCACCAGCACGAAAAAGTCTTCGTTTAGCCCCATTTTCCTTCTGCTCTACGTCGTGGTCTTCGGCGCCCTCTATTTCTTCTATATCCGGCCCCGTTCGCAGAAGCAAAAGGCCGCCCGTCTCAACACGCGGAAAGTCGAACTGGGCGAGCGCGCCCAGACGATCGGCGGCTTCATCGGTACCGTGGTGAAGATGGACGATGGCCTGGTCACCCTGCGCGGCGCCAGTGGCGTCGAGTTGGACTTCATCCCCACGGCGATCGCCCGCAAGTACGACCCGCCCGCGCCCGTCCCTGAGCCGGCCGACGAACACGAAGAAGAAGGCGACCAGAAGTAATGGCCCAGCAGGTCGGTTCTCGACGGTCGATGATCGTCAGCCTCATCCTCACGATCGCGATCGCGTTCGGATCGTTGGTGGCGACCTTGTCACTGGGATGGGGACCGAAACTCGGCCTGGACCTGGCCGGCGGTCTCTCGGTCGTCTACAAACCGGCGACGAAGGCCTCCACCGCCGACCTCCAAGAGGTCGTGACCATTCTGAGCAACCGTGTCAACGGTCTCGGTGTGTCGGGGGCGACGGTCAATCTTCAGGGAAAGAATGTCGTCGTCAGCGTCCCCGGCGCCACGCACGCCCGTCGGGTGTTGCATCTCGTGGGCGAGACCGCGCAGTTGCTCTTTCGTCCGGTCCTCTGTCAGGTCGCCGAACCAAGCAAGAAGGCCAAGACCTACAACGGCTCGATACCGACCTGCGCCAGTAGCTATCTCTGGACCGAGACCAATCTCGGTGTGACGCCCAACAATTCGGCGGCACAGTACAGCAGCAACACGCCACCGACCGATCCCAACTATTCGATCGTCAAGACGACGGCACCCAACAAGGACATCAAGAAGAACAACGTGATCCTCCCGTTGCTCGGCTCGCCCGGGACGCGTTATCTCCTCGGCCCGTCGCAACTGACCGGTCAGGCGATCGGCAAGGCCGTCGCCCAACAGGACCAGTTCGGCGCGTGGGTCGTGAACTACACCCTGACCAAGAAGGGCAGCCCCGAGTGGGACCACGTCGCCAGCGACAACTTCCACCAGGCGCTCGCCATCGAACTCGACGGGGTCATCCAATCGGCACCGCTCATCCAACCGGCCCAGGCCACCTTCACGAGTTTCGACGGCACCGGTGAGATCTCCGGGCAGTTCACTGAACAGGGCGCGAAGAACCTCGCCCTCGCGATGGAGTTCGGCGCGCTGCCCGTTCGTCTGAATCCGCTCGACACCGTGACGGTGTCACCCACGCTGGGTCACAGCTCACTGGTGGCGGGCCTCGGCGCCGGCCTCGTCGGACTGTTGTTGGTGTTGCTCTATACGATCCTGTACTACCGCGCCCTCGGCCTCGTCATCGTGCTCGGACTGTCCACGACCGCGGCGCTGCTGTGGGCGATCATCTCGGCACTCGGCCATACGGCCCTGGCGCCGAGTTTCGACCTGGCCGGGATCACCGGGATAATTGTGTCCATCGGCATCACCGTCGACAGTTACATCGTGTATTTCGAACGATTGAAAGACGAGGCCCGAGCAGGGCGCTCGATCCGCACCTCGGTTGACCGTGGATTCCGCTCGGCGTGGCGCACCGTCTTGGCCGCCGACACGGTGAGCTTGCTCGCCGCGGTGTTGCTCTACTTGATCGCCGTGGGTGACGTGCGTGGATTCGCCTTCTTCCTCGGACTCTCGACCATCATGGACGTCGTCATCACCTGGTACTTCACGCGCCCGTTGGTGATCCTGCTCGGTCGTCGCACGAATGACAGCACGTCGCAGATGTCGATGGCCGCCGGTCTCACGCCGGGAGTGAGCGCGCATGAGTGACGACGTGATGACCGAAGAGAAGACGCCTGGACGCCTCGGGCGGATCTACCAGGGCCGCACGACGGTCGACTTCGTCGGTCGCAAGCGCACGTGGTTCACGATCTCGATCGTCATCATCGTCCTCGGACTCGGCTCGCTCGGCATCCGAGGTTTCAATCTCGGCATCGACTTCAAGGGCGGCAGTTCGTGGGAGGTCCTCGCTCCGCATTCGTCGATCGCGGCCATGACGAGCGCCGTGGAGAACGCCGGGTTGAACAATCCCACCGTGGAGGAGCTTGGCGGCAAGACCTATCAGGTCACGGCCGACATCAACAAACTCGGTGCCCAGGCCCAGACGGACCTCACCAACAAGGTTGCCAAAGCGATGGCCAAAGCCGCGGACAAGAGCTTCAACCAGGTTTCGACGAGCACGGTCGGACCGACCTGGGGTGGTCAGATCACGAACCGCGCGCTCGAGGCCCTGATCGTCTTCTTCATCGCGGTCGTCGCGTACATCAGTATTCGCTTCGAGCCCAAGATGGCGATGGCCGCCTTCATCGCCATGGTCCACGACCTGCTCGTCACCGTGGGCGTCTACTCGCTCTTCGGCCTTCAGATAACGCCCGACACCGTGATCGCCATCTTGACGATCCTCGGTTACTCGCTCTATGACACCGTGGTCGTCTTCGACCGAGTGCGCGACAACGCCGGAGGCATCTTGAAGAGCGGTGACCTCAGCTACGGCGAGATGGTCAACCTCTCGATGAACCAGACGCTGGCACGCTCGATCAACACGTCACTCGTCGCGATCCTGCCCGTCCTCGCCGTGCTGTTGGTGGGCGCCGACATCCTCGGGGCGACGACACTCCAGAGTTACGGACTCGCACTCTTCGTCGGACTCATGAGTGGGGCCTACTCCTCGATCTTCATCGCGAGCCCGTTGCTGGCGTTGATGAAAGAACGTGAACCGCGATTCCGCGAGATGGCCGAGCGGGCGCGACTGCGCAGTGACCAGCGCGTGCTCACACCGGCCGCGGCGGCGCTCCTCTCCGGCGACGGTGCCACGCGACTCGCGCGCTCCACGGCCTCGACCGGCACGCTGTCGCGAACGGGACCGGCGCCGTTGTCACGCGGGACGATCCAAGCGCGAGCGCGTAAACAAAAACGGCGATAAGCCCCGTTAGGCTGATTGCATGGTCAGTCTCACTTCTCGCTCCGCCGCTGACCCCGCCCTGACCGGGTCAATCGAGCGCGTCATCGGCCGTTTTCTCGAGCACCACGCCGACGGCGACGTCGAGATCATCCGGCGCGCCGGGGCCGCCGCCATCAAGGCGCACGAGGGTCAACTGCGCCGAACCGGCGAGCCCTACGTCACGCACCCGATCGCCGTGGCGGACATCGCGGCCGACCTGGGGCTCGATGAGGCGACGATCACCGCGGCCCTGCTCCACGACGCCGTCGAGGACACCGGGATCACCAAGGAGTGGCTGGCCGAGGAGTTCGGCGATCAGGTGGCCGCGGTCGTGGACGGCGTCACGAAGCTCGACCGGTTGGAGTTCGACTCCAAGGAGGAGCAACAGGCGGCCACGATCCGCAAGATGTTCATCGCCATGGCCCAGGACTGGCGCGTCTTGTTGATCAAACTGGCCGACCGCTTGCACAACATGCGCACGATCTCGGTGATGCCGATGGCGCGTCAACGCGCGATCGCCCAAGAGACCTTGGACGTCTACGCGCCGCTCGCGCACCGCCTCGGCGTCCAACAGGTCAAGTGGCAACTGGAGGACCTCAGCTTCGCGACGTTGCACCCGAAGCGCTACGCCGAGATCGAACAGATGGTCGCCGCACGCCAGCCGGAGCGCGAGGACTACCTCGGCGAGGTCATGGCGACACTGTCGGGCAAGCTCGACGAGTTCGGCATCAAGGCCGAGGTCCGCGGACGACCGAAGCACCTCTGGAGCATCTACGAGAAGATGGTCATCGGCGGCAAGGAGTTCGACGACATCTTCGACCTCGTGGGACTGCGCGTCATCGTCGACGAGGACCGCGACTGTTGGGCCGTGATCGGTGCCATCCACGCCCTGTGGTCGCCGGTGCCGGGTCGCTTCAAGGACTACATCAACTCGCCCAAGTTCAACCTCTACCAGTCGCTGCACACGACCGTCATCGGACCGCGAGGGAAGTCGGTCGAGGTGCAGATCCGGACCTTCGAGATGCACCGACGCGCCGAGTTCGGCGTCGCGGCGCACTGGGGCTACAAAGAGGGCGCCACCAGCAAAGAGGTCGCCTGGATGCAGCGCCTCGCCGACGTCGAAGAGGAGGAGAACGACCCGATCGCCTTCTTGGAGGCCCTGAAGCTCGACCTCGGTCAAGACGAGGTCTACGTCTTCACGCCCAAGGGCCGGGTGATCGCGTTGGTCGAGGGCGCGACGACGATCGACTTCGCCTACGCCGTGCACACCGAGGTCGGCCACCACTGCGTCGGCGCCAAGGTCAACGGCCGTCTCGTGCCCCTCGAGACGGTCCTGCGCTCGGCCGACGTGGTCGAGATCGTCACCAGCAAGAGCGAGAGCGCCGGACCGTCACGCGACTGGTTGGCGATCGCCCAGTCGTCGCGCGCCAAGTCCAAGATCCGCCAGTGGTTCCAGCGTGAACGCCGCGAGGACGCGATCGAGGGCGGCCGCGAAGAGTTGACCAAGGCGCTGCGTCGTGAGGGACTGCCGATCGCCACGTCGCTCTCGTCGAGCGCGCTCGACGCCGTGATCACGGGCATGAACCTGGAGGACATCGACGCGCTCTTCATGGCGATCGACAGCGGACAGATCTCGGCCCTCGCCGTCGTCCAGCGCCTGGACCGCGAACTGCACGGCGGCGGTGAGACCGAACAGATGCCCACGACCGTCACTCGAATGCCACGCACGAGTCGCACGACGCGTCGCACGGCGGGCGTCTACGTCGAGGGACTCGACGACGTCATGATCCATCTGGCGCGGTGCTGTTCGCCGGTGCCCGGTGACGCCATCATGGGGTTCATCACCCAGGGTCGGGGCGTCTCGGTGCACCGCGACGACTGCTCGAACGCCGTCGCCTTGGCCCAGCGCCTGGGCGAGCGCATCATCGACGTCGAGTGGGACGGCTCGGTCAGCGGACAGTACCGCGCGGTCTTGGAGGTCATGGCCTTCGACCGCTCACGACTCCTCTTGGACGTCTCGAAGGTCGTCGCGGAGTATCACCTCAGTATCATCTCGAGTTCGACGTCGACGTCGGGATCGAGAATCGTGCGCATGGTCTTCGACGTGGAACTCGCGGACCCGACGCACCTCAGTAGCCTGTTGGCGGCGCTGAAGAGCGTCGACGGCGTCTTTGACGCCTTCCGACAACTACCGGGACAGAACAAGAATTCATGAGCGACGCCGTCACCCCTTTCCAGGCCCCCATCGGGACCCACGACGTCCTCGCGCCGAGTTCGGCCGAGTGGGAGGGCGTCATTTCGACCTTCGCGCAGTTCGCCTACCGCTACGGATTCGAACTCGTGATCACGCCGATGTTCGAAGACGTGGGTGTCTTCAACCGGGGTATTGGTGAAGAGAGCGAGATGGCCACCAAAGAGATGTACGTTTTCACCGATCGCGGCAATCGCACCTACGCGCTTCGCCCCGAAGGGACCGCTTCGGTCGTGCGGGCCTTCATTCAGCACGGTCCCACGACGCCGTGGAAGGCGTGGTACTTCGCCACGGCCTTTCGCTACGAACGTCCCCAGAAGGGCCGTTATCGCCAACACAACCAGTTCGGCGTCGAAGTACTGGGCACCGACGACCCGGCCGTGGACGTCGAAGTCATCGCGCTGGCCTTCCGCTTCTACGAGGCGATTGGTCTCACTCGGTTTCGCCTGCTCATCAACTCCATGGGCGACGCGGTCTGTCGACCGGCGTACGTGGAGCTCCTTCGAGCGCACCTCGCGGCCAATGTCGAGCGTCTGACCGACGAACACAGGAACACCTGGAGCAAGAATCCGCTGCGCGTGCTCGACTGCAAGGACGCGAACTGCGTCGCGGTGACGAGTGAAGGTCCGATGCTCATCGACTGGCTCTGCCCCGAGTGTCGTGAGCACCTCGACCGCGTGATCGCCGGGCTCTCATCGATCGGGGTCACGAGTGTGCTCGACCCACGTCTCGTTCGCGGCTTCGACTACTACAACCGCACCACCTTCGAGTTCGTGTCGGACGCGCTCGACTCCGCCCAGAACGCCATCGGTGGGGGAGGGCGCTACGACGGCCTGACCGAACAGCTCGGGGGCAAGCCGATGAGCGGTATTGGCTTTGGCAGTGGCATCGAGCGACTCCTGATCGTGCGCGAGGCCGAAGGTGCCGAGCCACGCAACCTCGTCAATCGTGCGCTCGACGTCTTCGTCATCGACACGACGAACGAGGACGTCGCGACGGCCCTCGTCGATGAACTTCGCGTCGCCGGCTTGGCGACCGCCCGGGCCTACGACCAGCGCTCCATGAAGTCCCAGATGAAACTGGCCGACAAGTCCGGAGCGCGCCTTGCGCTCCTCGTCGGTCCCCAGGAGTTGGCGGCCGTCGAGGTTACGATTAGGGACTTGCGAAGCGACGACTTCGAGCAGACGCAGCGCCGTGTGGCTCGAAGCGAGATCGCCCTCGTGGTCGCCGAACTACTGAAGAGCTGAGAATGTCGAACGATCTGGAATCCACGAGCATGCGCGACCTGCTGTGCGCGTCGTTGCGCGAGAGTGACGTCGGCACGCAGGTGAACGTGTGCGGATGGGTGGCCAAGCGTCGCGAACACGGCGAGCACCTGGCCTTCCTCGACGTTCGCGACCACTCCGGCATCATCCAGGCGGTCGTGGACGGATCGGTCGACGTGCGCAGCGAGTACGTCGTGCGCGTGAGCGGCACGGTGACGCGTCGGCCCGATGGCACCGTCAACGACAAGCTCGACACCGGGACGATCGAACTGACGGACTGCGTCGTCGAGGTACTGGCCTCGGCGGAGCCACCGCCGTTCCAACTCGACGACCGTGTCGACATCGACGAGCAGGTGCGTCTGCGCTATCGCTACCTGGACCTTCGTCGCGAGCACATGCAACGCAACCTTCGGCTTCGCGCCGTCGTGAACGCAGCCATTCGTCGAGCGATGGACGCTCAGGGATTCTGCGAAGTCGAGACACCGCTGCTCTGGGCGCCGACGCCGGAGGGTTCACGCGAGTTCGTCGTGCCCTCGCGCCTGCAGCCCGGCGAGTTCTACGTCCTGCCGCAGAGCCCGCAGATCGCCAAGCAGCTCTTGATGGTCGGCGGCTTCGACCGCTACTACCAGATCGCGCGATGCATGCGTGACGAGGACCTGCGCGCCGATCGACAGTTCGAGTTCTCCCAGCTCGACATGGAGGCCAGCTTCGTCGATCAAGACGACGTCCTCGGATTCGTCTCGGTGGCGGTACTCGACGCGGCCGAGGCGGCGACCGGCGTGCGACCCGAGGACATTCCCTCGATGACCTGGACCGAGGCTCTCGATCGCTACGGCACCGACAAGCCGGACCTCCGTTTCGCGATGCTGTTGCACGACCTCTCCGACCTCTTCGCCACGACTGAGGTCAAGGCCTTCTCGGCGCCGACCGTGAAGGCGTTGCGCGTACCCGGTGGCGCGAGTCTCTCGCGCGCGCGCCTCGACGAACTGACCGAGCAGGCCAAGGGACTGGGTGCGAAGGGTCTGGCGTGGTTCCGGATCACCGCCGAAGGTCTCGACTCACCGTTGGCCAAGTTCCTGAGTGACACCGAGAGCGAAGCGATTGCGTCGGTGGACGGGGCCGAGGTCGGTGACATCGTCTTTTGCGTGGCCGACGAGTACGCCCAAGCGTGTCACGTGCTGGGCGCGATCCGCACGACGTTGGGTTCCCCGCCGGTCGGCGAAGGTCCGCACAAGTACGTCTGGGTCACCGAGTTCCCGCTCTTCGAAGGCGTGGACGACGAGGGCCATCCGATGGCGGCCCACCACCCCTTCACGATGCCGCACCCCGACGACATGGACCTCATCGAGACCGATCCACTCAAGGTCCGTTCGAAGGCCTACGACCTGGTCCTCAACGGCTGGGAGCTCGGCAGCGGTTCGGTGCGAATTCACCGCGCCGACATCCAATCGCGCGTCTTTCGCGCGTTGGGGATCTCCGAAGAAGAGGCCGAGAGTCGATTCGGATTCCTGCTCGGCGCGTTCAAATACGGCGCGCCGCCGCACGCCGGTTTCGCCTTCGGCATCGACCGACTCGTGGCGATCTTCGCCGGCGAGGAGAACATTCGCGAGGTCATTGCCTACCCCAAGACACAGTCGGGCGCGGACCTCATGACCGGCGCGCCCAAGGGCATCTCGCCCAAGGCGATACGCGAACTGCGTATCACCATCACGCCGAAGGGTTCGTGAGTTACGTCGCTCTTCGACGACGCCGTCGCTCAGCGCCTGAAACAGGTCGCGCCGCTCGCTGATCTCCTGCGACCGCGCACGTTGGACGAGCTCGTCGGTCAGGGCCACCTCGTCGGAGCGAACGGCCCGCTGCGCCGCTTCGTCGAAGCCGGGGAGTTGACCTCCATGATCCTGTGGGGCCCCGCCGGCACCGGCAAGACGACGCTGGCGAGGATCCTCGCGAACTCCGCCGGCTACGCGACCGAGAGCCTCTCGGCCGTGACGAGCGGGGTGAAGGACGTCCGCGAAGCCCTCGGCCGCGCGCACGACCGTCTCGGTGAACACGCGCAACGAACCGTGCTCTTCATCGACGAGGTCCATCGATTCAACAAGTCCCAACAGGATCTCTTGTTGCCGGCGACCGAGACCGGCCAGGTCGTGCTGATCGGCGCGACCACGGAGAATCCGTACTTCGAGGTGAACGCCGCCTTGATGAGTCGCTCGACGTTGTGGCGTCTGTACCCGCTGTCGGCCGAGGACCTCGAGGTCCTCGTGCGACGCGGCGTCGAGTTGCGCCAGAGTGCGATCACCGACGAGGCGCTCGACGCGATCACGTCGGCCAGCGACGGCGACGCGCGCGTCGCCCTCACGACGCTCGACACGGCCATCGTATTGGCACGCGCCGACGAGTCGACCCCAGACGTCGTCGAGCTCGAGCACGTCTCTCAGGCGCGAGACGGTCGCCTCTATCACCAGTCGCGCGACACGCACTTCGATCAGATCAGTGCCTTCATCAAATCGGTTCGCGGATCGGACCCCGACGGCGCGCTCTACTGGCTCGTCACGATGCTCGAGAGCGGTGAGAGTCCGCGCTTCCTCGCGCGACGACTGGTCATCCTCGCGAGCGAGGACATCGGGCTCGCCGATCCGATGGGCCTGGTACTGGCCGACGCCGCCGCACGAACGGTCGAGTTCATCGGACTGCCCGAAGGTCGACTGACACTGGCCCACGCCACGATCACGCTCGCCCTCATGCCCAAGAGCAACTCGGTCACGCGAGCCCTCGGCGCCGTCACGCGCGCGGTGCAAGAAGGCGGCCTGGTCGAAGTGCCCGATCACCTTCGCGGCTCGAACTACCGCGGCGCCTCCGAGCAGGGTTTCGGCACCGACTACCAATACCCGCACGACTTCACCGGTGGCTGGGTCGCCCAACAGTACCTGCCGGACGCGCTCGTCGGTCAGCACTACTACGACCCCGGTGCGTACGGACGCGAGAAGGCACTCGTCGATCAGTGGCGCGCCACGGTCCAACGCGAGGACGAGGACGATTCCGGGCCCCCGGTAGAGTAAAGCCCGTGGAGGCCGCCCAACTACGTTCGATCTTCCTGGATTACTTCGCTGACAACGGCCATACGGTCGTGCCCTCGGCGAGCCTCATCCCCTACGATCAGAGCCTGCTCTTCACCGTCGCGGGGATGGTGCCCTTCAAGCCGTACTTCACCGAGGAAGAGCCTGCGCCGTACCCGCGCGCCGTCTCGATCCAGAAGTGCTTTCGCGCCCTCGACATCGACATCATCGGAACGACGCAGCGCCACCTGACGTTCTTCGAGATGATGGGCAACTTCTCCTTCGGCGACTACTTCAAGGAGGGCGCCATCAAGTTCGCGTGGGGCCTGATCACCGAGGGTTTCGGACTCGACCCCGATCGACTCTGGGTCACGGTGCACACGTCGGACGACCAGGCCGAAGAGCTCTGGCGCGACCTGATCGGCGTCCCGGCGAGTCGTATCCAGCGACTCGGCGCGGACAACTTCTGGGAGATGGGACCGACCGGACCGTGCGGACCGAGCTCGGAGATCTTCTTTGACAAGGGCGCACAGTTCGGCGCCGACGGCGGACCCGAGAGCGGGGGCGAGGACCGCTTCGTGGAGTTCTGGAACCTCGTCTTCACGCAGTACGACCGAAGCGCTGACGGCACGCTGGACGAACTGCCGAAGAAGAACATCGACACCGGGGCCGGCTTCGAACGCGTCCTGTCGATCCTCAACGGACTCGAATCGGTCTTCGCGACCGATCTGTTCGCGCCGTTGCTCGAGACCGCGTCGCGTTCCATCGACAGGCACTACGGCGCCGACGAGACGACCGACGTCGCGATTCGACGCATCGCCGAACACGGGCGAGCCATGACGATGCTGGTCGCCGACGGCGTGCTGCCCTCCAACGAAGGACGCGGTTACGTGCTGCGTCGCATCATTCGTCGCGCCATACTCGCGCAACGCCGTGCCGGTTCGGAGCGACCACTGACGTCGTCATTGGTCGACGCGACCATCGAGAAGATGGGTGGTGCCTATCCGGTGCTCGTGAAGGAGCGCGACCTCATCGTCGAGGTCCTGGAACGAGAAGAGACCGGGTTCGCGCGGACGCTCAAGACCGGCCTGTCGCTGCTCGAAGAGGCGCAGCGTGAGATCTCGGCGAGCGGCGCCGCCGTATTCCCCGGCGACGTCGCCTTCAAACTGCACGATACCCACGGCTTCCCGATCGAACTCACGGACGAGATCGTGTCGGAGTCAGGACTCAGCGTGGACCGCGACGCCTTTGACGCGGCCATGACCGAACAACGCGAGCGAGCCCGTTCCAAGGCCAAGACCTTGAACCTGGCCGATGACGCGCAGTACCGGGACTTGATCGAGCGGCGCGGCACGACGGAGTTCGTCGGGCGCGACGTGTCGCGTTACAGCATCGAGACCGAGGTGCTGGCGTCGCTCGTCGGCCAAGACGGAGTCGGCGAACTGTTCCTGGACGCGACACCGTTCTACGCGGAGTCGGGGGGCCAGGTCGCCGACACCGGGACGGTCGTCACCGAGACGGGGAGCTTCAAGGTGCTCGACGTCCAGAACGTGGCCGGCGGACTCTTCGCGCATCGTGGTCTCTTGACCGGCGAGCTACTACCGGGCCAGGTCGCGGTCGCGACGATCGACCCGGAGCGACGCGAAGCGACGCGGCGCAACCACACCGCGACGCATCTCTTGCACGCGGGACTGCGCACGGTCCTGGGCGACCACGTCCGTCAGCAGGGCTCGTTCGTCGGACCGGACCGCCTGCGCTTCGACTTCTCCCACGGCGCCGGCGTGACGCCCGAGGAGACGGCGATGGTCTTGACCCTGGTGAACACCGACGTCGTCGCCAACGAAGAGGTCGACACCATTCAAACGACGAAGAAGGAAGCCGAGACCATGGGCGCCATCGCCTTCTTCGGTGACAAGTACGGTGACCGCGTTCGCGTCGTGCGCGCCGGGGCGCACAGTCTCGAGTTCTGTGGCGGCACCCACGTCGACCGACTCGGCGACATCGGTCAGATACAGATCGTCAGCGAAGCATCGATCGGTTCGAACACGCGGCGCATCGAAGGCGTGAGCGCCATGGGTGCCTACCAGCGCAGCCACGACATGGAGACGGCGCTGGGATCGGTGGCCGCCATCTTGAAGTCCTCCGTCGACGATGTGGTCCCGGCGCTCGAGCGGATCATGGAACGCCAGCGCGATTTCGAGAAGGAGCTCTCGTCGCTTCGTCAGGCGCAACTTTCGCGTTTCGCCGAGGAGTTGCACTCCCAAGTCACGTCGGACGTCTTGGTGGCCCGCGTCGACGGCTATCCCGGTGAACAGCTGCGAACACTCGCGGCCGACCTTCAGCGACGCGGGCGCCGTGTGGTGGTGTTGGTCGGAGCGCTGGAGGACAAGGTGTCGATCGCCGTGGCGAGTGACGAGACCGTCGACGCCACGAGCGCGGTGAAGCAGTTGGCCGGATTGGTCGGCGGCGGCGGCGGCGGTTCCGCACGATTGGCGCTCGCGGGAGGTCGTCGTCCCAGTGGCATCGATGCGGTCTTGAGCGCGGCGGCGGCGCTGTAGTTCTCGATGGCGCGAGTCCTCGGCATCGACCCCGGCACCAAACGATGCGGCGTGGCGATCACGAACGCGTCCCGGACGATGGCGTTTCCCCGGGCGGCGATTCCTCGCGACGCGCAGATACTGACGCGACTGCGCGAACTCATTGAGGTTGAAGCAATCGGGAGCATCGTGATCGGACGGCCGATCGCGCTCTCGGGCAACGAGACCTCGAGTACCGCCGACGCCGACGAACTCTTCTCACAGGTGCGCGAACAGTTCGCGGTGCCGGTGATTCAGTGGGACGAACGGCTGACGACGCGCGACGCACAAAAGTCGTTGTCAGAGGCCGGTTTGACGCAGAAAGAGTCGCGTGAGCGCATCGACAGCGCGGCCGCCGTCGTCATGCTGCAAAACTATCTAGATGGGCTCAATGCTGAGTAAGCCGCTGGGCCGAATTGTCGCCGGTCTCGTTGTCGTCATCGTCGTCATGGTGGCGTGGTTCGCGCTCCAAGTGGATCCGATTTTCTCCGGTAAGGGCAAGGACGTGATCGTCACCGTGAACTCCGGTGAGTCGCTGTCGGCCGTGGCGAGCGCGATGCACGCCGAAGGCGTCATCGCCTCCACTATCGCCTTCCAGATCGACACGACGATATTCGGATCGTTTCAAGTGGCTCCGGGCTCCTACCAGATCGCCCAGGGTTCGTCGTTCTCCCACGTGCGTGCGGTCTTCAGCGGGCCGCCCAACGTCGTCACCGTGAACGTCCTGGCCGGACAGACGCTGCACGAAGTCGCCGTCAACGTCGTCGCCGACGGCGAGAGCCCGGGCTTCGGCGAGAGGTTTCTCGTGACCGCGAAAGCGTCGCGGCCCAGTCCCTTCCACGCCGCCGGTTCTCTCGAAGGACTGATCGGCACGGGTCAGTACATCGTCACGCCGGGGGAGTCGCCTTCGACGCTGGTCACGGCGATGGCGAAGCGATTCGTCAAACAGGCCGCGTCGGTCGGCCTGACGCCCTCGACGACGCTCTACGGACTCAACGCCTATCAACTGGTGATCGCCGCCTCCATCGTGGAGAAGGAGGGCTATTACCCTGTAAATATGCCTCAGGTCGCGCGCGTTATCTTCAACCGACTGGCGCGCGGCGGGCCCCTGCAGATGGACGCAACGGTGCTCTACTACCTGGGCAAGGACGGCGGGACGGTGACGCCGGCGATGCTCCAGACCCAAGAGCCCTACAACACCTACCTGAACACCGGACTCACGCCGACGCCGATCTGCGCTATCTCAACGATCGCCATGCGCGCGACGCTTCATCCGCCCGCCGGCCAGTGGCTGTACTTCACGTTGATCAACGAAGACGGCCAGATGGCCTTCTCGGACACGTTCGCCCAGCAGTTGCACGAGGAGAAGATCGCCGAGTCGAGGGGGATCGGGTGAGTTGGCGACTCGGCATCGCGGGCTCGCCGATCGCGCACTCGCTCACGCCACAACTGCACGAGGCCGCCCTGGCGATGGCCGGCTTCGAAGGGACCTCGCGGCGCGTCGAGTTGGGCGCGAAGGACAAGTCCAAGCTCAACAAGGTGATGCGCAAGGAGTTCGACGGACTTTCGATCACGATGCCGCTGAAGGCGTTCGGCGTCGAGATATGCGATGAACTCGACGACGTCGCGACTCGCACCGGGTCGGTCAATTCGCTCCTCATGCGTGACGGCAGGCTCCTCGGCGCTTCGACCGACGGTGACGGGTTCGTCAACGCGGTGCGCGGGCAGTACGACGTCAACGTCGAGGGGGCGCACGTCGTCGTGCTCGGTTCGGGCGGGGCGGCGAGCGCCATCATCGACGGACTGGTTCGTCACGACGTCGCGTCGGTCGCGGTGCACGGGCGAAACGAGGTCAAAGTCGAAGAACTCGTCGCGCGTTACAAGAACGTCCACGACTATTCACTTACCTATCGGCCCGTCGATCTCATCGTGAACACGACACCGATCGCCGGACGAATCGAGGAGGCCGCCGTCATGCAGGGCGTCGGCGCTCACACGATCGCCGTCGACATCACCTACGAACCGCGCATGTCGCCGTGGCGGGCGCTGCACGAGCGTTCCGGTTGCGAGACCGCGAACGGTCTCGGGATGCTCGCGTATCAGGCGGCGCTGCAGCTGCGGTGGTGGTGGGGCGTGCCAATCGACGCCGCGCAACTGTTGAAGGCGATCTCGTGACCGATACCCTCGGCCTCGCCTCGATGTCGTCGCGCATTCGCTCGAAGGACCGACTCGACCTCGGCCTCGCGTGTGGACTCATCGCGCTCGGGGTCACCGGCGTCGTCATGATCTACAGCGCGACCCGTCAAGGACTGATCAGCGCCGGCGATAGCCCGCACTACTACTTGGAACGCCAGGGGGTCTTCGTCGGCCTCGGCATCGTGGTCATGTACGTCGTCTCACTGATCGACTACCGGCGCCTGGAGATCGTCACGACGCCGCTCTACGTCTTGAGCCTGCTGAGTCTGGCGGGGGTGTACGTGGTCGGCTCTTCGGCCCAGGGCGCACTGCGCTGGTACAGCATCGGCATCTTCCAGATTCAACCGAGCGAGTTCACGGTACTGATTTTGATCCTGGCCATCGCGACGTACTGTCAGCGAAGACCCGACGGACTCACGATGTACGACGTCGCGCGGCTGCTGGTGATGGCGGCCGTCCCGCTCATCTTCATCGTCCTCCAGCCCGACCTGGGCACGGCGATCATCATGGTGCTGTGCGTGGGCGCCATGTTGGTCGTGGCGGGCGTGCCGCCTCGGCTCCTGACACTCCTCGCCATACTCGGCACCGCGGGCGTCGTGGTCGCGTTCTACCTCGACCTCGTCGGTCGCTACGCCATCGACCGTTTCGCGGGCTTCTTGCATCAGGACTCGACGAGCGCGCAGTGGGCGAAGTACATCTATAACGTCGACAACGCCAAGAACGCCATCGGCTCCGGGGGACTGCACGGCGTGGGGCTGTTCAACGGACTGCAGACGAATCTCGGTTACGTGCCCGAACAACACACCGACTTCATCTTCACCGCGATCGGTGAACAGGTCGGCTTCATCGGATCGCTGTTGATCTTGCTCCTCCTTGCCTTCGTGGCGTTCCGACTCTTTCGCATCGGACGATTGGCCAAGGACACGATGGGCCGGATCATCTGCATCGGCGTCTTCGTCTTCTTCGCCTTCAGTTGCTTCGAGAACATCGGGATGACGATGGGCATCATGCCGGTCACCGGCATCCCACTACCGCTCCTCAGCTACGGCGGATCGTCGGCGCTCGTGTTCTTCACCGCCGGTGGGCTCGTGCTCTCTATTTCACGCCGTACCGGCAATTAGGCTGGACCCCTGATGAGTGACGAACCAACGCCGCCGAGCGAGGAGTCGACCGAACCCAACGTCGCCGACACCCCCGACGTCGAAGCGGTCCCTGAGGTCGATCCCGACACGTTGAAGTTCAACGTCATGAGTGTCGAATCGGTGCTCTTCGATCTCTCGGACTCCTCACCGCTGGTCCACCTGATCGAAGACGAGACGCCGTACCGATATCTGGCGATCCCCATCGCGCTCGCCGAGGCGGTCGCCCTTCACAACGCGCTGGACAAGATCGACGGACGTCGACCGGGCACGCACGAGGTGATGGCCGAGGTCCTGCGACGACTGAACGCGGACATCGTCGCGGCCCGGATCACCCGCTACGACAGCGGCGTCTTCTACGCGGAACTCGACCTCATGACGCCGCGGGGACACGAAGTCTTCGACTGTCGAACGAGCGACGCCTTGATCCTCGCGACGCGTCAGGGCGTTCGCGCGCCGGTGCTCTGCGCCGAGTCAGTGCTGCAAGCGTTTTACGCCTAGGCGCGGTACTTCTCTTACTTGCCTTGGGATCCGCTCGAACCCTTGACGATGGGGTGCACCTGCGGTCGAACGCAACCGGGGAACTTCGTGGTGAATCGATAGGGAGGGCTCAGTCCGGGAAGTGTCACCGAGACCTTGGCGTACTCCACGCACGCGACGGCCGTGCCCACGGGGACGTCACCCCCCTCGACCATGCTCGACGCCGCACCGCCGTGCGCTCGTAACGTGATCACCGGAATCGGGACGTTCGCGTTCGGTCCGCCGAGTCCGCCCAGGTACCCGTTGCGGGTCTTCTTCGCCACCGTCGACACCACGCTCGGGCCACCCGTCATCGTGACGGTCGGGTAGCCCGTCATCTTGCAAGCAGACGAACTGATATTGGTGATAACGATGAGTTCGGCCACGTGTCCCAGACCGGCACCGCCGGACGTCCAGCGCAAGTCCAACTGGGTCTCTTGGCACCGCCCGATCGACGCGGCGCTGGCCGGCGATGTCGCGCCCGAAAGGACGGTCAGTGTGATCGAACCGAGCAGAGCGCACGCCACCGTGGCTCGATTGAAGACGTGGATGAGAGTCAACAAAGTTCCTCTCGTTTGACGTGTAGCCACGATGGTAGGGACCATCAGGGCCGATTTGGGCCGAAAACGCGTTACGGTTTCTTGAATTTCACCGCGACGACTTCGCCCCCACGACGATCGAGGCTGTTCTCGTCCGATATCCGCAGCAGCAAGGCGACGATCAGGTAGTTCGCGAAGAGCGAACTGCCGCCGTAGGCGACGAACGGCAACGTGATACCGGTGAAGGGAAGGACGCGCACCACTCCGGCCATGATGAAGAACGCCTGGAATCCCATCAGTGCCGTGAGTCCTGTTGCGGCCAGGCGAACGTAGTCCGACGTCGCGCGCTGGGCGATCGAGAATCCTTCGCCAACGAAGGCGGCGAAGAGGCACACGATGAGGATGATCCCGAGGAAGCCGAGTTCTTCGCCGACCGCCGCGAAGATCATGTCCGACGTGAGATAGGGAATGTGCCCTGATTGTCCGAGCCCCAAACCCGTACCCGTCATGCCCCCGGCGGCGAGCGAGTACTGGGCCCAGGCGAGTTGACAGGTCTGGTGGATGTTCTGTAAAGCGCACGCGCCCCACGGATTCAACCAGTCGGTGACGCGTAAGTGCACCTGAGAGAAGTAACGCGCCGCGACGTACATGCCACCTGCGAACAGTCCCATGCCGAGGACGACGTAGGTCTTGAGCCCGGTCGTGACCCACAACATCGAAATAAACAGTGCGAAGAGTAACAACGCAAACCCGATGTCGTTCTCCGCCCCGAGGATCGCCATGGAGAATCCCCACGCGAAGAGGATCGGCAACAACACCTTCAGCGGAACGATTTGACGTCGGCCGATGCGTTGCGTCGGCGTCGAGAGCAGTTCACGATTGGCGGCGAAGTACGACGCGAAGAAGAAGACCAACAGGATCTTGGCGATCTCGACCGGCTGGAACGAGATCGGTCCGAGATAGACCCAGAGACGAGCGCCGTTGATGTTCTGTCCGATGTGGGGCAGGAGCGGCATCAACAACAAACCGACCGCCGCGAGCAGCGTGAGGTATCGATAGCGATCCAGGTCGCGCACTCGTCGCACGACGATCAGCGTGGCGACGAGGCCTCCGGCGCTCACCAGGAACCACAGCGCTTGGTAGCCAGCGGCCTGGGGATTCCACCGCGCGATCTCGACGTAGCCCACACCGTTGAGCAACGTGGCGATTGGCAAGAGGATTTGCGAGGCGTTCGGCGCGAGGAGTCGGATGCACAGGTGAAGGGCGAGAGTGATCGCGATGATGGACGTGAGGAAGACGCCGAGCCGGTCGGGCAGGTGACCCTGTGCCCCGAGCGACGCGAGGACGTAGAACGAACCGACGATGACCCACGCGAGGAGCAGCAGGCTGAGCTCCGTGAGACGTCCGTGTGACACGCGAGTGACGGATGGTCGCTTTGCGGGGACTACGGCAGTATTCGCGTGTCTCGCCACAAATAAAGAGTACTGGTCGTACGATGGTGCAATGGATCTCATGGACGCCGAGGAGTCAGGCGCGCTCGTCATCGACGTGCGATCCTTCGGACCCGAGAGGTTTTCGAGCCGTGAACTGTCGCGTCTGGAGTTCGGTGCGCGACTGCTCGACCTTGCCGACGACCACATGCTGCCAATTCTCGATCGCTGTAAGTTCGTCGCCATCTTCGCCGACATGATCGATGAGTTCTTCCAGGTACGTGTCGTGAGTCTCGAAGACAAGGTCGCCGCCGGCGTGCAGACCGCCTCGATCGACGGCGTCCGGCCCCGTCAACAACTCGAGTCGATCCGTGAACGCGTCCTCGCTCTCGTCGAACGCCAGGACCGGCTGGTCCTGGACGTCCTGTTGCCCGAGTTGGCGCAGAACGGCATCGCGATCGTGCCGTTCAGTTCGTTGGGCGCCGAAGACCACGATCGGATGACGAAGTACTTCGATGAGAACGTCTATCCCGTTTTGACGCCGTTGGCCGTCGACCCGGGACATCCGTTCCCGATGATCTCGAACCTCTCACTCAACATTGCGGTCTACGTGCGTGACGACGTGACGGGCGAAGAGCGAAGCGCACGTGTCAAGGTGCCCAACTCGCTGCCGCGATTCCTCCAGGCGAACGAGAACCAGTGGTGCATGCTGGAGGACATCATCACGTCGAACCTGGGTCGACTCTTCTCCGGTATGACCGTTGGACGAGCCGACCTCTTTCGGGTCACGCGCAACGCCGACCTCACGTTAGAAGAGGACGAGGCCGACGACCTGCTCGTCGCGCTCGAAGTCGAGCTGCGCCGCCGACGCTTCGGCGAGGCCTTGCGCGTCGAGATTCAAAGCGGGATGTCACCGGAGTTCCTCGAGCTCCTCGTCGATCAACTCGAACTCGACCGATCGAACGTCTACGTGACCGACGCCCCACTCGGTCTGCACGACCTCTGGACCTTGTACGCGATCGACCGACCGGACCTGAAGGGTGAGGGCTGGTCGCCGATCACGCCGCGTCGCCTCCTCGACGGTGAGCACGTCGGTGACATCTTCGCGGCCATTCGCGAAGACGACATCTTGTTGCATCACCCGTACGAGTCCTTCACCGACTCGGTCGAGATGTTCATCGCGCAGGCGGCGACCGATCCGAAGGTCGTCGGTATCAAGATGACGCTCTATCGCACGTCCGGAGACTCACCGATCGTGGCCTCATTGATCCACGCCGCCGAACAGGGCAAGCAGGTGGCGGCGCTGGTCGAGTTGAAGGCGCGATTCGACGAGGCGGCCAACATCGAATGGGCGAAGGCCCTCGAAGACGTGGGTGTCCACGTCGTCTACGGGATCGTGGGTCTGAAGACGCACTCCAAGACGGCGTTGGTGTTGCGCAGCGAGGGCGACACGACCGCGCGCTACGTCCATATCGCGACCGGCAACTACAACGGGAAGACCGCACGCACCTACGAGGACTTCGGTCTGTTGACCAGTGACCCGGCGATCACCGACGACGTCGGGGAGCTCTTCAACTTCTTGACCGGTTTCTCGAGGATCGGACAGTACAAGAAGATCATGGTGAGCCCGCTCTCGACCCGCACCCGGGTGATCGAACTGATCAATCGTCAGCGCGACCGAGGATCGGTGGGTCGGATCTCGATGAAGGTCAACGGTCTCACCGACCCGACGATCATCGACGCCCTCTACGAAGCGAGCTCGGCCGGTGTGGAGATCCGCCTCGAGGTGCGCACGTTGTGTTCGTTGCGCCCGGGCGTTGCCGGACTGTCGGAGAACATCACGGTGCACAGCCTGGTCGGTGAGTTCTTGGAACACTCGAGGATCTTCATCTTCGGGACCCCCGGCGAACCGGAGTTCTCGATCTGGCTCGGCTCGGCCGACCTCATGGAACGCAACCTGGACCGTCGGGTCGAAGTCCAGGTGCCCATCGAGAATCGCACGCTCCAACAGGAACTGCTCGAGGCCTTCGAGGTCACGTGGCGTGACGACCTCTATACGTGGGTGCTCGGCACCGATCGCCGGTGGCGACGGTTGCAGTCGGTCAACAACTTCTCGGCCCAGAGTGAGTTCAAACGGCTGGCGTTGCTCCGGTCCCGGGCTCTGGCTTAGGCGCGAGACCGTTCTCTTTGCGCCACATCAGTGAGGCGTACGAGATACCACCGACCGGGATCGGTATCCAGAAGTTGACCAGGCGATAGGACAGCACCGCCAAGATCGCTTGACTGTGCGGCACGCCGAATCCGACGAGCGTCCCGATGAGGACGCCTTCGATGATGCCCAGTCCCGCCGGCGTGATCGGAATCGCGGCGAAGATGTTGGCCAGTCCGTAGGCGACGAGTAGGTCAATTGGCGAGATGACGCGGCCGAAGGACCAGATGAAGACCCACAGGCACGCGGCGTCGAGCAGCCAGTTGAGTGAGGCCCACATGAAGGCGGCCCAGAGGGTCCGGCGATTGTTCACCAGCGTCGTGATGCTGTCGGCGACCTTGGCGATCAACGCGCTGATCTTGTCGGCGTTCACCCGGGGAACTCGTAGAGCGATCCACCGCAGCCAGTTGGCCGCTTGGCGCTGACCCCGGGTGATCAGGAGAATCGTGCCCGAGAACGCCGCGATGAGAAAGACCCCGAGGAGGGCGGCAAATCCGTACGCGGGGTTGAAGCCGTT
>Ga0182030_10001341_pt1 | contig 50571 bp, 62 predicted proteins | sample 812S3MmetaG_FD_121299 | JGI IMG/M metagenome (GOLD analysis project Ga0182030, IMG submission 121299) | Permafrost microbial communities from Stordalen Mire, Sweden - 812S3M metaG (Illumina Assembly) | ecosystem: Environmental > Terrestrial > Soil > Wetlands > Permafrost | place: Sweden... | reverse complement strand
TTTGAATGACATTCTTCAAAAGGTGACTGGAGATCGAGGTCTCATGGTTTTGGATTTCTAAACATATATATGGTGCAAGTGCACCATATATTACAAATATTAAGTGAATCTTTTTGCAACACTAAATGAACCCACAACTTGTAACACTAATCGTGATTATTGTCATTATCATTATCATATTTCTTTTGGTACAAAATACTGATCACAGTCACCATAGAACGAAATCTCCAAAATCAAGCGCTTTTTCCGTAAAAGGTTGCTGTCCAAGTGATCCTCATGATGATCATGAACATCACGAATGTGATTGTCCTCCCGGTGCTACCGGATTAACAGGTGCAACGGGACCTGCTGGACCTCCAGGTGCTACCGGAGCAACGGGAGCTTCTGGAACGAATGCTGTAATTAATTTTGCAGATTTCTATGCACTTATGCCAGGTAACAATGCTGCTACTATTGCTGCTGGTGGATTTGTTGATTTTCCACAAGATGGACCTAGTTCTGCTGGTGGATTAATTTCAGGTTTGACTGTTGACACTTTCAATTTGACAAACATTGGAACCTACGAGGTTAATTTTCAAGTGAGTGTTAATGAAGCGGGACAGCTTGGTCTCAATTTGAATGGGACTCTTATACCTTACACTGTAGCTGGAAGAGCTACAGGAACATCGCAAATCGTCGGAGTGTCATTGATTACAACAACTTCTGTAAATTCCGTATTAGCTGTACAAAATCCTGCTGGAAATAGTACAGCATTGACGATAACGCCTTTAGCCGGCGGAACTCATAGTGTCTCAGCTAATATTATTATTAAACAAATCAATTGAACATTATGAGTTCATAAACAAGGTGAGAAATGAGTTGCTCTAATCTATCAAACGAGGGTAAATTTTGTATTGGATTGTCACTCATTCTGGGAAGTGTACTCTTAGCAGCATGTATGTTAGTTGGTCTTGGAAACAATGAGACAGATATAGAGCAAGGTAAAACATTAATGTTAGTAGGAAGTATCTTATTCTTGTTGTTCTTTATCGCAATCTGTACTTGGTGCGTCGCATGTTTTCATACTGACAGCAATGATAGAAGTGTTATCATGGGACCAGTTTAGTTATCATCATCTAAACGAGATAGAAACTCTTGAATCTGTAGATTCGACATAGTTTCTAACATTTGTTTTCTTTCTTCTGGTTTTATCAATCCGAGTTTCACCTTATCTTCAAGTTTTCCTCGAAGATAAGAGTCGAAACGCATAGCTCGTTCATCATCATCATGTGTTTCCGCACTTTCATAAAAAAGTGTCACTTGTCGTAGCGGATCAAAAGCCGGAGTGAGACTCATTTATTTTAAGAAGATTCAATTGATATCTAATTAGATATCAATTGAAGTGTATTTACTTTGATTTGTTGCAAAGCTTCTTATGTCTAGGCCAATCATTCTTCTGACATGTTACATCGCAATAGATGACACTTGAGCATTTACTGCAGTGATTCCATTTACCTGCTGGATGTCTTTTAGAACACCAAGCACAATACATTTCTAGTACGTCACCTTTTTCAGAATAGAAATACATACGAGTATTTCCCTTCTTTGCTTCTATTCGCATTCCACATTCTAAGAAAGTTGTTTTAGCATATGCAGTTTCTGCTGTTGAAATAATACCAACACGCTTAAGCTTGAGATGATACTTCTCTTCAATGAAGGTTCTGTGTTCAGCTTGAAGTTCGCAATATTCAAGAAGTTTGATAGATAAGAATTCATTAGCTGGAGCATATTGAACTCCGTGTTCAATCTCAGCATAATATGTTCCTCCATTAGTTTCAAAGATTCTGAATTCTTCTTCATGTCGCTTCAGTTGTGACAATTGATAAGGTGTAATACTCTCTAAGAAAGCTTTGACATCTTCTTTCTTTACGATTCTCTGAATTGTTGCACCAGATGTTCCGCCATAGATAAATTTGTGTAGTTGAGGATTCATTTGAATTGGTGCTGTTTCACCAATCTTAGATTCACGAATAGGAAGGTGAACTATTTCAGTTTTGTCGAACTTTCGAGTAGCCATTTGATTTTGGAATAACTGTTTCTAAATAATCAAATATCAAAAATAACATGAAGAGAGCACGGGAAGATACCCTTTACAGAGTTGAATATACATACGAGAAGTCTCGAGAAAATATTGATGTACTCGTTAGTGATGGCGATAACATTCTAGAACATGCGCTCTCATTGATTCAAGAAAGCGAACCTAATGTGAAACTGAGTGATATTACTTCAATTGAGGTCGCATCGAGTTGCGATGCTTGTCGTAATGATGCTTCAGGTCAGCAAGATCATATGATGATTGGCGGATGTATGTATGTTTCAAGTTCATCGAGTCCACCTTCATCTCTTGCTTTGTAAATTATTTGAATATTCTACGTGAAGCTATCTCACTTATGAGCAAAGTTGGATACTCAGTATTTCCATCGCTTATACTTGGAAATGTACTTGCATCAACTACATGTATGTTTTCGTTTTCTTTTAACGAGAAATCTGAATTGATAACATCTTCATATCTACACGTACTACAATAATGATCTGTTAGAGAGACTCCAGTCTTAGCATTGTTCAAGAGTTCTGTATAATCATTATTCGCGAAGACTGTCTCAGAAGGAAAGAGTGCTATGAGATCTCTTGCATCATGCTTTGTTCCAGTCTCTTTCATCTTGTTATATATCTGTCCGAAATATTGTAATAGCGCAACTATGGAATTATTATCATCTGTAGAGGAAAATAAACCCATATCAATGTTGATGTCTTGTTGTGGATCACTTGATAATGTTATAGTACCTCTCGCTTTTGGAGTAACATTCCATCCTAAAAAGGTTATGAAGTTGTAACCTTTTGCTTTATAAGAATTGACATCAATGCCTTGAGATTCCAAGAAAGTGAAGTTTGTTAAAGTCGAACCAGATGTCACTATCTGCCAATTCCTATCGATCTGAGATACAGAATTAGAGACAAATGCAAGAGGTCCGCTCGAGAAATCTCCATTACTACTATTATCATTATATCGAACAGCTAGTACCATTGTACAACCATAATGTTCTGTAAGGTTTTGACCTATGTCTGGATTCACGAATCCAGATCTTAACAGGATTGAAGGAGTTCTTATAGCACCAGCAGCCATGATTATCTTCTGTCTTGCTAATATTGTCCTTCCATCCTTCAATATAACTGTTTTTCGTTCAATATGAGATACATCTGCAAGTTCTATCAAGTTTAACTTTTTGGATCTTGTAGAAGGAAGATAAGCTCTATTGACGCTTGCTCTCATACCAAGAACCTTGTCAACAAAGAGTTGAGGTGTATCACATACACATGCTCCAATTCCACTGTTATAATCATCTACTAACATCAATCCTTGTTTTGTTTTTATGAGTGCATCATGAATCCACACTGAAATGTTATTGTTAGCTCTCAAAGGTCCAATATTCTGAATGACATCAATGCCTTGCTTGATTTCTTGTACACCCTTTTCTAATACTCGTCCAACTGAAGGCAATATACGACTTATGATGTCTATCTTGACTGGTAGAGGTGTGATGTCCATTAGCTTGTCTATCTCTTGATGTATATCAGCAAATTCTTCACTTGAAATGTTGAGTTGATGCAACCACTGTGTTTCGTAAAATGCTTTTGATGCCTTGACGACCAAACCAAAGTTGTGACTACTTCCACCTCCTGACATTTTTGCTACACTGCATATGACACCTGCATCTTCTGGAATTAAGACTTCGCTATAAGGTTCAGAATAAGCAATGCTGAGGGCAGCTTCACTGCGGTAGACATTTCTATCATTTCTGTAATCTCTACCTCTTTCTAGAATTACAATGCTCTTCTTTGGATATCGATCATGAAGACGTTTAGCAACAACACAAGCTGCAACACCACCTCCGATTATGACAACGTCAGCTTCTTTTGGTAAATCGAAGTTATGACTAAGACCAGTCAAGATTGTCTCGATGATGATCCAAAGTATTATTATGACGAGTATCAGTATGATAAGATGTTTTATTCTCATTTAAGAATGAGAATAATTGTGTTCAGTGTTTGTGAGGAACGAGGTATATGTCTAATTGACCAAATGATCCTGTTGTGAGTGAGATTCTTAATGGTTTCTCTCCTTCACAGTAGAGTCTAACATTCCTTGACATACTACAACATTTGTGAACAGGTCCTATGTTTCCTTTGATCAAGAATTTCTGACTATAAGATATAGGCATCTTCGCATTCCAAGAGATTCCTCCAAAGTTGAAACTCTTTGAGACTTGACCATTAGTAGCAGTGACACGAACTGCATTTTGACTATTAGCACCTTTTTGACTCTGAACTGTCATAACTGCAGATTTTGTAGCACCACCTGCTTTGCATGCTTTTTGAAACTCAGCTGCGGCACCTGTGGCAGTTGAAAGTTCCGAGATATATTGGACAGGTGCAACTGGATTAAGTTTCTTAGCAACTTCTGGGTTGTCTTCATCCAGTAATGTCACATAGTTCTCAATATCTCTTCCTTTTTCGAGATTCTTGATTCCAATCCAAAGCTTTGATGGATCGTCTTGATTGATATAGAGATGAATAATATCTTTCTTGAGGATACCCGAGCATCCTTTCTGAAGATTCGAAGCTTCCATTGGCATAATAAGTTCAGCTTCAGGATCATCTTCAATAGCTTGAGGTATCACAAACTGGTGAAAATGGGCACGAGGTAAAGATAGATTGATCAATAATGTTGGTTCGATACCTGACTTGCCGTTGTCTACGTTACAATAGAGACCATCCTTTCTCAAGCGAAAGACTACAATGGATAGTGTATTGTAGAAAAATTCAGCGAGTCCTTTGATAACACTCGATTCTATGGTTTGTAAGAATACAATATGATCAGAATTTGAAGTATCTGCATGAACAGTAGGTTCATCAGATTGTTCTACAGCTTGAGGATAACCTGTCTCGTGATCGACGTCCATTTAAAATTTTTTCGCACTTTCAATGTTGGTGAAATTTTTTTAAACACAAGTGGTCTTCAGAAGGTCTCTCCTTCTAAACTGAGTACCCAATTTTACTCTGACTCATAAGTCTCAATATAACTGTCGACATTTACGATGATGTACTGGTCCATCATCTTTAATACAGTCTTCACAGAACACGTTACCACCATTACAGTTTCGCCTACATCGAACCGGTTTTATTGTCGTTAACGTTCCTGTTTCATTACATATAGAACATCTATTATTGCCATTTTCTATGATTAATTGAGCTCTAAGATTGGTGAGTTTGTCAAATGTCAGCCTGCTCAATACATCCGGATAATCTGTGATTAAGCGCTTTATGATGTCATATATGGAAGTACCCACAATACTTGTTAATAATTCGGGACAATCACGATATGTGCAATCTTTATCTGATATTTTTCGAACTCCACAGATTTGACAATAGTTTGTTTCAATGCCATTATCACGCGCTATATTGACTGGGTCTTTTCTCCAAGATTCTTCTTCATCAGAAGAATCTTCATCTTCTTTTTTGTTGTCCATTGTTCTTTGAATTTGGTGTTATGATTGATTTGTAAATCAATATTTTTAAGTTCATCATGTAATGAAAGAAAGAATGATTAGAATTGTCAGAACGGAGATTGATGGTGAGTCCGATCACGAGTTAGAAAAAGAAAGAAGAGTTTTGAAATCTCTTTTGAGATTCTTTGCATCGAAAGAATTCATCAAAAACACTGGACTTCTCACAGATCAAGAGTTTGAATACGTGTTTCGTTATGAACAATTCATAGCTTTGGATGAAGTTGAAGAATGTCAAGCTAGATGTTTTTGTATGAAAGAAGATGTTGATGCATATGAACACATACAATGGAGCGATTATGTAACTACGCCTATGGTTTGGTGCGATTCTTGTGGTGCTAGATCTGTTATATGTATTCATTGTCAACCTGAAATTGAAGTCACTGAACTAGGTGAAGGAAGGAGGACAGTAGTCTATAATTATCCTCTGATGAAAGTGGAGAAAGTTCTGAATACACAGCTCCATTCTTGGCAATGGACGAAAGAACTTGCGGATCTCTATTTATCTGACTTTCTCAAGTTTCGTCAAGATCCCAAGATGTATTACAATGATGCATTGAAGGCTGAAAAGGAATTTGCAGCTCGGATAGGTCTTAAATCAAGAGATGATGAGGAAGACATTGGTTTTGATGACCTCTGGGATATTGCTCCAATAATAGATTCGCTTGATGGGCAGAAACCTCCTATTCCATTGGATATGAGACATGATGGAACAAATGTATACTTTCTTTGTTATCATGAAGCATGTCAAAACAGAGTGGTTGTTCGCTATTGGGGTGATTAAATAGCATGATTACAAAATACTTTGCAAAAATTAACATTATAAAGATTTGTTTTGACTGATAAACCATGGATCCAAAGAGCGGTTGGGGCAGGGGCCAATGGACATATCTCCATTCTATTGCTGCCGTAGCAGATTCAGCTCAGGCTATTGCAGATGTTGTTGCTTACATTTATGCAATGGCTAAGACTTTACCTTGTCCAAAGTGCAAAAGACACTTTGCTGAAAATCTTCAGAAGTATCCGATTGAAAACTACACATCCAGCAATCAAACATTGTTCATGTGGACATGGATAATGCATGATGCAGTCAATTATGCAACAAATAAGCCTAGACCTACGTTCCAAGAGATCTTCAAGCAATATTTTGATATTCCTCAAGACAATAATGTTGGTGAATTTGAGAGCGATTATCAAACTCCTATATGTCATGATGTTTGTACTGCAACTGCTGCTAATGCCAATCCTGTTAACTTCAGTGGATCCAAATCATCAAGTAAGACACGATTTATAACTAAGAATAGTAGAGGAATGAAGTGAAAACTAATAATAGGAAAATATTAATCAAAATAAATTAAATAACATTCAAATGTTTCATGACATTCATCGGGCAATCGAGACTAGGCGCACCGGTTTAGATGTTTTAGCTGCTACTTATCCAGCAGGTCGTAATATCCACAAAGAAATTGAGATTCGATATAGCAAGTATGTGACACAACCAGGTGATAATGGTATTCGTCAGCCAGATCTCGCTGCCCTCAGAAAGGAATTAGATACTATGTGTACAGCTGATCCAGAAAACTGGACACGTGACCCTGTTTACGATCCTAAAAATCCGACACACAGTAATTTCGACATTGTGAAGCTTAAGGTTGGAGGATATCGTGATATTCTCGTTGATACAGACATCATTAGAATGCTAAAGATTCCAGTTAAGCCAAATGATGCTGCACGAGATTATATACCTGAACCTGAAGATGCCAAATATCCTTTTCGCATTGCATTTTCACTCGAGATCACTGATCAAAACTTTAACGGAGAAGAACAAACCGAATCTCGTCAACGTAATCGTATCTCATATATCAAAAAGAACGCTCAAGGAGACCTATTTCGCATTGATACTACAGAAGTTGTAGAATCAGTAGGTGCCATAACACGCAACAACAAGTTTGAAGTAGAAGTTGAAATCATTCAACCTTTGATCTTAGGTCCATATGTTGCAGAAATCGATCTATATCAACCTTCAGCTATGGAACTCGAGATTGAAAGAATCTCAACATTTATCATATGTCATCTGAACAACACAAAACTGCTGTATAACATAATTGAGATGAAAAGTGTTCAAAGATTCATTAGTGCTGCATTGACTTCGAAGAAGGAGGCAGTAGTATCTGATGCTTACATTCCTCCAGGTCCAATTAATAAGCCTGTCGATATGAGTTGGGAAGACCTCTTCTCAGGTACAGCAAAAAGCTTCTTCACAGATTTAAATTCAGATGGTAATGGTCCTCCAACATATACAGTGACTGTCAAGCTCAATGGTACGCGTATGTTAGTCTATTATTCGAATTTTGGAGTATATCTATTCAATCCCATGGCAGGAATTCTCAGTAAGATATCGAATCGTCCCATTCCAGAACTTCAAGAGACAATTCTTGATGGTGAGCTCATCATGGAAGGAAGCATGGTTACGTGCAAAGTGTTCAAGCTTTATCTCTTCGATTGCCTCTTTGTCTGGAATCCAACTGGACGTCAATTGGTAGATATCAGAGGTCTCAATCATTATGATCCTTATGAGAGGTCTCGTATCAAAGCATGTGATCGCATCTCCATAAAGAACAATGCTAATGATATGTGGAATGATAATCTTCGTCTCATATTATATCGTAAAGTCTTCTATCCTATTCACAATCGCAAATCTTTTTATGAAGGAAATACGGCAGCATTGAAGAGCATTGATATCTTTAATCCTGTTGATCAAAGAATTATTGCAATTGAGAATCCTGACCAAGAAGTGTTGTCTGATGGTCTTGTTTACACATTTAATGGTCCGTATCTTCCTCCCATTCAGTATGGAAAGAAACCTCCACCTAATCCTTATTTCAATGATGCGCGATATCTATGCGGGGGACAATTCTTTACTACAGCTAGTCAGAACCCAAGCAAAAATAGACGTTGGAAACCTAAGAACCAGCTTACCATAGATTTCTTAATACGTAACAATGCTGAAGGTGTTTCTGAAATGTTTGTCTTTTGTGGTGGTAAATCGAGTGTCGTCACACCCTTGGTTGCATTTAAGGGTAGTAGAAGATATCCTATATCATCGACATCTGTTGTGACGAAGAATAGAGTTGGAGATTCGAGTGTAACTATTGAAGATGGTCAGATTGGAGAGTTTCAGTTCGACAAGGTTCATCTCACTTTCAAGCCTCTTCGATTGAGAACGGATAAGGTACAACCTAATGATGTTATTACTGCATTGGCAACATGGAAACTTATCAATGATCCCATTCCACGAGGTATCTTAGTAGGTAATATCATAGGAGAGAACATTCTTCGCTTGATGCGTAAGTTTCATGATAACGAGAAGCTCTTTGCGTTTCATACCATTGCAGATGAAGTTGTTCGAGGAGATAGACTTCCTAGACTCATGGATTTGGGTGCAGGTCAAGGAAAGGATGTTTACAAATGGAAGCATGCAGGTCATAATGGTCAAGGATTTGAAGTTGTGGCACTTGAACCTTCTGCTACTCGAGTTCAAAAGCTAGCTGAGACCGTAGATGCTGCAGGTATGAACAATCGAGTCAATATTCTACAAGGAGATGCTAAGGACACAAAGAATATTAAGCGCATATTCGAGAATCTTAGGTTAGCTAAGGTTGATGCAGTCACTATGATGCATTCTTTGACCTTCTTCTTCGACGTTCAAGAGTCCGTGACAGCATTGATCGAGACAATTAAGGCTGTGTTGAATATTGGAGGTGTATTCTTTTGCATGGCATTGGATGGTAATACTATATATCGTGAATTGAGAGGAAAGAAGCAAGTGTCTGTAGGAGGAACTAGATCAGATAGACCTGCTATTTTGATAAACAAAGTGGAAGATCCAAGTGGAAGAGCTATTTTTGTGAGAATGATTGATGCAAAGGATGAGTCGTTGAAGACAGGTCAGCATGAGTATCTTGTTGACTTTGACTACTTTATATCACGTTTAGAAAGTGAAGGATTCGATCTCATTGAAGATAGGTATTTGGGATCTGATAGTATTATGAATGATACTGAGTTGTGGTGGTCTCAAATGACACGCATCGTTAAGTTTCGTTATGTTGGAATTGAAAATAGACGTTCTGAACGTTTGGATCAACTTAAAGAAATTATGGAAAACGCTGCACATCTGAATCAAGCTCAGGTTGACAAACGCATTGATTTTCCTCTTGGCAAGATCGAATTCACTAATGATATGCTCTGTACCATTGGAGTATTAGGTGATGGTTCATGCTTTCTTCACGCAATATTGTATGCTATGAATCTAAGCTATAGAACCATGTCTAGTGATGCAAGGGTTGCAAGGGTTGCTTCTCTAAGAGCAGATTTAGCTAAACTCTTCACACAACAAATATATGATAACATTGGGTTTGGAGCAGTCGCAGCCATTGGTCAAGTTGATTCTAATTGGAGTTATAACACATTGAGAGCAGGATTGTTGAACTACACTCATTGGTTTGGCTTGGAGTTCCTTCAGTTCGTGAGTGATCAGCTCAATATCAATATTCATCTCGTATGGTGGAGAAACGATAAGCTTCAAGTGTATAAACATGCTGAAGATAGAACTCTTTTGCAAGTCAATGGAAGACATTCTGTAGTGTTGTATTGGCAAGGAGGTGCTCACTTTCAACCTGTAGGAAGAGTCAATGGAGATCAGGTCTCTGTGATATTTCGAGACGATGATAGAATGATCACAGCATTATTGTATTAAAATGAATGTGTCAAACTTGACACATTCATAATTATTAGAGCTTAGTGAATCTTACTAAATTTTATTCTTCATAAGAAACATTCAACATCATGAGTGACTCAACTTGTTGCGGAACAACCAAATTAGGTTGTATCAGTTTAGCAATATCAATCACTATGTTTGTAGCATTCTTTGCTGTACTAATCGCAGGAATTACTATTGTTTCTACTCCCTATGATTTTGAAAACCTTCCATACTTTGCTCAAACACAATGCACGCCTATTGCAGTAACTGTAGTCAAAATGCCATTGTGTGAATTTGTTTCAGGAGGAGAAGGTCCTGACAGTTATTATGATCAGTATCTCGCAATATGGAAGTGCAAAGATACAGGTGCTAGTATCATTGAAAACCCTTTCGCTGGGAATAGACAATTGTCTATTGCTCAAAACAGCATTAATGATTTTCCACTCCAAGTGACTCAGAATGTGTCATGCAATACTGTGAATCTTCCAGCTCAATATGCAAACTGGACAAATTTTTATAATTGTCAGGTATGGAATACTTGTATGTATGATATAGATATGATTGAAGATCTGCAAGCTAATGCTCAAGATCGCTATAATCGAGGATATCATCTTTTGTATGCAAGTGCCGGAATTGGAGGAGTTTGCTTAATCTTCTTGACGATATATTTTATTGATCTCAGCAGATGTTGTCGAAAAGATATGACATTCGTTTAAATACGACTTCAGGATTCAAATGAATCCTGAAACTGTCTCATAGACATATGTCATCACCATCATCAGTACCTGAAATATATACACCTTGTCGAAATTCTCCCTTTCTCGGAATAAGAGGTTGCACTGTTGTTATACTTAATGCTCCTAAATTAGAATCTAAAGCTTGAAGCTTCTTGAGATATAATGTGAGTCGTTCTTGTAACTCATCAATGTGACGTTGAGTTGTGTCTTTTCTTTGTTGTTTTACACCTTCATCGCAAAGCTTTTGAAGCAATTCTGTTTTCCTACCGATATCGTCTACTACAGCATTAATCAACTTTAGGCAGATCTCCTTTTGTTGACTCAAATACCAAGATAGTATCTTTCCATTATCCGCAGACACTGTGGATGTAGTCATAGGATTTATGTAAGATTTCATTTCGAAATCCTGCAATTTTTTAAACTCAAAGCTCGAAATGAATATATGAGTTTGGATGATCTTATAAAAATAACCAAATATCTTGAGACTCTAAATACATGTCTGATACAGATGAACATGAAAATAACAAGACTTTTATTGTCTTAGTTATCATATTGTTGATAATTGTATTTGCAGGAGGATTCTATATGGGTAACAGATATTCTAAAGCGAATGTTGCACTTAATACTTCATCAAAGAATTCATATACATCTATATTCAAATGAATGTTCAAAACTTTCCCTTTTGATATCAAATAAAATATGACGTCAAATGAGAAGTTAACAGCAATTTCTTCTTATACTAAGTGTATATGTCAAAACTGTGGCATACCTTCTGATAAGTGTCCCAAAGGTATGTACACTTACACTAAACTTAGTGATGACAATAAGACTATATCATATGTGATATGTGCTATATGTATCATATATGAGGGGATACACCAAGAGATCTTCAACAAGTAACAATAATTCCTTTTTATATTGAAAAGGAATATCATAAATGGACTTGGATTTGCTTTCCTATGGGGTAGAAGATATGGAAGAAGATGAAGAGCCAATTTTTCACAGAAATGAGCCAACTCTTCCGATTGGTGGTGTTAAACCAATCAATTATATTTCTGCAGGATATATGTTCAATTTGTTGAAAGATGATGAAGCTAAGATCATTACTGAAATTACAGATAGAGAAGTGAATTCAACATGTTCTGTTGATCTGGAGAGTTTGTCGATAACTAACCTTGTAGACCTGATACAAAGAGAACCATACAATACTGATTTATTGAAGGTTATGTTTTGTAGTATACAGAATGCTTTTGTTATCAAAGGAGGTGAGGATGCAGATGAAACACTATTCGAAGCAAATACTGTTGCTGTTAATGAAAGCATATCTAAGTTGACTGCTATATCACATGGTAAATTCGGACAAGTTATGAGTGTGACATTCAAACATAATGATGATATCTTTATCATTAAATTACCCAGGAAAGTTGAAAATAGTGGTGATGTAACAAATATACATGAATTCTTTGTAGGTTTGCAGTTGAATGGTCTTCGAGATAAATGTCCTAACTTCATGTATGTATTCGGATTGTTTAATTGTCTGGCACCATTCAATAATATATTCGCAAATAAGATATGCTTAGATGATTCAGATAATGGTATCAAGAAAGATTTCCTCATCGCAGAATATATTCACGGACAAGAATTGGAACGCATATTTATGAACGTCACTGTCTATGATATCATGTGCATCTATTATCAAATATTATTAGCATTACATATAGCTTGGGTTATGTTTGATTTCACACATTATGATTTGCATGTTGGTAATATATTGACAGTCAACCTTGATGACTATTATTTCATACCATATCATGTTCCTTTCAAGAATGGTCAATCAAAGCTTATATATATGAGGACAAGGATTCTTGTAAAGATCATAGATTATGGCTATTCTCATATCAAATATAATGGACGTGATTTTGGATATATACCAGCATTTATTAGTAATCCGAACATTCAGCCTTTAGACTCTTCTCCTATATCAGATTTATATCGTGTCACAGGATCAATTGCACATCAATTACTACACTATGGGAATTTCGATGCTTTTAATGCATTTTGGCCTATGATATATAGATTCCCTTCTGTCAAGAACGCAATAAAAATGGAAATAGGTGAAGAACCTCCAACACCTAAAAATGTTGCAGCAACAATGAATGAACTTCAAGAGGAATTCTGGATGTATAGTCCTGAAAATATGGAAATGGAAACTGATTCCATATTCATTGATCCTATAGGATTAGTCGATATTGATGAGATGATATTATATGATGCCGTACCAAATGGACAGAAAGTCTATTCATGTCGAGGTGATTGCGACAATATAGAGTCTATAAGAGATATTTTGCTTAAATCGACTGCTGCAAAAAAGAAGCGAGTATGATATAAATAATGGACTATGACATCAAAGACGATTTTGATTTGAGAAAAGTAGAATCAGGCTATCGGTATAAGATCTGGGTTAAAGCTCTCAATAAGAAACATAGCAATAAGAGGGAGTTTATGGAAAAAGTTCTTCAAGATGCAAAAGAAGGAAATTTTGTAACAGTTAAGGGTGGACTCTATTATTCCTGTGCTCGTTTTATTAAGAAGTATCATAAGAATTATACCTTTGTCAAGACAGAACATTGTTATATTACTTGTTGTTATGCTTATCCCGAAGATTGTGGTGGAAAATGCTGCAAAGCGAAGTATTGGCAAAAGCTTATTGATGAAGGAGATGGGTGTGGCTGTGACAATCTTCCAAGGAGTAGAATTCATTTGAAGAATTGCTATGATGATTGTTGCAATATTGTTAAAATTATCAGCAAAAGAAAGTTTGATTTATCATGGCGAAATAAGTGATGAATTTCGAGCTAGTCTTGCAAGAGTTATTCATTTGGATTCTTTTCTTCTTTTGGTGTGACTGTAGGAGGAGATGGTTTGATACTCGTTTTCACTGATTCGTCAGGGATTGTATAATCAACACAAAGACTGGTGACACTTCCACTGGAGTCCAAAGAAGAAAAGTGACTCATATTGAAGGTTGTGAGTTTTATTTTAAGAAGATATCTTCTTAAAATGTCCATTAACATTATGTTTAATAATATATTTTGGCGTATAGGATCAGAGCCTATGCTCTATTTTGAGGACGAGATGCCTAAAAAGATGGATATTATAGGCAAGACATGTCTTCGATCACAGTCTATAGGTTCTGATAACCCTTGCATTTTGCTCGTTACGTTGTATGAAGGTAAAGATTCATACACTATGTTCGAAATTCGTAGCGAGACATTAATCAGTTGTGAAGATGTAATTAATTCTGTCAATGAGTATTGCAGAGCTCATGTTCCAGTTTTAATTCGATCTGAGATATATAGCATTGGCTATAGTGCAGGTATGATAGAATTTGATCTATATCAAAGAGATACACGTAGAATGAATTCACCAGAGAATTGTTGACACACTGGACATGTGTTTTTCCTCTTCATGAAACATTGGTCGCAATATAGTATGTGACCACATTTTAATGCCCAACAAGCTATGTTTTCAGAACATATCTTGCATCGATTTATATTATTAGAAACAGGAGCATCGTCTCTGAAGATACATGATATCTCTTTGCCATCAACATTGACTATGGCTCGATTAAAGTCGCTAACAGAAAATCTCAATAGCTTTAATGATTTGCCTTTCTCGTATACAAGATCTCCCTTCATATCAAATAAATTGCTTAATAAGGTTACGTTATGAGTATACACGAAGCCCCCATGTGTAGTTACAAGATCGATATTTAGCAGGTTAAACAATGTTCTTCTCGCTTTTTGAGTTATTGCAAGGAATTGTTGTGTTAACTCTTGATTTTGAACACTTTTGTATGTATCTATTCCAGGTTCCATATCACCAGCATTAGAACCTATGTTATTATAACCAGGAGCTATGAAACTTCCATTAATACTATTAATAGGTACTCTGAATACTGCTTCTTTGCTTAAGTTTATAGGACATCCTACATAGACCTTGTCTTTTTTCCAGTTAAATACCTTTAGAAAACGTTGTGAAAGGACATAAGTTCCTCGAGCACCTCGAAATCTACTTATAGTCATGATATAGTTTAATGGTTCTCCCATAAAGAAAGCAGGTACTATATTCAGAGATACCATTTGCTCCATGTCGTAAGATGCATCTGGTGGATACAATTCAAGATAACATAACATTGTGTTCCATTTGGCTATGAAGAGTTCCTTTGCTTTAGCTAGATCTGTCTTGCATTCATGATCTATATATTCAAGGTCAGGAAAAAATCTTTGTGTCCATGATACCCAAAAACTTACCCTTCTCATAACATCTCTCAAAGATTTACAACATTTGCTCAAAGCATAAGCGGTTCTTGGATATGATTTGACCATCACGAGATGAAACACATCTCGTGTTAACGGTGATTCATTCATTTTGAACCTTTTGTGTTTGCAAATCAGATATTTGCTGAATCGTTAAGCTGTCTTTAGCATCTACGGGTATTGGTATTTCTGTTAGAGTACCCTTGACATGTTCAATTTCACCATTGCGTTCAGCTCGTGCGATTATTTGTGCTACAGTTATACCTGAAGTAAAATCTTCAGGTTTAAGCCTTATCATCTGGAATCCATCTTCTGATTCTTCCTCTGAAGATTCGTAACTTGACATTTTACTATGTTTAAAACATTTTCTTAATTGTCATTAGGCCAAGAAATCTCAAGATATTTGACTATTTTGTTGGAAGTACATATTGGACAAAGTTGAAAATCATCCCAATCATGGCCTCCACGTCTACCATAGCTACATCTATCTTTACTTTCGTATTGACGTAGTCTCAATCCATATGATGCCAAGAGTTCTCTAACATGTCTTGGTAGATTCTTAATATGTACTGCAACTTTTGACACATCGTCAAACTCTATAGAGTTTGCAGCATCAAATAATTCTTGTTTTCGTAAAGGATTTTGATCTTGATTTGCCTTTAATCTTAAAAAATTAATGACTTGTTGTTTATTCAATTGAACTCATTTGGTTTCCCGTTTTTGATCGATTTATAAATGAAATTTGTTCATTTCTCATCTCGAAGATTAGACATCTTGTAAGCTGGTGGTCCTGACAAATCATCTGTCCAGTGATAGCGCGGACCAGACACCGCAGGCCCTTGTTTCATAAACCCATAGAGTGCATTGTTGGAAATTCTCATCGCATTCTGCTTCCGCTTCTCATTTTGTTCTACAGTCTTGGTACGCTCAGTCATTTGAACTCAAAAATGAAGAAATATCAATATTCATTTGAGGTCCATAATAAGATTAGATCTGATGTTATGTCTTTGCTTCTTACGTTGTGATTTTTTCCAATACGTCTCAACTTTAGATCGATATCCTGGAACAGCACCCTTGCTATGCCAAGTCTTCTTGCGATTCTTGTCTATCTCGCGATATTCACCTCGAGTATCATGATCGTCATCAAATCCATGATCATCATTTCTACTAGGAATATACCCGGGAACAGTTCCCTTTTTGTGCCATATAATCCTATGTTTACCAACTTTTCTGCGACACTCCTGATCATCTACGTATTTATTATCAGGGTAGAAGCCCTCCTGTATTTCAAAATGAATGGCTTGAATCTCCATTTCAATCCATTCAAGATGAAATCTCTTATAGTCGAAATCCAACTGGCTCGACATTTTTCTAATTTGTAAATGAATTTAAGGATTTTTCTAATTTCATTTTGAAATCAAGATGGAGGAAAGAACACGTGTCATTATCACTTCGCACAGACCTCTAACCTTTACTCTTATCGAAGAGCTCAGATTGTCTGAACAAAACTTAGACGATGCTGGAATCATTGATTATGAAGATGATATGTGGTATTCTCGAACAAAAGAATTGAAAGAACCCAAGTCAATGGAAGTATCTCCTCCTTGGGCAGGTTTTATTTTCAGTGGTATCAAGAAAAAAGAGGTCCGCAAAGGTGGTGGTACATGGAAGGATGTGAAAGAAGGAGATTGTCTCTTGATTAATGAGAGAGATCATGAAGAGAAGCTTCTCTTCAAGGTTGTTAGTGTTGCAAGATATTCGAGTCTTGAAGCTTGTTTGTTTGAAGAAGGTGTTGAAAACCTCCTTCCAGGAAAAAAGACACTTCAAGAAGGTATTGACGTATATCTTGGCTTTGACAATCCGTCAGGTATAGAACAAAGAAAGGCTGACTTTGCAAAGTATGGTGCTATAGCAATAGAACTCAAGAGAGCATAATTGATTACATATATTGTTTGTTTTTAACATTAAACAAGCAATGCGTCGGAATCCTGAATTGACATCAGCCGAGAATTCTATCAATATTCTTAATGCTATGGCAGGAGAATATGCTGTAACGTATCCTGACGAAGAGATTCCAGAAGAACTTCAACCTAATGAAGCATTGGTTGATGATAGAGTGAGGTTTTTTGCACCTTATAGTGATGATTTCGCTTTTTCATCTGTACCAAAAGGGACACAAATGGTGGTTATTGAATATTTTGCAAATGATCAAACTTGGAAGCATCTTGTTGCTTTGAAGAATTCCGAAGCTAAGAACGACATTGAAGTTCTCTATCTACAGCATGATGGAATCATTGATGGAGAAACATCAGATATTGTTGAGACAATCGCAGCTTTACCAAATCTCAGAGAGATACACTATTGTGGTTACTATGCACAATACTCTAAGGAACTGATTGAAGTGGCACCTCCACACATCAATCTAATACAGATATTCTAATAAAGTTTTTATTATCATAAAATGGATGCAGACAGTTTTTACAGAAAACTGTCTAATTTGTCATTTAAATCTATTGACAGGGCAATGAACTTATATCTGGTACTTAAAGGATATAGACCTGCATATCTGCCTGAAGATATTGGACCAAACGAGACTAACAAAATCGATGAAATCTTAGCAAACTTTGATATTTCAGCAACATTGATAGACAATTTATGGTTTCTACATGTGGAAGAATTACCTATTAGACTGGACGATGAAGACAGATTTGATTATATAGGGAGAATTCTTGGATTTATTTGTAATGATGTAAATGATCCCAGACCAACTAGACCGCTAATTAAGTATGGGTTGTCATACACTGCAAAAATTATGAGACAGAAGAGGAATTTTATGCAGAAAGCTGCAACAATATTGACGCTATACATATGGATATAGATAGAAATTTGGACAACTTTACCAAAGCTGGAGCCGAAATAGACCTTGATGTCTGTATTTGCATAGTCTTATAGACTATGTAACGTTATTCAGATGCTTCGAGATCTTCTTCCAAGTTGAGTGACTCAAGATCTGTTGCAGCTGCTTGTAACATTGTTCTGAAGTTTTGAGGTACGAACTCTGCCATTATATCATTATACGCAACTATTTCTTTCTCGTTGTATTCATCAATGAGTTGCTGTTGCTTGACAACATCAAGATCATCATAGAACCATGTGATAGGATCTGTATTCCATCTAGCAAGATACTTAGATTCAGATTGCTCGACACCTTCAAGTTGAAGAATATGATAAGGACCTTTCATATTTGAAAGCCATGCAAAGAAGTCTGTCATAGTATGAATATTGTTATCATGTATTCTATGTCCAGTGATATGATTAAGAAACAGGTGTTGATTATTAATATCAATCTGATGCCAAAACTGTGCTGCTCTCTTGTTGCAATTACAGAATCTATATACCATCTTCATATAGAGTGGAAATACAGGATCTGTGAATCTATCTTCTGCTTTGATATTAGAAACATCATAGTCAACATCTCCGTGTTCGAACCATATGGTCTTAATATCTTCACATTTAATCTTACTCAAAGCAATGAATGTTGACTTCGATCTCTGCAATGCTTCAATTGAAATCTTTTGCCTCAACATTTATCTTTGCATACAAACAAACATAGTAATCAATACCATACTGATCATTAACATCATTACATGTTTATCTACATCTGATATCTCATTACAGAATTTCTTGTCTCCTTCAAACCCACACCATACTGTATATGGCATTCCAGGATTAAATCTTATGGGAGAATGTTTCAATCGTAAGAAGGGTGTATCTTTGATTCTATCAAAATAGATGATCATTCTGATAGTCTTGCGTGGAACATCATGATGTTCAAAGATACCATATATGATCAATGTACCATTGCTTAGTATTGTTTTATAATCCACAAATATTGCTTTTTCAAGTGATAGATGTTTTCGGTCACTATAATATTTGTATGCTGAAAATGCTGAATTATGAGATATGAGTACAATTGTTGAAAACAGAACTAGCTTGAATAAGAATCCTAGTAGATTCATATTTTAGGAAAACATTGAGACTTATTAGTCTTCGATTATTCGTTATGATGAACGAAAATGTGGTTCAATTGGATCTTGATAGCGAGCTCTCTTTCTTCCAAGAAGAGCTCATAGATCATATCATCACGTAATCCGTACTCGTCAAGAAGTTGATTCAACAAGATACTGAATTGATCGAATGTTCTTATATGTTCGTTGATTTCAATATCTTCTTGGTCCTCGTCCCATTGTCTAACTTCTTCATCCCAGTCAAGCTTTTCCTTTCTTATGCTTCCTGTAAGGATTGAAGGAAATATAGTCATGTTTGGATCTTCATTATTTAGCTCTTGAACTCTCTTCAAGAGATCTCGAATTAGAGTGGTGATACCTTCTTCAATGTCGTCAGCTACGTCTGTTCCGAAATAAAACTCACTCTCGTTGAAGATGCTACCATCTGCTTCAAAATGATATAGATCGACATTCAATCTTCTAACGGTAGTTCCAGCAGGATAATGGTTCCCGGGAATCTTAATGCTATGAGCTCCCCAACGATAGAGATCTCCCTTATCGTCGTGAATCTTTTTGTAATGTGTTTTAGGATCTCCGATAAGTGGAAAATCAGGATAATGTCTTTCAAGCAAATATATCCAGAAGTCTTCGTTATCACAGAAATTTAAATAAGATCTTGTCTTGCACAAGTTGAGAATGTCAGTGACATTCATTTTGGCGAAGATTTCGAAAAGTATCTCATTTGGTAAGGTATCAAGAGCGAGATCTGTAAATTGCTCCATTTAATCAGATTAATTTAAATGCAAACAAATCAATCTCCAGATACACATAGTTTGGGTCTTGTACTCGTTCAAGAAAGAAACAGAGATATCAAGGAAGTTGAAAAAGATGCTGTTGACTTATTAGAGATAACAAAAGATTTGAAAGAATTAGCGGTTTCTCAATCTCAATCATTAGACATAATAGATGGTAGAGTTGAATCTAGCGTTCACTATCTTCAGGGTAGCGTTTTTGATCTTGAAGAGGCTGAGAAATATGGCGAGAGTACTCGAAGGCGTAAGATGTATTTGGGTTTTGGAATTATCACTGTCGGACTGGTGGCAGGTTATAAGGTCTTGCAATATGTGTTTTCAAGTGAAAAGAAAATTAAAGAAGACGAGGATAAATGAATCCAGACTTAACTGGAAATGGCAACTACCACACAGGTACTCGTGCAACTGATATCCCTCTAAACTCTTCTGAGAACTATCTCAATTTCACAACTGTTGGCAACAGTACGACTAATCTCACTGTGGATCAAGTCATGCAAGGAGTTCTTTCTGCTAATCCTGTTCAACCTATCACATTGTATCTTCCATCAGCTGCAGCATTTATCAAAGCCAATTCATCATTAGCTGTTATTGGATATGGAAGACATTTGTATATTTCGAATGATGGAAATGCTCCTATCACAATCGCATTGTCTGATAACAGTTCAGCTCTCCAACCTAATCCTCAGAAATTAATTGTTGGACCTGGAGTCTTCGCAGCTCACTTCTACATTAGATTCATCAATGTCAGTTGGTCTTACGAAAAATTTCAACTAATGCGTCTCTAAATACAATACAATGCTACTGTAGCACTGTAATTACTTTTCCTGTACAACTCGAGCAGCCTTTGCTTGAATAGCTTTAGCTTTTGCTTTTGGAGGACGAGCTTCTTCTTCGTCCTCACCATCATCGTCTCCCTCTTCCTTTGGACTCCAAGCTTCATTGACACGAGTAGCGAGTTTAGCTGCTTTTTCCAAAAAGTCTGCGGTGCTATTCAATGTTGAATCAAAGTTACTTGGAACGTTATTCTTCATGAACTTTGGCTTATAGAAACCTAAGGTATGAGCTACATAAGCAATAACTGCAATAAAATATGTAAGTTCTACAAGATAGAATATAAAGTTGAAGAAGGTCTCATGGTACGACATTTTCAGTCTTCACTTGTTTTACTTTATCTTTCAATTTAAGAGGGATGATTTCATTTGCTTTTGCATATACTTGACTTCCATCAGGATATTGAAATCCGATGCACTCATAATCAACATTGAGATGTCGCGGTGTTATAGGTATATTACCGAAATCTTTACAAACTCCTGCAAAATATTCCATTTCACCTGTTTTTTCAATCCATTTACCTCTTATATACACAGCAGCTTTTACCCATTTGTAAGGTATTCTCAAGGGAACTACATTACAATAAATCCTGTTACCGCATTTGTATTCTATCAACATCGAATGTCCATTAGTTTTAGCCTCACGTGGGGTCCTCTCTCTGATAGAATTAATGAAATCTACACCGCGATAGAATAGTGAAAATGTTCCTCCTGAATTGTAGTAGTTATATATGAAACATATCAAGAATGCGAGATGAAAGAATTCTTCGATCATTTGTTGTTTTGATTAAACATTCAAAATTATGCATTCAAATTTGAATAAATTAAAGAATGAGCGTTACAGTTGTTGATGAACTGGAACAACCAGAACAACCTAAGAGAAACTATAGAAAGTGGGCTATTGCAGGAGGATTAGCACTTGTATTCGTAGGTGCAGCAGGTCTCACTGTCTATGCTACACGAAAACGTCGTAAGAAAGAGCTCCAACTGATGCGTTTTGGAACAGATGAAACTGAGAAGAAGGAGACATGGGGTGAATACTTCAGTCGCTCTGGAACAATTGGTCAATGGTGGTTTAAGACTACAAGTCTCTTTGGAAGCATGACATCTAGTCTTAAGCGATGGACTTCAAGTAATGCAGCACCTATGGTGACGTCAAAAGGAACCACAGAGCCATATCTCGTGTCTGAAGACAATGAAGCGTTCTAAGAATGTTTGTATTTTTGTATTTTTCTGGGTTTAAATAAACCTCGAAATGGACGTGACATTGACTCTTTTCAAGAAGTCAGGATCGAAAGAAGATGACATATTCACAGGTACCTTCGCTGGACCTGAAGATCATCCTGGAGAATGGTATCTTCTTACAAGTGATTCAGAATTAATAGCTTCCGGAATGAAATTCGTTGTAGTTGAATTTTCAGATGTTAAGGCTCTACCAAATGGATATGCTACTAAAGTGAAGCGCACACCTCACCTCGATATCAGATACAAGGATAACTACAGTGGTAGCTTAGGATATCCAAGAGGATCATCTCTTCTTGCTAAAGATATTAAGACATGGGTATTAAACTTCATCAAAACCATCTACCCCAATCTCGAACCTAAAGTTACTATTCCAGATTCTGTTGAAACAGAAACATCTACTACACGTGATGTTAAGACAACAACAAAGAAGTCTATTCAACCACCAAAGAAGATCACAAACAGTGGTTGGCTTTGGCCATCCGTTGCAGTTGGAGGAGTCCTTGTTGCTGCAGCAGGAGCTTTCTTGGGAACCCAATTACTTGGAGACGAAGAAAAAGACGGCATAGGTCCACTTCTGCTTGTTGATGGAGATGATAGCGATGAAGAAGAGCTCAAGAAAGATCTTCGCTTCAAGAAAAACGCTAGTGTTATTGTTGATACAAGTGCCACTGGAACTACCAAACCAAAGCGCTCGCCTTCTGAGTCTTCTGCTGAACTCGTTATAACTGACAATGAGACAAATAATACTACATGGGTTCTTCCAAAGGAACAACCAAAAGAACAAGAACAAGAAGAAGGGGAACTCTGAATCATTATATTTGTTCATTTCTAATGAGAAATGAACAACAAAGGTCAAATTCGAGTGGGTCGTAGGATCTATAACAGAGACGGACCTTACGAGCTATATGATGAAAAAGGCAGAAATATGGAGAATTTATGGCAATTTTATAAGGTGTATGAAAGAGTCGATGCTTCTGTGCAAAAATATTCACGCTATAATGCAACTATAATATGGGATCATCCCGCTGAAGTTCATGCTGTAAAGTCTGAAGATGGAAAGAGATGGACTATTACACCTGAATACTTTGCATGGAGACAGAAAGGTATGAATTGCAAATATGCTGTGAGATATCCTGTTGGATATAATCAAAGACATCGATGTCTTTTCTCTTTAGCTGAGAATGAAGATGGTACAGTCAATCCCAAACCTTTGAAATACATTGAAGCTCGCAAAGCTATATATGTTCCTTTGTATATTAAGTTGGTGAAAGAAAAGGAGCAGTTCAAAGAATTGAAAGAGAGGTTAGAAAGAGGTGAGTCTCTCCTTATCATCGAGGTTGATACATGCCATCAAGAATCATTATCATACTACAAAGAAAAATATGGAGTGACGGATGATTTCATCCAAGAAAATACTATGTTAGTGACAAAGGAGAATCTTGATATTATGCTGAATGATGAGAAGCATCCGTTTGGCCATGGATATTGCCTAGCTATGGCATTGTTAGATATTCCGCTTTGAAAAGAAAATACCTTGTAAATGAAGATAAGTCTCACTGAATATTCGGGTTGGGGAAGAACTCCCCCAAAGTATCCAACTATTGATACATCTAAGCTTCAAAAACCTGTAGCAGCTCATATGGAAGAAATAGTCAATGATATACATTTCTTTGACATTCCTGAAGACATTAGGAATCATGACATTCGTGATGCAGGCTATTCTGTTATTACTGTTACAAAAGGACGTCAGACACATACTGTTGAAGCTGATCTCATAGGTGAAGACAAATACAATGAAGATCTCAAGATGTTCATAGAACATGTAAAGCAGCTTATTATGATGACAGAAAAGATTAGTGATGTTTATGAGTTTCAGGATGAAGTGAAAGCTATAACTGTCAAAGCTAGGAAGCCTTTCATTATACAGTATAGTACATCTGCTATTAATTGGGCAAAAGTCTATGTTGCTGGTAATCTAAAAATCATTGAAGAAAGCGATGATGGTAATGATATACCTGGAGGATTCATAACTCATAGAATGAAATTACTCTCATATGATAGTGGAGGTGTCTTGACATGTATAAGAACTTCTCCAACAAGATCTAAGAATGAACCTCAATACGAGGCACAAGTGCTTATTATCAACATTGATGGGTAAAGATTACCCATTAATCGTAATATTAGACAAGACACTTCATGAAATCATCAATTAACTGATCGAAATCATGCAAGCAAAGATAATCTGGTCTGGGATTCTCACCTTTAGAGAAATCTGCAGTCCTCACAAGCTGAATGTTATGGCTTGTCCTTTCTTCTTGCATCAATTTCGCATATCCAAGATTTGCTCCAATCAATGCTCCTGCTATAGCAGCATTTGTATCGGTATCTCCTCCAGCTTTAATGATAATATCTATGGGATCTTGATATGTGTCAAAATGATACCATCCCCAAACTGCGCAATATAAAGCATGTAATACCCAACCTTTGCCAACTGAAGTCATATCTCGTGTAAAGACTTTACTTCCAATTGCTTCAGAAACTACATCCCTGATTTCTTTGCAAAGGGTTTCTGTTTCTAAGACACATTTGACAACAATCTCCTTCTTATAGTTCATAGAACTGCATTTAATCATTGCACAATATGCAATATTTGCATCAATATTCAATTGATGGGGATTAGTGAGCCTACAATCAATAGTCATTTCTTCTGAATTTGGCAAGAATGCAAGCATACAACATCTCATCAATGATCCATTTGACTGTGTCCAAGTAGTTTTGTCTGTTCCAAGAAACAGTCCATTCCATCTTGTTTGATATCCCTTTATGGTCTTGATACCTTTGAATAGAGCTCGTGTATTTTTACCCATGGCCTTAGCTTTGTCAGCCCATTGTAAATATTGCAATATCACGCTATCTCTGTCATAATGACCCTTTTCAACTACAGAACGCATAATACAAAGTGCCATTTCTGTGTCATCTGTATACTGAGCTATAACATCAGTCCTTTTACCGTTCCGAAAACTATAAGTCGGAGGAATATAGAGAAGTCCAGTATAAACGTTTGAACGTTGAGTCTTAAATTCATGAGGAGCGCCTAAAGCATCGCCAACAGCTAATCCTATTAGAGTTCCGGCTACTTTGTCACGATCAGTTCTATTGTTTTGCATCTTGTTTATTATTAAAATAAACAAGAATGATTGATCAATTTATTGAAATTGTTTATGTCATTATACTTCTTCGATTGGGGTGATCGGAATCTTTAGCTCGAAAGATAATGGGATCTGAACGCCATTGATGCAAGTAGCTCTATAGTTCGCAGGTGTGTTCTTATTGATTGGATTGCTGCACTGAATAACTGGATTGACAGGACCTACGTGAACCCGTTCTGTAGCATGTTCGACATATCTCTCCTTCGGATAGCCTAGGGTATATGGATAGACTACCGTTGATAGATAATCGCTAATTTCGATATCCATGGGATTAATGGTGGCGAAGCTAAGAATGTGCCCTTTCCGTAGCTGTCCTCTGAAATGAAAATAAGTTCTAAATTCAGTTGTATCAGGAATGAAATCTCCTATAGTGCCGCGAAGAATCTGAACATCAAGAGTCTCTATTTCAAAGACGGATCTTAGCCACACTAAGACGGGATTCCAGCGTCTGGATTGATATCTCTTAAGTGGACATAATCCATGTAGTTTATGATTGGCATAACTATATTCAGCAGACTTAGTGAAAACGACATTGGTATCGTGTACAACGACAGACCCGTATAATAATTGATTTGACTTGAAAATGGATGAATTGATACCTCCGTAACCTTCGAGTTCAGATAGTCCTGCATATTGCTCGAAAGGTCTTCGAAGATAGGATCTCTTGTTCCAACTCTGAAATCCTCGCTTGCTACGAGAAGTTAAAATTCCGAATCTAGAATTCTCAGCAAAAGCTGTACATACTACTCGTCCTGGATAGAGATTGATGGAACTATCGACAATGAAATAGGCTCCATATTGATAAAGATCCTTGTACCATTCATCTGGCTTACTTTCACAGATTGCATAATGCTCTGGAAAATCTCGTTTCAATAGTATAGACCAGAGTTCTCTTTGACAAGACAACATGCGATGGTTCTTGCTAAGAAAGAATACAGATACAATATCTGGTGCTGAGAGTTTGCAACAAATAAGTTTCCAAAGTAGAGCGTTCATTAATGTTTTTGAGAAAGATCTCTGCTTCAAGTTGTTTATCAATTTCAATCTGAATCAAAGAAGTAAACGTTAGTGTATTCTTCACGCGTGAGATCTACTTCGTCTTCGAAGTCAATTACATCATTTCCTTCATCTTCGTTTTCTGGGCTTGGGACGAAATCCTTATCTACGATAAGACTCCATTCGTCTGGAAAATCTTCATCATATGTTCGATCTGGATCATAAACAAAATCTCTTTGATTTGTATACACAATAGTATTTTCATCTATAAAGAATTTATAGATGTTCATGAATTTATAATTGTTGAATACTTCGAACGTATCAAGCAGTCTAAGTCTGTCCATTTTTAGTTATGTTTTAACTAAAAATTTAATAATATATATAATCATTTTAATAATAGAAGAATAGAACACCACGATGATTGATGATATTTCTTGCGACAGCCTTTGGCACTCTCTTTTGAGTAATATCCACAGGTGCTGTGTCATCATATATCAACCAATCATCACTACATTTTAACAATGTCACATAATGTACGTCATCTCCGAAAGGAAGATATACAACTGCAGACAATGTATACCTGCGAGTTGTACCTCCAACTATGTTAATATCAAAGAACTCATCGACTTTGACTTCTCGAGATAATATTACAGGCCATTCTCCTTGAACATATTGACCGCTACCACGATATAGAGGTACAATAATACAGTCTGCTGACAATATAGACGTCACGGAATACCTATACAACATTCTCTGTGGATCTTGTGGATGTGGAGTCGAAGTATAATCAATGCTGCTCTTCCAAGAATCAGGCCAACGAATTGATTGTAGATCTTCATCGGCAACATGCAATGGATTCATGCTGAATGTGCTTTCGACATCAGCATCTCTTGATACGACAACTGGAGAATCATACTCTGGATTAACAATGTAATTTTGCGTTATACGAGTAGTAATAGGATAAAAATTGAGTGCTCTCATCAATCGAGCATATAGTTCACTCGGATCATGCCATCCATTACCAAGATCTTCATCACCATTCAATCTACACTGACTTCCCAAAAGCGATCTTAACTGAGTACATATGTTGCTCGTACCTCCTACCATTGTTTCAACACTCTTACGTAAAGCATCCTGAATCTTACCTCTTAATGCAATATCTTGTGCCTCAATTGGTTTACATACTCTGTTTGCATCATTAGCAAAATCTCTAATTTGAAGAAGTCTGTTGAATGGACTGTTCCTAAATGCAAACATAGCCATCAATGTGGCATCCATGAAGCATGATCCTCTAGCATTTCGAAATCCACTGATAGCTTCATAACATACGGTTTTGTTATCAGAAATTGTCTTGAGATATGCTTCTAGTTGTGGCATCAAATTCAATGCCATCTGAACGTTACCGAAAACAGGAAGGATATCAGGCATATCTGAGATATCATCAAGACTTAATTCTCCACTATTCAATCGAGTTAATAATACATTGTTAGTGATGAGTTCTTGTGTCTCTGGGTTATACCAGAGACCTTCAGATCTTTTGGCAAAGATTATGTTACGCAGATGAATGTGTAAATCCATGATTTACATATCAGATCAAATTTATCAAATTATTCGTCTTTAGGAAGAGGTCCTCCATAACCAGGAGCTATCTTCCACTGTCCAGGATACAATTTGTTGAGTTCAGCTTCTAAATCTTCCAAGTCTTTGAGCCAGAGATCACCAGCATATACCCTTCTATAATATTCTAAACGTGCTGCAATGTCTGCAACTTCTTTACGAATCTTGTCAGCCTTCTTCTTTGTGATACTACGAAGCTTCATATCCAAGAAAGTCAAAGGATATCCCTTCTGCTTCATAATAGGCAATAGATACTCATCTGTAGCATCAGCAAGAATGATACGTTTAGCAATGACATCTTCGACGAATTGTAGCTTAAGCTGTGCAATCTTAAGTTCATCAATAAGCTTTTGCGTATATAATTTCTTACGCTCGACATATGTTTCGAATCTTCTCTTACAGAATTCAACTGCAACATGAAGAGGTCCAAAGTTATACCATTTTGGAACTTTATCTGGATCCATATAGACACAATTAGATGTCACGACTCCTCGTTCAAGTCGTAGTTCACGATGATTAGTGAAATTATCAGCATATCCTTCAATTCTAAACTGAGGCTTGTTAGGGTCAGTACCAATGGCTTTGAATCCTCTAATCTTACCCTTCTCTTGCCATGCTTCAAGCATTGTTTGATATGTTGCAGCAGAAGTCTTAACTGGAAGCTCTCTAATCTCGCATGTTGCACCTCGATCAAGAAACTCGCCTCTATTGTAATATCTTCCTGTCTTGCAACGATAGAGAGATCCTTCATATCCTCTCCACCATGGAACAAGAACTGGAGGATCAAACTCGGGTTCTGGTCTTCCATCCTTAACAAAGCTAATATAATATCGTACAAACTCAATGATAGACATGGGGTTATATTGTACTGAGCTATTGGACCATCCCCAACCCATACCATCACAATCATTGATCAATTGCATTGGAATAACAGGTTGATAAGTCTCGATACCAATGACTTTGCCATCCTCAATAATTGGTTTCAATAGAATATCATCTTCTTCTCTGAATATCTTTCGCAATATTGAAGAAGGTCTGCAATGAAGATATCTTGGAGCAGCAGCATCCTTACCACATCCCATGCGACTACCAAATTCACCTACACCAGTCAATAGGTTAATATTGTTAGCACCAGGATAATCTGCAGCCATACCAATAACAGTACCATTCAATGATTCTGGACCGTGAGCATATCTTGTGACTTTCATGACATGTGCACTGAATTCATCGACACGCCACATCTTACTACTACTCACAGACTTGCTCTTCTTACCTTCAATACTACTCCTCAAACAAGCAAATATAACTTGACGTTGTACCTTTTTCATACCATCTTCAATTCTGGGAATATGTCTCTCATTAGCCATGATAGCATATGTAATGAGTTCATCATAAATGAGATCTTGAACACGACTAATGTTTCTGGAATCAAGACGTTCATCTGGATTGATCTTAATCAAGAGACGATACAATTCTCTCCTAGCCTTAACAGTCTTATGTCCGAATGCAAGTTCGAGAACATCTTGATCATCTCCTTCACAAACAAACTTTTGAGTAATAGCATATTTGAATGCGTCTTCAATCATTTCAGGTGTTGCTGAACCCAATCCCTTAAAGTAATCCGTCTTCCATCCCGCAAAATCAGGAGTGACCTTCTTCCATTTAGCAATCTCACTCGAAGAATAGAACTTTGCCTTCTTTGGACCCTTAGTACAGATGACGATAGGTGTTAGTCTTGCCCAAACGAAGCCACTTTCAACTAATCCTTTGTAATTAGCAAAGAATGACAGAAGCAGACCCTTGATATGAGTACCATCTGGATCTGCATCTGCGAGAATAATGACTCTTCCATATCGAAGCTTGCGAAGATTCTCTTCAATCGAATAATCTAATTCGAGCTTCAATCCTAGGAACTTCTTAATATTGTTCAAAACTGCATTATTGAGTTCAGTATCAATGTCAGTCTTGCGAGTATTCAGAACCTTACCTCTCAAAGGATAACATCCCATAGTCTCTCGAGCATTTTTAACATATTTGAGACCTCTTGTCCAAAAGGTCTTAGCTGAATCTCCTTCTACAAGAAATGCTACAGTGAGATGAGACTTATCCTTTGTTCCAGCCCATCCAGCATCATCAGCTTTAGGAACCTTAACATATTCATCTTTAGAACCATCGGTAGCTTTAGCAACCTTCTTAATCTTCTTAGTTGTGGCGTTCTCACGAATAGCTTGAGCTGCTTCCCATGTTGAGAAAATACCAAACATTTCTTGTGATACTGTGACTTTCGGATGAGGACCTTTCAATCGTTCCTTTGTCTGTCCATCAAACTTAGGATTTATGACATAGGATGATAAGAACAATGTCACATGTTTTCGAACATCTGTGACAGTCAACTTAATGCCCGTTTCAAGTTCCAATGTAGCCTTCAATTTCTCTGTAATTCCATTAATCCAACCATTCACGTGAACACCACCTTGTCTAGTTGGCATTCCATTTGCAAAGGATATGAAATCACCGTTATATGGAGTATCAAACATAGCGAGACGTGTATCTTCATCTTCATATACAATGGGATGCGTTTGAATGTTAGCAAGTTCAGGCATATAAAGTTTTCCAAATTCGAGAGGAGACGAGATATCAAACTTAGCATTAACATTCTCATACTTGAAATGAATTGGAACATTACAATTGAATGCAAAATCCAAACATAGACGAGCCATCAATCCAATGAAATCACTTGAATATCGACACAATTCAAGATTGTCGTTACCATGACATGCATCCCAACATGCAATACAATGTTTTGGATCGTTGGTTAGAGGACTTGCAGCAACACGAGTTCTCGCTTTGAATTCATTTGTCACTACACGTTCAGTATGTTCCAGTTCAGCATTCGTTGGACAATAGAATCGTTTCAGATCAGCTTTATATGTGATCTTAGTATAGGATTGACCTTCTTTAGGGATCTCAACACGCTCAGCCTTAGAGACATTTTTCAAGTTGTTGCTAATGGTTTGCTTGTAAAAGATTCCTTCCTTTGTATTCTTGATTTCAACGAGCATTTCGCGTGAAAAGATTGCAACAAGTTTCGCACCAAGACCATTACGACCTGCCCATTTCTTGTCTTGTGAGTCATTGAAACTACTTCCTGCCATAAGTTGTGAGAAGATGAGTTCTGGAATCCACATTTTTTCAGTATCATGCCATGCACAAGAAATAGGTCTACCTTCATTGTATATTGAGACTGCATCGGCTTCTACACTAACAATAATAATACCAGGAGCGATACCCATTTCACGACTTTTCTTTGCATTGTCAGCACCATTGGACAATATTTCTAAAAACATACGTTCAAGACCTTCCATGGTTGTAATATCTTTGACTTCCAACTTGAATTGCCCTGCATTATCAAATATCATGACATACTCAGTCTTCACTTCAGAACCAACTGAACCGATATACATATCAGGTCTAATCAAAGCATGTTCAATGGGATTGACTTTCATATATTCATTTTGAGGATTATCAGAACCAGAATTATTTTGAGATGGAAGAGGTTCCATTGCTCAATTGATTTCAAAATAGATATAATGTTTTATCTAACTTCAATTTGTTCTAAAAGACAAAGTCAATGTAATAAATGTCGGAACCAGCTCCACCTCATCGTGAAAATGAGCAACAAATCAAACTAACCCAAGAAATGGAGCAACGGTTTGTAGCTTTCATGGGGCGTGATTTTTCTAAAAACAAGAACAATAAGCTTTCAGTATATATGATTGTTATATGTCTTTTGATTTTGGCTGGATGTGGAGGTGGAGCTTATTACTGGAAGTACATGAGAAAAGATGACGGTAAGAAGAAGAGACCTCACGGAGCATTATCACCTGTACGCACTTCAAAAGAAGTAGCAAAGACTAAAGAACCAAATGTTGTACCAAAGAAATCAGCCTCTGGAGGTTCTATCACAGTTCGTTCCGAATAAAAATCATATAGTGCTATGATGGCACTATATATCATTCTCTGTACATTTGTACAACTATGCATCTTCTCAAACCTATTCCATTCATACGTTCAACTTCATGAGCGAGATCTCCTCTCAATAATAACATAGTATTAGCACAAACGTTGACTCTATGACATGTTGTTATGTCGGTGTTTGGTATTGGAATGTTATATTCTAGTTGAGCATTTGGATAAATCAAAAGATCACCTCCAATGATAGTTGAATCTTTTTGAAGATAATATTCATTTTCATTAGCATGAGCTAAGATCCATGTCGAATCTTCAGGATCGTCTATTAAACCTTTTGTTATGGTTTCAGAATAAAGTAATTCTAAAGTTTCCAATATTTCTACAGGTATTTCTTTATGAAGCCATTGAACATTTGAAGATTCGCTTAATTTCATCATTTCAATAACAAAGAATCTCCTTCGGACATTTTGGTTTGAAATTGAAGATTTTTGTAATGTCATTTGAAAATTAATTTTTATGAAAGTTCGTACTAAACCTTAGAAATGTCTGGTGATAATGGATTCATACTTGGTGACTCCGGTATCCAGAACTTCATAGATTTCTTCTATTTTAGGAATGAAGAAACAGTTGAAGAGCTACTTAACTGGTTCGTTAGATATCATAACATAAACGAGACCGTGACATATAAATCTGAGCCAAGACAATTAGATATGATTTTTGCATCGTTTTGGGGTTTGAGAGATATCTTCGTAAAATATACAGAAGACGTACTGACCGATATTACTGATAATGAAATGATTGTCGAAATAGTACGTGCTAAGATTGAATATTGGTTAGATGTCTATAATACAGCACATGAATTGCAAACCCCAAATACAGTCATCGAATTCCGATTTTATCTGAAGAACATGATTGGTAATGTTGAATCCTTAGGTGCTGATTATGGGATTGATATCTTGATAGATGATCCCGAATTCTGGGGACAAGATTATTCTGCAAGACAGTTAGATTTCCTGTTGAATTTTCTTGGAAATGAATTGTTTGCAGAACAAGAACTTCCGGACTATCCGACTTCATATGAAGAGTATAAGGATATGTGGAATGATCTCATTAAGGATTGTATAATCCGCATTTTTACAAAACTATGCACTGACAAAGGAGTTAATGATGCTATCAAAGATAAGATTTTGGAATTGATTGAAGGAGAAATATCAAAACCTGAATTCTATCTCATGTCTTTGGAGAACATCTTCTTCTATCTTGAAGAAATGACTAAGACTGTCGTTGAACTCATTGTTGGTGAGAATTTGAAGACAAGGATAGCTCGTGAAAATGAACCTCAAACCAATGCGCGTTCCTTAACAAGTGATGAAATTAACTCTATTACTGATGTAGTTGCATATCCATCTGCTTGGGGTATGGTTGCTGTATCTGCAGAAGGTAAGGTCAGACAAGGTCTAGCAATACAGTTGAAACGAGTCATTATGGAACCTAATCTCATACCCGATCTCAGAAGAGTCGTAGCCATAAAATTCAAAGGTGCCATTGTTAAGAAAGGACATAAGGTAGGCTTAATTGCAGCTCAAACTTTGGGTGAACAAGCAACACAAGCAGGATTGCGTTCATTTCAACATGCAGGTCAAAGTGGGGACAGTGGCTTTGATCGTATCGAAGCCATTACAAAGCTTAAGACTTCTTCAAAGAATCCAATTACCATTATCACTTTGAGAGGAAATCCCACTTGGGTTGAAGCTCGAACCATGGCTAGTCACATCGAAACTAATCGTGTAGCTGACTTATGTAAGATTGAAGTTGGATTAGGTAGTGCCGATATTCAAGTTGATATCTTTGGAGGTCTTCCTGTATTTCCTGAAGAACCTTGGCATAAGAAATTCATTGAGATGTTCAAAACTGCGAGTAATACATCTAGAGGTCTTTTGGCCCGTCGTCCCGATTGGATAATTAGACTCACTGTAGATAGGGATAAGCTCTTCCAGAGACGTATTGGAATGCATCAAATCGCAAATGCAATTGAGAACGAACGAAATGATGTCAGAGTCGTATATTCAAGCATTAGTATTGGGATTATGGAAGTTTGGCATACTGATGATCGCGGTGAGGTGCGCAAACCTAGAGCGCAAATCATGCAAATAGGTGATGATTACAATACATATATATACTTGCTTCGTCAAATAGCTCAAGAGAGTGTGGCAAAAGCTGAAGTAACAAAGGTTGCAGGATTCTCGAATGCCATGATACAACGTGTGAGTTTCGCAGGCTATATTAGAGGTGTTATTGTATTAGGAGATGGCCTACTCGTAGAGTTCGATCAAGAAGACTTTATGAATAACAATCTTCCAGTTCCGCAGATATGTGAGTTCTTGGCAATGAAGGCTAGCACTCCAGATAACATCCTCACTCCTAACAATGTACATTATCGCAATGATAGGAAGCCATTGAATCCTCCATTTCCTCTGCAAAAAGGACAATTCTGGATTCTTGGATCTCGTCGAACCTTCAAAGACTTGAGAAATGATATTCTCAATGTCGAAACTATAACATTGAATTCAGCTGTAGAATCTAGAAATATGATCGGAAATGCTCTTAACGTCAAATTGAACAAAAATATGTTACTCAGAGAGCATCAAGTCAATATCGATCTAGTCTTACGTTTTTTCAATGGACAGAAAGTCTTGCCTGAGTTCAGATCTGTTAACATTACTCTATCACGAGAAGAACTATCACTCAAGATTTCACCTAATTCGGGATTTACCCCGCAATTTGTTTATGATGAATTCAGAACAGAAAACGGGATTGATCCTCGTGTTTTTCAGAATGCTCCTGTGATTCTCGAAACTGGGTTCAATCTTATTGGAATACCAGGAGATGTTCCGTCTGAGCCAATACAAAGATTTGTGAGAAGATATGGTTCGTCAGTTCGCATGACTTTTGATAACCTTGGAGAACAAGGTGTAACATTGAAATTTACTCTTCATCCATTGGCACCTAATGATGCTTGGAATAACATTGAGAGCATAGGAGGTAACTATACTCTTTTTGTTTCAGAAAAACGAGAGCGTCTTGGATATAGATTTCGTATATTAGCGAAAGGATTTGCTTTAGAACCGTTGACATATCTTCCTTTTATTGATATGAATGGATGTATATCTTCATTTCCGACAGAAATGAATGAAAGATTTGGTATTGAGGTCGGAAGAGCTCATATATATGGTGAACTCTTAGCCAATGGTGGCAAGGATATAGCATCACGTCATATTGCAGTGTTGGCAGACATTATGTCATATCAAGGAATTCTGATACAAGTGAGTAAGAAGGGAAAGGAAGAAATGGGTGCAGGAACCTTTGCTCGAGCCGCATTTCAAGAGACATATAAGACTTTACTTGAAGCTCAAATGAAGAATGCTGTTGATAGTCTTCAAAGTTCAGTAAGTAAGACTCTCATTGGTAATTTTGATACAGATGATAATAGTGATGTCAAAGTTGGAGAATTCAGACATGATGAGTTGAAGTCAACTATGGATGAGCTCATGTCTCTGGGAAAGAGGATAGCACCAAGAGGTGACGTACTTGTGAGACCTCCTCAACAGCCTAGACCGAGGGAAACTGAACGAGGATTCAAAATTGTACAAGTCAATGGTGAGCAACAAGATCCCTTGGGGTTTCTCGGATAGGATTGATAATCTCTGGAAGAATATTAAGTTGATGATGTTTGAAAAAGAACGCATAAAAGATTTTATAGTGTTCAAAAAGAACACTATGAAGCCATATAGAGTTGGAAATATACCTCGAATTCCTAGAACTGGCAATGTCACACAGAAACCCGTTTTGTTTGCTATCCCAAGAGATGCCACTGAACCAATGGCAGCACAAGATGAATTCCCAAGAGACAAATATGTTGAAGGTTTAAGAGAGAAAGCTGCACTTGACACTGAGCACTCACTTCGCTTTCGCCGTAATGATAATCTTCTAGTAACGAGAATGACTGACAATAGACTCGAAGCCAAAGATTTCGAACCAACAACACGTATATATAACAATGTCATTGATCATGAAATAGGTGGAGGACATGAAACAGATGTTAAAATTAGCAAATTTATGCCTTCTAACAGAAGAAAGAGAGGTGTCATAATAGTCAAAAACATTGGACAGACCGGAGAGATCGAAGTGCAAGATCAGCGTCCAGTTCTTAGAGATGAGAATCGAAGCATATCACATACCTCTGCTGATGTTGGCGTAGAAAGAGAGGATGTACCTGTAAGTCAACATAGACCCATACTTCGCGAATTAGATAAGATTAGAAATGTTGAAGCTATGATTGATGAAGATGTCAGAGATCTCTCACCACTTATTGTCTCAGATAGACTTAGGATGCGACGCATAGCACTGGATCATCATTCACAATACGGAAAACAAATTACACATGAAGAAGTTCAAACTATTCTCAGACATGAAGCTCAATCTCAAAGACGTCAAGAAAATACACAAGTTACAATCGATCATGATCACCAAGAAACTCAAGATAGATTGAGACGCGAAACTCTATCTCAAAAGAGACAACAACATGCTCAAACTTCTATCGATCAGAATCATCAAGAAGTTCAAGATAGATTAAGACGTGAAACATTGTCTCAGAAGAGACAACAACATGCTCAAACTTCTATTGATCAGAATCATCAAGAAGCTCAAGATAGATTGAGACGTGAAACTCTATCTAATAAGAGACAACAACACACTCATACCAAAATTACGGTCGACGGAGAAGAAGTTAATGTGAACACTGCAAGACACAATCTTCGTGCCAATCGTCAACGTGAAACAGTTCATAAGCAAGATATCGACTATGAGGATGTGATTATGAAAGGTCAAACTAGACCTCATCTGAATACTTCAAAGCATGATCATAGACCTCGCATTAACAACAGAGAAGAAGATCATGTTGATCAGACACCTCATAGAGTTAAACATAGAGCTCAAACACGAAATGAAGATCATCATAACATTGAAAGAGATAATGCTGATGTAATATTTAATGATCGTGCTCAGATTAAGAAGACTACAAGGAACAAAACGCAAGCTAAACCTAAGATTGATATAACACATAATGATGTCGATGTTGATGTACGTCCGAAAGTTAATATTAAATTTACAAAAATCGGAGATAAGCCTCATATCGATCAAGATACTCCTGAGGTTAATGTGAGAGATAAGAAAGATCTTCGTAAGATGCGACCCAAAGCATCTGCTAAACACAGGATTGATCAAGAACATGCTGTAGTTGATTCTGTGAAAGGACACGCGGATTTAAAGACTAATCAAAGAGCAGCCAATCCTGTTATTAAACGTATGTCTGAAGAAGGATATGAGATAAGGATGCAGAATGGTGTGATGGTCAAAGGTTCTCGTAAGGATAGAGCTATGATATCCAAGAGAATTGAAGATTCCATGACTTTTGTTGGATTTGATCCTTCGGCAAATGAAAAACCTGCACCTAGAACTGCTACCAAGAGATCAGTTTCTCAAGGTACTAAACAAATGGGACAAGAAGGTGAAGTTGATGTCAAAAGGGAGAGAAAGCATCGTCCTAAAATGAGTAAACTTAAGCCTAAGTCGGTTGAATTGTATGATGATCCAGACAAAGAGATTAAAGGAGAGAATTTGAAGCAACATGAAGGTCCAAGAAATGATGAGAAAAACATGAATGCTGATGAACAACAAGAACGAAAAATTGACTTAGAAAATCCCAAACAATTTATATTCTAAATAACCTAAATGGATTCAGAAGATATTATTGCTGAAGAGCGTGGTAATGGTGATATATTTGTCTACATCAAAGGTGGCATCCTTAACCTTGATGTGGAAGACGTACAGAGACGTCTAGAAGAGGAAGATATCACTGGAAATCTTACTCCTGTGAGACGAGTTTTGTATGGTATGAAGGTTGTTGAACACGTGACTGAAGGCATAGCATTATTTGTAGAAGTCTTTCCTTCTGCGATATATAAAGAGTATCTATATGTTGACATTGATGATGAAAGAAGACTCTATATTGAAGAGTTAGATGAAGGAATTACTATGTTTATGGCGTGTACTCGCATATTTGAAGAAATCGAGAGTTTTGCAAATTTAAGTCGAATCTGAGTTTGTTAGCTGTCCGGCCCGGGCAGCTAATATTGATTTATAATTTCAGTTCCCCTGGAAAAGAGCAATAAACGCACATTTTTTCGGATGAGTACCCACAAAACAACAAGGACCCCGAAGATCAAATTTGATCTATTCATAAAATGTAGAGATTTGGAGAGCGCCGCATTTTGGAAAACTATATTTGAGTCATGCGCTTATGGCAAATTTCCGAAAGGCATGACATATAAGCCTGGAATTTTGTATTACAAAAAAGGAAAGCGTAAGGCAGTCATAACTCATGTAATCCCTGACGAAGCTGAAAAAGCATTAGAGGTTATCAAAAACATTTTCCGTACTGACAGCGGCGTCATATCAGTTGATGAGTACACAAAATCACAACTCGAACTCCAAAGATACTTCAAAAACTCCGAACTTTCACAAGAAGCAAAATGGAAAGATATCAGAGCTCCCACCACAAAGAATCATCTCATTCACATATATGTTTCTGAAGTTCAAAAGAAGAACGAATTAACTGCATTCGAAGCAGAGCAATTACAATCATGCATCGCAATTGGCCTTCTCACAGAAAAACTACTCCCAGAAGACATCACTCTTGATGCTGAAAATGTCAGAATTGAAGATATCAAACATATTCAACATGGTCCAAACGGATTTCATATTGACAGAAACTTTCAAGTACCTCTAATTGGATGTAAGACTGCAGCTGTCAGTACACAGAAATCAGCAACTCTTGGATGGAGCAAATACGTCGAAGCATATAACTCACATCTCAAGGCATGCAATGTCTGATTCATAGCTTATAAAGCTAGAAATCATCATTCATCGTGAATTTTCACGGTAGCATCAGCAAGACCATCAGGATGGTCTTTAGGAGGACTCAAGCCAGACTTGCTAAGCTCCTGTGCTAGACCTTTCACAGCACCTTGTAGCATTGATCCAATATCGAGACCTGCAAGGGTTGATGTTCCACCAGGAGACGAGACACTCAGTGTTTGTGAGCTTTGTTGTGGTTGAAGCCACGACAAGAACTCTTTGACGACGAAGGCGATGATTGCCAATTGGCAAACGTAAGAAATAAGCGAACCAATTATCTCCAACATAAATGTCAGTTGCCTCTTTAACCAAGGAACAGGAACTTCGAGAATTGAAAATCAGTTCAAGTCTCAAAAAGTGCACATTCACACATGATTACAGGGATGCCAAGGATGTCAAAGAGTTACTTTTAAAGACAGATCTCGAGGAAAAGTTCTTTGAAGGCAATGTCATGTTAGCCATATTTTGCATTTTTGATACACTCCTATTTTCGCCAGAACCTGAAACCTCAGGTATTCGCGAAACTAACATCAAAATAGATCAGATATTCAAAGATCTACGTCGTATTGGAGCAGAATCTGCTGAAGGATACGCATTAATGACTGATTTTGATGAAGTTGCTAAGCTCTTCATCATTAAGATCAGTCGTCATGCACAACAAGATGGTCTATATCATGAGTATTTTATTGGAGCAGCTGGTACCAACAACCTTCGCAGAAAGATCCCAAACTATGCTTATATTCTTGGAACATTCAAATGTCTACCTCCAACAGTTAATCCTGACAAGAGCGTTTCACACTTCTGTGGTAGAGGTGACCATAAGTTTTACACAAACTATGTCATATATGAGAAGATTCCTGGAGTTCCTGCCAACAAGTTACAGGACATTTCACTAAAAGAAGGAGTAGTACATGCAACATCAATACAATATTTGAGCTGGATCATACAGATTGCCTTTGCTCTCCAATTAGGTGTTGAAGAATGTGATTTCACACATTATGATTTACATGATGATAATGCACTATTGAGACCATTCCAAAAGAATGGACGTGAAGTGAAATCATTCTATATCCCATATCCTGGACCCGAAGGTCAAATATTGTATGTCAAAACAAATCGTATTGTTACATTCATTGATTATGGTAGATCGCATATTATGGCCAATGGTCAACATTTTGGTGTTTTTGGATATGAGCAATATGGTGTATATCATAACAAATCTCGACCTTGGTATGATTTTTATAAGGTTGTCATGTTTTCATTATATCGTATGAAAGAAACAGGTAACAAGGCTTTGATGCATCTCTTACCTTTAATTCGCATTATGAAGAGCGAATATGATGTTATGACAGATGAACAATTATTAGTTGTCCTAGAAGGCAATCAAGGTACTGAAGAAGGTGAATTCTATGAGTTTAGTCCAACCATAACAAAACAAGAAAAAGAAGAAACATTGTGGGATGCTTTGGTCATGATTGAGAACGCATTTCCAAAAGAATGGAGTAATATAGTCTTCGATAAACCCAATTCAGGTGAAGAGGTTTTGCGATGTGAACAGTTTTGTCCATCTGTTTCAGAAGTCGAAACTTCACTCACTAATACAGCAAAGAATCTTAAGGATATCACAAAAGATTTTGAATCCTATCCTAGATCTTCTCATGTAGTTCAGATGTCTGCAGCATTATCTTCAGAAGTTGAATCAAAATTCCTAAATCGTGTGAAGAGTTTAAGAGTTGATATTGTCTCTAGATTAGACGAACTTAGCAAATCAGAAACCTTTGGTCTTCCAAGACAGTTGACATCAGATGACTTTCAAGGTTTAGTATCAACCTTTATTGAACCCAATATCGAATTAAACACTCTTATCGAATCATATCAAACTCAATTGAAGACATTGCAAGAACATCACACAACAACATTACAACTTAAGGATATCAAGTATTTAGAATTACCTGTGTCATACGGTAAGTGGAAGAAACAATATGCAGCATTGACAGATAAGTTCTCAAGAATGATAGTACCTGCAAACAAACAATTGATGAAGACTTCACTTCTTGAAGAAATGTAAATAATCGTTGTTCATATGAACAACGATTATGTCAAGCGAACTTCCAATCTCGAATTATCCTTCTGAAATAAGATTTTGTTAGAGCTGTCGGATTATCGAATGTAATCTTTCTCTGTTCTATCATATCCGAATTAGATATACCAATGGCTATACTGTCTATGTCATAAGCAAAAAAGAAATATCCTGATTCTCCCGATCCGAAACCATATGATTGAGGTTCATCCTTTGATCCTATGAACATGTGTTCTGGTTTTGCTGTGAATTCTGGCCCAATTTCAAAGTCTAATTTTATATCACCTTCACTATAGGATATTATGACTCCGGCAATCTTATCATTCACTTTTTCTATCTCGATGCTGAACATTTCTTATTGGCTCTTAAGATTTGCCAAAGTCTTTTTACATTGAAATATGTTTAAATTAACGTCACACGGTAAATAAAGATGGCAGAAGTAGAGTTAAGCAAACCAGAAAAACATGTATTAGCGGCAGTATATCAGATGTCTACATCAAATCTTGCTACTGAATATGATACCGAGGAATCAGTCATGTTAGAACTAATCAATCTCAAATCCTATCTTAGAACACAAGCCATGGCCTTAGGTTTAACTGGCATATTAGCAGGTATACATTCAGCTCTCATCATAGAAGAATTAGATGATGCAGATGTTTATGATCTTATCTTATATGCTGATATCATGAGATACAAGATTCCTGATCACATTCGATTGAAGGAAACACAAATGGAAATAGCACAATATCTTCTCCAACAGATGCAACAATTTCGAGAAGAGCTCAGAGTTCATGCATATCAAGCCAAATGCTTCTTTGCACAATATGATGACAAGCTTCCTTCATTTCCGGGTATTCTATATTGGGAAAGATGTCCAACCATGCTCGAACTTCAAGACAATGGAATCGAATGTCACTATCCTATGATTGGAGCTCTCACAGATGACACACTAGTTGAGAGATTCAACTTTCGAGAACTCGCAGTTTTAGCAACATTATTGAATGTAGTCAGAATTGAAGAATTGAAGTCAAGATATGACGATGCTGAAGACTATCTTGAAAACACTTTCAAGCTCAAAGGTCTAATGAATGTTAAGGATATCACAGGATTCATTATTTTCTGTTTGGATGATTTGAAGCTAGATCCGAGAGGGTTCATAACTCCTCTCGGTCCAGAAATGTTAGTCATTGAAGATTCTGAAAACACATCAATTAGCATTAATGACAACAATTTCATTGAGTATGACGATTTGATTGAAGTGGCCACAGCAGAGGGTATAGTTTGTAGACTAACTAAAGCTCAAGGTGCATATAAACCCTATAACATCTTATGGGAAGAATATACAGTATCGCAATTATCTGAAACCTTTGTCACATCAGTTGGCGAGCATAGGTGTATATTAGATGGTATTGAAAGTCAAGTCGGATTTAATGATATAACATTGTGCAGTGGAGAAAGGGTTTCAGAGCTTTCAGATGTAGCACTAGCGAATGAATTGGTCTATTATGGATTTCGAGATGGTGTATCTAAGTTGAGAGTCTATTCATTCAATGAGCTTAATATGACTTTTTCAGAATTAGAAGATATATATGAACCTCATTCGGTTAGATTGAATGCAGAGAATGTCAGCTTATGGAGAAAGTTCTCAAGGAGATCAATTCAGAGACTATTGAGAACTGTGCTACCAATGAAGAAGCATTCACAATATTTTCAAAAGTTGACCAATACAATTGTTGAAATATTGGGACGTTCAAACATTTCAGATGTTGCAAAGAAGCTTCAATTAGAAACCATAGCCTTAATCACTGGAACATCTGATGAAACAAGAACAGCATTCAAGAGTGCTCTTATCATGATGCATAGAACAGGGAATATGTTGGATGATGTTAACGTTCTATCTCCAGATAATCCAGATGGGTTCAAAAACAATAATGCTAAGAGTCTCATCATCGTGTTGCAAGACAGAATATCATTAATAGGAGAAGAATCAGTGTATCTCAATAGACTTCCTATTGTCAAAGAATGGTATGATCAACAATTCTTTTCTTATGAAGATACTTCATACTATATTGGGAATTATCTAGACATAATGTTAAGCATGGCCAAGCTCGGATTATTCAGATGTTTGAAGCAAGCAGGTGTATATTTGAAATCGACAGCTATTACATATTATAACGCAATATTTGACATTGATCTCCTCGGAGTTAGCATTGAATATGAATACACTAGCTCCGTATATGAGGAAGAGACAGGAGGTGCTATGCTAGAATTATACAACGTTCAAAAAGAATGAAAACTAAATATAATCCATTCGTTCAAGGAAAAAGAACAAATGGAACTAACATTGAGCAATTTTCGTTATCACGAGAACAACACAATACGCCTCAATTCTGGAGTAACATTAGTATGCGGATCTTCTGGCGCAGGTAAGACAACCATTCTAGAAGCAATATATCACGCATTGTATGGAAAACTACAAAAGGTGATGCATCATAATGCTAAGAGATGCTCAGTAACCTTGAAACTTCCAGGTAACGTTACTATATTTAGACAAGCAGGTCCAGGTCTTATCAGATTGACTTATGAAGGCAATATGTATGAAGGAACTCAAGCTCAAGAAATCATCAATGACATGTTTGGAGACTTCAATCATTTCTTAGCATCATCATATGTGAAACAAGGTGAGAGATGTGTCTTGTTTGACGGTACATCTGAAGAGAAGCTCAGTCTCATTAGATCTATCAGCTTCCCTGATGATAAGTCAGTTCGAATTCAAGAGAAAACTAAGAGTGAAATCAAACTCGCTGAAGCTCTTGAACAACAATTGTTACTCAAAGTCGCTGCTCAACAAGCTCTTCTCGAAAACTTCAAAAAGCAAAACCCCACCATGATCGATGGTTCCATTGATTTCTCTCAACTCAACGTTGATGAAATGTCATCACAATCGGACAGTCTTACTCAAAGGATAGCAGTACTCAAAACTAAACATGTTGAGGTTGCTCGAAAAGAAGAGCGTGTAAAAACACTCCATCAAGTTCACTTTGAAGATGTCAATGTCGAAGGAATAGCAGAGAGAGTAATTGGGTTTGAGGACCAGATAAAAGCAGAGAATGCTAAGATTAGAGCTGTTGTTGAAGCTCGAGCAATTAGGGCTGCATTCGAACGTGTGGAGGTGGCTAGAATGCAAAGACTAGAATCACTAGACTTGAAAGAAAAAGAGAAGGTTGGATTGTCAATTGATCTGAATCTCTTCACTATTGAAACTATTGCAGCTGAGATTCAACGTATCAATGAAAGTAAAACCCAAGAAAGACGAGCTTCAGAGATACTCAATAGATTTTCTGTGAAAGATATCAACGATCTTCGAAATAAAGCTTCAGATGTTGCAAGACAGATTCGAGAACTACGAGGACATCTCACCACATTGACTACATCTCTTGATAATATTAAATGGAATGAATCGCAGAAGAGCCTTCTAGCATGTCCGAAATGCTCAACAGCATTGAAATTCGAAGGAGGAAAATTGTGTGCCGCAGAAGGTCACGTCATTCAAGTTCGTCAAGTTGAAATGCCAGATGCAAGCGAAATTAAAATAAGACAGAAACAAGAAGAGATGGCAAAAGTTGAAAGTGAAAGAGATGCTCTATCTGCAGCACAAACAGAGTATGCTAAGTTTCAACAGAATGCTGCACTTACAACATCTAAACCAGAAGATGACAGACTCATCAAATGCTCGAGATTACTCGAACTCACGAATCTTATCGAACGTGAAAAGAAGGAAGTGGAAACATTTAATTCTCAAACATTCCAGCCTGCTGATGTGTCTTGGAATGAAGAAGAGTGCAAGACTATAATTGCTAAACTTGAAGAGGAAAGGACTGTCATGAGAATCACGCTTGACAAATATGAAGCTAAGAATAGACATATGCAACAACTTCAAGAAGCAACTGAAGCTTTGGGTTCTGAGAAATCTGAACTCATCAAAGCAGATCTCGATGAATGTGAATTGAAGCTTTCTGATGTTAAGAAGAAACTTGAGGATTGCAAGAAATATGACACTTTGTGTGAATTGACAAAGAAATATGAAACTGAGAGAAAAGATGCTGACCTGGTAAATCAACGTCTAGTAAATCTTGGTGAACTCAAGACTATCGCAAAACGTGTAGAGCGTGAAATTATGGAGACTACAGTAGGATTGATTAATGGTGCTATGGCGAATATTCTGAAAGTCTTGTTTCCCTCAGAAGGTAAGGATGATAGTCCTATGGTTGTGCAATTTAAGACAGAGAAAGCTGCTAAGAAGGGCAGTAAAGTCATGGATCGATGTTCTACGACTATATATTATAGAAATGTAACATATGATGATCCAAAACAATTGTCTGGAGGTGAGAAGGATCGAGTATCATTGGCAATGATGTTAGCATTGAACACAATGTCAGACTCGAACCTCATATTGCTTGATGAGACATTGTCAACCTTGAATCAAACACTCAAGCTTGACATCATTGAGCTATTGAAACAGATGTGTGGAAAGGAAAAGACATGCATCCTCATAGATCATAATGCAACAAAAGGAACCTTTGATCATGTCATTGATCTCGATGATCAACTATAAGACTAAGTTATTCATATCTCAAAATATGAATAATGCTTCATTTGAGAACATCCATACTATTTACTATTGCTAGTGTCTCTGCTCTTAGATACATCTCTCCAGAATTCTTACATATAGGATAGGATATACCATAACGTATATCTCCGATTTTTTGAATTATGTGATCATCACATACAATTATCGCATTTCTGAATATAATGTCTCCAAATGTTTTGCCTTCTACATCTGTGAATCTAAAATCTGTATAGTCTCTTTTTTGAGGAAGTTTAAATTCAACCTTGACTCCAATCATATTGTGTGGACCCCACATTTTGATATGATATACCTCGCTGATGAAATCGACGGAATTCATCTTTTACAAGATGAGATATAATATATCTCAACTCAATTGCTTCGGGTCTCAACAGAAGAACCATATAACAGATAGTAGAAGAACAATTAAGATAGCATCAGTTGCAGCACTAGAAGGTTTGCCTGCTTCAGCAACAGCTTCTCCATGTTCATGACAAACTCGAGGACAAGTAAAGACATAAGAAGATGATGAAAATGTATCCATCGAAGTGGGATTCCCTATGGTACATCTGCCACTATTATCAACACGATGTGATGGACATTCATCGCACGTTGGTACAATATAACCTTGACAATCTCGTACGGAACTAGAAGCACAGTCTAGTGACATTGTTGGGCCTTGCCAATAACCACTGCAAGTATTTGCAGGCATAGCAATAATGTAGTCAGGGATACCTTGACAAGTTGTTGAACTAGCCCAAACCTGAATACTAGCCCAATCAGGATCGAATATGACTGCTCCAGGACATGTTGTGATGACACCAGTTATGTTGATAAAGTTAGTGCAATACGGTTCTCCAAATGAAGCGCAGTCTCCATTTGATGCAAGCTTGACAGTAGGCTTTCCGGAACAGCTAACATCATTAGAGTAATATGTTCTAAGTACAGCATCACTGCTGACCAAAAGGGTAAAGAAAGGTAAGAAGAAAAGCATATTTGTTTTATGTTTATATGATGAAAATCTAAATTTCAATCATACATATTTTCAGGATGATAATTATTGTGGATCTTCTTGTGTCCACACTTTGGTTCCTCTTGTTTCCCATACCATGTTTATCACTAATTTCAACACATTGCGATCAATGTCTAGGATCTTCTGCTTTCTCAACCCGAAAAGAATTGTAGTTGCCTTCAAGCATTTCTGCCAGCCTTTTCGGTTGTGCTTCAAATAGGTCTCAACTTTCTCACCTTGTTCAGACCACGTGAAAACTCCGCTTTCCTCCAAACTGAAAGAGATAGGTTGATATGCCCAAGGAAAATCAACCCAGATCTCTTGGAGATGAAAGTTGTTGGCAAGTGTGTCTACCAAAAGTTCAGACAAAAAATCATTCACTTCGTCCAAAACTATGTGGGCTTGAGTTGCGTCAACATGATTCATATCAATATCAATACGTTTGACAGAAGAATTATGCAACATTTCCCAAAGCAGAGGGCATTCATCTATGAACATGATTTCTATCTCTTTGAGATCAGACAGGAAAGGATATGAAGTAGTAGGATTACTAGAAGCCATTTTGAGCATGATGAGAAATTCTATTGCGTGAGTTGTGTCTTGCATTTCATCTCCAAAAATCAACTTCTTGACTTTCAAAAGACGGCAAAGGTGAGCTAACACAATGCGATGTTCATCTATCCAGCTGCTAGATAGCCAACGCGGGATCTGAAGAACTTCGACATGCGTACCAAAATGCTTAGCATTTGAGAGATAGTCTGCGAGTTGAACACAGGACATTTTGTTTATATCGAAATCAAAATTACGAGTATCACTTCTTCACTGAAATGAATTTGAATCTTTTATTCATATCAAAGTGAAATGGCTACTAATACGGATTGGCAAAAATGGCTCAAGGAAAATCGAGTTCAAGATAAGCCTCCGAAGACTGATTATATCATGGGATTGGGATCACTTGACACTTCTGAGATGTTTGACTGTTGTGGGAACTTCATCTTTGCTGCGTTTGAACCGAAGGTATACAAATACGATGATGACAAAGATAACTAAGGAGATCAAGATAAGCATTGTAAAATCTATTCTATCTTTCTCTTTCTGCAGTGCTTGAGGTTTCATATGTTTTAATTCTTCAAAACGAGGAGGACCTCCTCTTTTTAAATGATTCATCCATGCTACCATTGACATCATTTACGGATAAAGTGAAATCTGAGTTATTTTCCATTGCTTTATAAAGCAATGAAAAGAATCATCTACATAGAAGGAAATATTTCGTCAGGTAAATCAACTGTTTTGAGAGCATTACAAGACAAGGGATATTCCGTCTTTGAGGAACCATTGGAAGTATGGCAGAATCGTTATGTGGAACTTGATGGTTCTAATATTCTTGGAAAGTTTTATGGTGATATGAGTAGATGGTCTTTTCAACTGGAAGTTGCTGTCATGACTACACGTATTATCAAACTCGTTGAAGCTCTTGAATCACCATCTGATATCGTAATCTTAGAGAGATCACCAATGGTTGACAGAAACGTGTTTGCACCTAATATTTATGAAATTGGAAAGATGACAGAAATGGAATGGAAGATCTATCTCGATTGGTATAACTTAGCTCGCTTCTTTATCAATATAATTTTAGAAATGCATCATGTAGAAATGATCTTTGTCAATACTACACCTGAAGAATGTTATCGTAGAAAATGTATTCGTGACAGAATAGAAGAATCTACAGTTCAGCCTGACTATTTTGGTCAATTACATGAAAAACATGTGAATTGGCTTATCAAAGGAGATAGATTGGAACATAAAGTTCATAGTATCGACGGTAATGAGACAAAAGAAGGTGTTATGTTGCAAATCGACCAACTCATTGCGAAGGAGCATTCTTTCTATGAACAATCAAAAGCTAAAAAAGCTCCACATGATTGTACATATACATTGCAAATGACAAAGCGTCTCAAAGATTTTATCAATGAGTCAAGGAAGAGTGCAGGTCTCGAAGTCGCAAATTAAGATATTGTTGAAGACAACAATGCCTTAAAGAAATGGATTGTAAGGTTTCCTTAGACCTTAAAATTCAAGAATGATGATATAAATGGATGATGATGTGATGCAAGGAGATGAAGAAGGAGAAGAACAACATTTGCAATTCAAAATACTATTTGTTGGAGAAGCAGGTGTAGGTAAGACTTCCATTGTCAATAGATATTCAACAGGAATATTCACCCAGTTTTACAAAGCTACCATTGGTTGTGATTTCGCGAGTAAGCAGATCAGATGGAATGATAAAACCGAAATAATGCTACAATTATGGGATCTCGCTGGACAAGAGAGATTTGGCACACAAGTTAATGTTTGGTTCAGAGATACGGATGCAATCATATATGTCTATGACATCACAGATGTGAAATCGAAAGACTCAATACAAAAATGGAAGGCACTAATTGAAGATAAGGCTAAGAGACGTGATGGAAGTGATTGCAATGCTCCAAGCATATTAGTTGCAAACAAAGTGGACCTATTGAAAGGAGAAGAAAGACCTTTGAATGATACTATTGATATTGAAGCCAGATCACAAGGTCACAAAGCAGGATTCATGACAAGCGCAGTCACTAATGAAAACCTTGATGAAGCAGTTAAGCTCTTAATCATACATATGTTAGAGATTCAGAAGTCTACTTTTAAACACAAGGATGATGAATCTCTGAAGTTAACATCTGATATTGTGATTGCAACAAAACAACCAACAAGCTATTGTGGAGGAAGATGTTGAAAATAATCAAAATTTGCATGTCGATTGACATGCAAAAGATATATTATAACCAATATTTTGTTCTCCTAACATTCCATAACATAGCAACAATAATATTCATTATATCACGGTTCAGAATGATTAGTTTCTTCTTGACCAATCCTAGAAGCGTTATGATTGCCATTTGACATTTATGCCAAACTTGGATATTTCTATCTAATATATGGCTCAATTTCCTTCTGTAATACGAACTCTCTGCAGATTCAGTAACGATCTTGGGAAGAGTAAACGATACTTTTATTAAGTGAAAATCATCAAATTTAATACTTTCTGTGATGCCCCACATGATATCTTCACATGGATTGCGTGTATTACTTTTTATATTCCATTTAATGCTCATTGCTCTAGAGTGAATAATAAATTGACGAGCAAGTCTTTGGACTTCGTCTAAATAGTCGATTTCAATGAATTTAAGGTATGGAAGATCTCCTTCACAAGATTTAGGTATTTTGTCAAGATTTCCTATACGATAAAAATCTTTTCGAAACGCAAAATGTATCTTTTTAACTCGGTATTTGTTACAAAGAAAAATCATTGCTGATAAGCTATTTTTCCATCTAAAATCATTGCTGTTATATATCACAAGTTCATCTATTACGTCTATTTGTTTTCCTTTTTCTAAATCTGACAGTAAAGTTTCTAATGCTATCATGTTTAGATTGAAAATGATCAAAATTTGCATGTCGATTAACATGTAAAAGATGAATGAATTTGCAACACGTATGCTCACGATTACTATAGGTGCCATCTTTGGCATTTTCATGGTATCATACAATCTTTTGACTAAGATCTTCTTCTTCGGGAGTATTCTATGTCTATCTTATTTTGAATTTGCTTGTGGAATGAGAAGTGAGAAATTGAGTGCCATTGATTCTACTATGCTATTCGTCCTATGCCTTGTTAATACGTTTGGTATGTCTCTATTTCTCATATATGGATATGAAATCATGAACAGTGCCATT